>Ga0299915_10001284_pt1 | contig 18628 bp, 16 predicted proteins | sample RVTome_13_FD_200263 | JGI IMG/M metagenome (GOLD analysis project Ga0299915, IMG submission 200263) | Soil microbial communities from uranium-contaminated site in the Upper Colorado River Basin, Wyoming, United States - RVT92D227 (version 2) ... | reverse complement strand
TTTCCGCACGCTCTTGCCGCCTACTTTTGCCCTTCTGTTGGCGGTGGCGGTAATCCTTACGATTCCTGCGCAACTCCGTCTTCAGCAATGGGCACAGGAAGAGAAAAAGATTATTCAGCAGGGCGAAGTGCAGTATTGGAAGATCGGCACGTCCGGGCGATAGGAATCAGATGGCAGGAGATGAACTCCTGCCCTACGCGACCCACACCTACACCCGAGTCAATGGGCGAAACGGCTAGGCCGCCAAAGAATCTTGGGCGAGGCTAATGAGTTTTGTAGATTACAACAGCAACGGGCGGCAACAATGCCGCCCCTACAGGGTGTTTTCCTGCGTTCGAGTCCGTAGGGGCGGATGGCTAGGCTTTGCCGCCATGCCGGCCCTTTGGGCTTAGGCATTTGCATCCGCCCGAATGCTTCTAACCCTAATAGACGAGACTCATTAGGCGTTTATAGTGAGCCCGCCCAGACGGCAACCAACTCCGCCCCGCAAAGCCTTTGCGCCCCTTCGCGTCTTTGCGGTGAGAAGGTTATGCCGTCACACGTCCATTGAGACAGCCAGGTTACTTCCCTTCTTGCTGGTAGGCGAAGACGGAGTGGTTGTGGATTGACTCCAGGCTTTCACAGGAGACTTCGAACCAGGTGATGCGGGGTTCGGCAGCGCGCAGGGCGACTACGACGTCGCGGAGCATGTCCTCGACGAACTTGGGGTTATCGTAGGCGTGTTCGGTGACGAATTTTTCGTCTTCTCTTTTCAGCACGGGATAGAGGCTGCTCGAGGCCTGGGCTTCAACCAGGGCGACCAGGTCCTCGATCCAGATGAATTCCCCCGGGCGGGTGCGAATCTTCACTTTGACCATGGCGCGCTGGCTGTGAGCGCCGTGATCTGAGATTTCCTTGCTGCACGGGCAAAGGAGGGTAACCGGCACTTCCACTCCCAGGCTGAAGGTGAAGGCCTTCTCATCCTTTTCCCCTTCAAAGAGGCAGCCGTAATCGAGGGCGCTTTCGGCGCCGCTGGCGGGAGCGCGCTTCGGGATGAAGTATTTAAAAACCAGGCGCAAATCCGCCTTTCTTGCGCCGAGCCGATTCCTCGCCTCAGCCAGCATCTCTTCAATCTCCGCGGGGCCGATGGGATGCTGGCTGAACTGGAAAAGGATTTCCACGAAGCGGCTCATGTGGGTGCCGCGGAAGTGATGGGGCAATTCCACGGCCAGGTCAATCCTCGCCAGCGCGCTCACCAGGCTGGAGCCTTTGCGGCGCACCTGGATAGGCAAGTGCACATCTTTCACCCCCACCCGCTGGATGGTGATACCCCTGCTGTCACCTTCCGCAGCAACATCCGAAAGACGCTTCTCTGAAATCTTTTCCAACTCTTTTCCCACCATTGCTTCCCAGACTCTCGACCCTCGACCCTATGACCCCAGACTTTTATCGCGCAGGCCTTCGGCGCAGTAATCAAATGGCAGCCACTGGCAGCCTTCGCACACCAAGGCGAGGTCATCGGGGTTTATCTTTTCCAGGAGGCGGGAGATGATTCCATCACGGGAGAAGACCTCTCCCGGAGAGATTCCCAGCCGATGCAAAACGCGGTGGTCGAGTTGTTTTACCCGGTCCTCGGCGCCCGGAGTATTTTTCTCGCAGCCTTCCTGAGTGCAGTGAGGACAGGCTGCGCAGATGTCATCCGGTCTATCAATGACCATGATCTCAAGGCCGGCGCCGCTTTTCACGCGGTCGTACACCGCGCTCATCTTCTCCACGAAACGCTCGTCATAGCCCAGGCCGCGAAAGCCGTGCAGACAGAGCAAGTGATGGGCGCGCAGGGAAAGCCTTTCTCGCAAGAGTGCATTGCCCATTTGGTCTCTCACCTCCCGGCTCTGGCAATCTGCCGCCCCACCAGGACGAGCCGCATTATTCTTTCCGTCGCCTCCTGCACCAGTTCGGCCGCGCGCTGAATGGATTCGGCTTCGGGCATGGGCCCGCTGGCACACGGCATCACCGCCACAATTCCCATCTCCGCCAACCTATCGGGGTCCACATCTATGGCTCCCGCCACCGCCACCACGGGGACCCCATGTCTTTTCGCCAGCGCGCCCACGCCGGCGAGGGCCTTGCCATAGTGTATCTGGGAATCTATCTTTCCTTCTCCCGTAATCACCAGGTCCGCAGACTCAAGGTACTCCTCAAAGCCGGTTGCCTCCAGCACCAGGACGACCCCGCTGTGTAGCTTCGCATTCAAGAAGGCCATCAGGCCTGCTCCCAGTCCTCCGGCGGCGCCTGCCCCGGGCCGGTTCTTCACATCAACTTTGAGGTCCCGGGCGATGACTTCGGCATAATGGGCAAGCGCTTTGTCCAGGGTCTCAACCATCTCCGGAGTGGCGCCCTTCTGCGGGCCATAGACGGCCGAGGCCCCTTCCGGCCCACACAGAGGATTGCTGACATCTGAGCCGACCTTAACCTCCAGACGAGGCAGCCTTTCATCTATTCCCTCGATGCGGATCTTCTCCAGGTTGGCGAGGGCGCCGCCTCCCCAGCCTATCGGCTTTCCCTCGGCATCCAGGAGTCTGGCGCCCAGCGCCTGGGCCACGCCGGCGCCGCCGTCATTTGTGGCGGAGCCGCCGATGCCGATGATGAGTTTGCTGCAGCCGGCGTCAAGGGCGGCGCGGATGAGTTCACCGGTCCCATAGGTGGTAGTGACGAGGGGATTACGCTTTTCCGGCGGGACCAGGGTGAGCCCGGAGGCGGCGGCCATTTCGATGACTGCGGTAACATCATCTCCGAGCATTCCCCACCGGGCCTCGACGGGGTCGCCCAACGGGCCCAGCACCTTGGTTTTGATGAAGCGGCCCCGCGTGGCTGCGACCAGGGCTTCCACCGTGCCTTCGCCCCCATCGGCGAGCGGGAGGCTCACGGTCTCGGCCTCGGGCATTACCGCCCTGATTCCCTGACGAATCGCCTCGGTAGCCTCGGCTGCGGGGAGGCTGCCTTTAAAAGAATCCGGAGCGATGATGATGTTCATGGCTGACGCCCCCGTATGGCGAACGACGCTCCTGCCGATTTCACTCCTTTCTAGGATACGCCGCCGGCAGCCGTCATCCTCCATTTTTTCTGCTTTCCGGCTACAATATGATGCCGCTCAAGAAAGGGAGCAATTTGGCCTGTGGGCGGACGAAGCCGGGCCGAAAGGCGGATTCTCTGATTCTTGATGAGAAAAACTCCTGACCCATTGATGAAGACGCGCTTGCGGCAAAAAGCCAGACCTTCCTCCGGTTCAGCCGGGGCGATCTCTCTTGCCCTGCGAGACGGCGGGCTGTTGGCCGCCATCTTTCTCGCCCCTCTCCTCTGGGGAAGGTTCGATGCCCTGGGCGGGGCCGTTGTGCTCTCCTGTCTATCTCTGGGAGGAATCGGCTTCCTGTTTTCCAAACCTTCCGGGTGGTTTCCTCGGGGACTGCCGCTTTCTTCATTTCATCTTGCCCTGGCGGGGCTTCTTATCGTTTCCTTCATCTCTTATTTCTTCAGCCTCTCCAGATTCGCAACCGCGGTGGACCTGGTGCGGCTGGCGGCGGGGGCGATGGCTTTCTGGCTCGCATTGTGGTCAAAAGCCCGTCCAGGCGGGCCGGAGGTTCGGGGCGTCGCTTCTCGGCGTTCGGGGTCAGGTGTGGAGCGCGCTCCGCAGGCCCCTTTGACGGCGGCCCTCTTCGTGCTCCTGGTGGCGGCGGGCCTTGGGGCGCATGACTGGAGTTTCCACTACCTCGAATCCGCGCAGAATGCGCCGGGGCATCACTACCCTCTCTTTCAGGCGCTATGGCTTCTGCTGTTGGCCTGGCACAGGGTGATAGTCTTGCTGGTTGGAATCTTTGCCGCTGTGGCGCTCATTTCCCTTCGACTGTGGCGAAGGCCGGCAAGCGCGGGCCCCCTAGAGGTCGCCCTGGCCTCAAGCGGCCTGGTGGCCTGCTACGGTATCTACGAATGGCTATTCATGCGCTTTGTCGTGGGCAATACCTCCTGGCAAACCTTTTCCACCTTCCTCAATCCGAATCCCCTTGCCGGCTTTCTGGGGATCGCCCTTTTCCTGGCTCTGGGCTCGCTGGGGAGGATAACGGACCGCGGAGGGCGTGCCGAACGGGGCTGCATCTTCCCGGCGTTTGTCTGTCTGCTTATCTTAGTTTGCCTTATCCCCACCTATTCCAAGGGGGCGTGGGCGAGCATCTACCTCGCCGGCGCGGTTTTCCTCATTCTCCTGGCGTTGATTCTCATTGCTTCCCGGAAAAAGAAGATCCTGCTTATCGCGCTGGTTCTCTTCCTAGTGTTCGCCGCGCCCGCGGGAGTGCTTCTGGCGCGTCCGTCGCTGCGGGCAAAGGCCTCTGCCGCCTTCAGCCTGCAGAACCGGTCGAACATGTTCCGCTACCTCACTTGGAAAGGCGCCCTGAGGATGGCTGAGGACCACCCCTTGATAGGAGTGGGCGCGGGGGCCTTTGAGTATGGTTTTGGCCGTTATGCCATTGCCGGCTACACCCGCCGCGCCCACCAGAACTATCTGGAAACGGCTGCGGAGACGGGCTGGCCCGGCCTGGTGTCTTTGGTATGCCTCCTGGGGGCAGGGATAATCGGCATCGGACGGGCGTTGAAACACGCCCAGAGCCGCCCGCAGAAGATTCTCGCCGCGGGCGCGCTTTCCGCCCTGCTGGTGATGGTCTTTCACAGTCTCCTCGATTATGACTGGTATATCGGGGCCAACCTGGTCTTTTTCTTTCTCGCCTGCGCCCTGGGCTTCTCTGCCGGGGACAGCGCCTCACCCGCCGATGCTCGCAAGGCTCCCATGAAGAGCGCCTGGAGAATCGCCCTGGCAGCACTTCTTATCCTGCTGGCGGGAAAAGCGCTGACCCTGGGTTGGGCGGACCGGGAGTTCCGCGCCCATCAGGATCTGCTGAGCGGGAATCAATTCTGGGGGGCGAGGGAGGATCTTCAGAAGGCCGTCAAACTTGCCCCGGAGTACGGCCGGGCGCGCTGGAAACTGGCCGCTCTCCTACCCCCGCAAGAAGGCATCCCTCTGGTGAAAACGGCCATCTCCCTGGAGCCGGAGTATTCGCCCTACTGGGCAACCCTGGGGAGGCTGAGAGAAGAAGGCGGAGACTTGAAGGGCGCGCTTGAAGCCTATGGCAAGGCGACCGCGTTGAACAGGCAGCAACTGAGCGCGTGGATTGCCCAGGCGCGGGTGAATCTTCGCCTGGGCCGGCCGGAAAGGGCGGCCGGGGCGTTTCAGGAGATAACGGAGGTGGAGCGCGGGCTGGCGGGCCGCTATCAGGGGATTGACTATGAGGTGAAGACCGAATATGCAGAGGCGCATTACGGGCTGGCGGTGGCCGCGCTAAAGGGCTTTGTCAAAGGGAATCAAGAGCGCGCAGTGGGAGATCTGCGACAAGCGCTGAGAATAATAGAGGACTTCAAGAGAACCGGCAAAGAATTCGAGCGACAGCGGCGCGCCATCGGGGAGGCCGAACCCGGGACCGAAGAGGCGATGGACTTATTGGAGGCGAAATGCAATTTCAGAATGGCTGGGATATTGCAGTCTGAGGGCCGCCAGGGGGAGGCGGCGAAGATGCTGGCTTCCGCTGTAAAACTCTATCCCAAAGTCGCTGAGGAGATCGCGGCTGAGGATATGGTATGGCGAAAATAGCCTCGTCCGAGCAGTCTCGCAACTCTCAACCTTCACCGCTCAACTCCCCGCCCGGGCGCAGCCTGGCGAGACGTCTGATGCTGGTCGTTTGCGGGTTGGGCCTCTTGCTTGCGGCCAGTGTGATTGTCTCGGCCGGCCTGGGAGCAGTCAAAATCCCCCTGGCTGATCTGCTCCATTCAATCATTGACGGGCTGCGAGGAACGGCGAGCGGCGCACCCGGCAACGTGGATCAGATCCTGTGGAATGTGCGCCTGCCGCGCATCAGCCTGGGGGCCATCGTTGGAGCCGCGCTCTCCATCGCCGGAGCGGCTCTCCAGGGATTGCTTCTCAACCCTCTTGCAGACCCTTATCTCATCGGGGTCTCCGCGGGGGCGGCCTTCGGGGCCTCGCTGTCACTCAGGGCTTCCGAGAGCGCCTCGGCTTCCATGAAAATCCTGGGCCGGCTGGCGCAAGCGGCTGAACGCCTGGGGCACACCGCGGCCGCCTTCGCCGCGGCTATCATTACTCTCCTCATTGTCTATCGGCTCGCTCTCAAGAAGGGCCACATAGGCCGCGAATCGTTCATCCTTGCCGGAGTTGTCGTGGGGTCTTTCATGTGGGCGCTTGTAACCCTTATCATGGCAACTTCCCAAGGCGGACAACTGACCGGAGTCGTCACTTGGCTTTTTGGGAACCTGACGCTCGTGACTCGATGGACTGGGGTATGGGTGGCCGGGGTGGTAGTGGCGGCGGCCGCGCTTGGGCTGTATGCCTTCAGCCGGGACTTGAACCTGGTTTCCCTGGGGGAGGAACCCGCCAAACAGTTGGGGGTGGAGGTGGAAAGACTGAAGAAAACGATCATTGTTCTGTCGGCTCTTCTCACGGCTGCGGCGGTGGCGGTGAGCGGGGTGATTGGCTTTGTGGGTCTCATAATCCCGCATATCGCTCGGCGATTGTGGGGACCTGACCACCGCCTCCTTCTGCCGGCTTCGGCCCTCTTGGGGGCTTGCTTCCTGGTGTGGGCCGATACCCTCGCCCGGGTTGTCATTGCGCCCTCGGAATTGCCCGTGGGAGTCATAACCTCGGTCTTGGGCGCGCCCTTCTTCTGCTATTTGCTGGTCAGCGCCGCCCGCAGGCCCAGCGAAGAGCGCTGACAGACAGCGCCTTCAGAAGAGGGTCAGGCTGGAGAACAAGAGACCCCTCACTTTCTTTTCGGGGTATGGTATAATCATCTTGCCGAGGGCCGCCATGGCTAAGATACTCATTGTAGAAGATGATCCCCCAACACTTGCATTGGTGAAGGCTGTGCTCGAGGGAGCGGGGCACAGTGTGGGCACGGCCGGCAATGGGGCCGAAGCCTTGATCGCCGTGAACACCACTGTACCCGATTTGATATTGATGGATGTGATGATGCCTGTGATGAACGGCTTTCAGGCCCTTCACGTGCTCAAGAACAACCCCCTCACCCAAGAGATTCCGGTGGTGATGCTCACCGCTCGCACGGGAGATATGGACATGGCGCAGGGATGGGCGGAGGGAGTTGACTTCTATCTTACGAAGCCTTTCTCTCCCAAAGAACTGCTGACCGTTGTGGAGAGGATAATTCCCCCGCAGAGCGAACAAGCCTGAGCCGAGGCGGCGGCTCCAGAGTCATAAGCCCTATCTCGGCGATTTTCCGCCCCTACACTCCTCACTGCCTCCGACCCTCGACTCTACTGGACGCCTTTTCTCTCCTATGACATACTTTTCTTGAGGCCGCATGCAAAGTATGTCGCGCTACTATATTCAAACCTACGGCTGCCAGATGAACGAGGCCGACTCGGAGGCGATGGCGCGGCTGCTCGAGAAGGCGGGCTACGAGCCGAGCGATTCGCCGGAAGAAGCCTCCATCATCCTCCTCAACACTTGCTGTGTGCGGGCAAAGCCGGAGCAGAAGGTCTATTCCCGCTTGGGGGAACTGCGCCCCATCAAAGAGCGGCGGCCGGAGGTCATCTTCGCCATTGCCGGCTGCATGGCGCAAAAAGAGGGGCAGGCGCTGCTAAAGCGGATTCCCTATCTGGACCTGGTGATTGGAACCCGCCAGTTCCACCGGCTGGAGGAGTTCATTCACTCTTGCCGCCAGGGGGGCCAGCGAATCTGCGCCCTCGGTCTGGAGGATGATCCCTCCTCGCTGCGCGCGGCGCCGCTGGTTCTGCCTGCATCCGCGGAGATGAACCTGAAGGCTTTCCTCCCGATCATTTTGGGATGTGACAACTATTGCACTTATTGCATCGTCCCTTCGGTGCGGGGCCGCCAGAAGAGCCGCCTGCCTGATGAGATACGGGCGGAAGTGGAGGCTCTTGTCGAACGCGGCTGCAGGGAAGTTACTCTCTTGGGCCAGAATGTTCTCGCCTATGGTCGAGATTTGCCAGGAAATGGCGATTTCGTCAGCCTGCTGGAATCTCTGAATGGCGTGGATGGAATCGAACGGATTCGCTTTACCACCGCTCATCCCAGAGATGTGGAGGACAGACTGATTGAGGCCGCGGCCAGTCTGCCTCGCGTCTGCGAACACTTTCATCTTCCCATTCAGGCGGGACACGACCGCCTCTTGAAAGCGATGGGGCGGGGATACACCGCTGCTTATTATCTGGAGATGGTGGAAAGGATCCGGGCGAGGATTCCCGGCGTTGCCATCACTACCGACATCATGGTTGGTTTTCCGGGAGAGACTGATGAGGAGTTCGAGGCGAGCCTTGAACTCTACAGCAAGATAGGCTTTGACCAGGCCTTCACCTTCGTCTATTCGCCACGCCCGGGGACGGCCGCGGCAAAAAAGCCCGATCAGGTGCCGCAAAAGACAAAAATCGCCCGCCTGACGCGGCTGATCGAACTGATCAACGCCAGCGCCCTGCGAATCAATTCCTCCCAGGTGGGCCGTCAGGGAGAAGTCCTCGTCGAGGGAGTGAGCGAAAAGAACCCGAGCAAACTCGCCGGCCGCCTGCGCAACAACAAATTGGTCGTCTTCTCCGGCAAAGAAAACCTCGTCGGCCGCTTCGTGACAGTGACTTTGACCGCCGCCTATCAATGGGGCTTCGCGGGAGAGGTCCGCGCTTAGCCTCAATACCCCAGTTCTCGCAGCCGCTTGTCGGGGAGGCCGAAGTGGTGGGCGATTTCGTGGAGGACGGTGCGGCGGATTTCTTTCACGATCTCTTCGCGGGAGCGGGCGCGGGCCTCGATGGGCCGCTGGAAGATGGTTATGTGATCTGGCATCTCCGGGCCAGAGGAAAAAGGCGAGCGATGGCCCAGGGGAACCCCTTGATATAGGCCCAGAATCACGGCTCCGCGCGGCGCGTGGGTCTTTTCGTAGTCTTCGGCCGAGGGGTAATCCTCAACCGTCACATAGACGTTTTGGAGTTTCTCCAGGAAATCATCGGGGACGTCATTCAGCGCCTGGGAGACGAGTTCGGCGAATTCTTCCCGCGAGAGGTGCATACGAGAATTGTAGCCGATTCGCGCTTGGCTCACAATGATTACTGAGGGGCAGGAGGCGAGCTCCTGCCCAACACAGGGCTGCCACACGGGCAGCCCATATTCTTTCCTTCGCGCTCTCCGTGCCTTTGCGGTAACTCTTTTATTCCCTGTAGTCCGGCGGCATCCAGTGCTCGTCCCGGCCCCACCACTTCACAGTGCAGCCCACCGGAACGGTATTAGGAATGCTCACCGGCTTGCCGGCCAGAACTTCGTTGAGGGCCTCGCGCAGGTCCTGCCGTTTCACCCCGGCCGGATTGTCCGGGCTGTCGTCAATTCGCCCATGATAGACCAGGCTCCGGTCGGGCCCCAACAGAAAGATTTCCGGTGTTCTCACCGCGCCGTAAGCGCGCACCACTTCCTGGGTATCATCCCGCAGATAGGGGAAATTGAATCCTTTCTCCTTCGCCCGCTTTACCATCTGTTCGAAATCATCGGTGGGATGATTGTTGGTCTCATTGCCATTGATGGCGACCAGTTGCACTCCCTTGTCCGCATAATCTTTCTGGATTTGGATCATGCGGTCCTCATTGGCTATGACCGTCGGGCAGTGATTGCAGGAGATGATTACAACCACGGCCTTCTTGTCCACGTAATCTGAAAGGCTGTGCATCTTGCCATCAACGCCTTTCAGGGTGAAATCGGGGCCTCTTTCCCCCAGTTCCAGTGTGAATCCCATCATACCTCCTTCTTTGTTCTTTCTGCGCGATCTGCGCCATCTGCGGATTGATTATTTGCTTTTCTCTTTCGCCTGCGCGGCCGCATACTCCTGACTTACGAAGATGCCGCACTCACACGCTCCGTCCCGGGCGATGTCCGCGTGATGCTGCGGGCAGGGGCAGATGTTCTTGCGATCTTTCTCGGGGTCTCCGGTCACTTCCCGGCAGGGGCAATACCACTTGCCGTGATTCTCCAGGTTGCGGGTCAGGCCGGTCAGAACATACTCCACGGTGACCGGATCGGGATTCAGGCGATAGCGTCCTCGCTCGACGTATCGCTGCGCCATCCGTTCCACCCGCTGCCGGGGTGTTAGACCTTCATTCTTCTCTTGCTCCGACATCCTTCCACCGACTCCAGAGAGGCCTTGTCATCATAGGCTGGTGTGACGCTTTGGGCAAGAACGCATCCGGGAGAAATGGGCTGTTTTTCCAACACAAAGAGGGCAGGTCGCCGCGGCGACCTGCCCAACGAATTGGTGGAGCATCTCCTTTCGCTGAGGGATAGTCAAAGTGCATATCGAACTACTGGCCCATCATCGTGATACGATCCCGACGCTCGCGCAGTGGTTCTTTGACGAGTGGTCATACATCTATCCTGATCGAACGCTCCAGGATTTTGAAGACTCGATCGCCGAGCGGGTCAACACAGACAAAATCCCTTTGGCGCTTGTTGCCTTCGAAGGAGCGGAACTTATCGGCACGGTCTGCCTGAAAGTCCACGACATGGATACGCGCAAGGATTTGTCTCCCTGGCTGGCCGGGCTCTTCGTGAAGAAAGAGTGGAGGAACCGCGGCGCAGGCACAAAGTTGGTGCAGGCTATTGAGGCGAAAGCAGTCGAGTTGGGCATCCGCAGGCCGTTCCTATACACACCCGACGCAGAAGGTTTCTATGCCAAACTGGGCTGGTCCGTAACAGAAAGAACGGCTTATCAAAACTGCCAAGTCACCATCATGGAAAAGGAACTTGCTCGTTAGCGAAAGACTCCAAAGCGCCCGTTGCCCTAGTCCGCGGGCAGCGATTTCCTAAGATATAACTGACCCTGAAGGCCGGGTATCTCGAAGCCCGGATTGGGTGTGAAGCCGGCTCGTTCAAGCAGGACCTGAACACGCTGATTCCGCACATCGGTATTGGTCCATACTTCCCCATAGCCGGCGGCGGCAGCCTGGTCCATCAGCAGAGCGAAAAGTTTCCTTGCCGCGCCTGCCTTTCGGTATTCCGGCTGTATGTAAAGGTCCACCGCGTAGGCCACGCCGCTCGGAACCCATTGTCGGTCCGCTGAACCAATAAAGCTCGCAAAGCCGACGATTTCTCCTTCGGCCTCCAGGACGAACGCGGTTGCCTTCGCGATCTGCGCCTGAAGGCGCTCCAGCCAGCCCGGCAGAGCCGCTTCCGGATTCGCCTCCGGCACGGCCTCGTCTTCCTCTGCCATGAAGCGCTTCCAGAGGTCGGCTATGGCCGATATGTCCCCCGGCCGCGCCTCTCGTGCCACCATCTCTGAAGCCATCCTTCGCCCCCTCAAGACCTCCAGCCCCGCTCTGTTTTTATAACCGAGCAGTCCCCTGCAAGCCGATGACGCTCAATCCTTACAACTGGGAGCCGATGGCTGCGAACGCGCTTGCCGGCGTCTTCTCCAACCGGCGGGTTAGCGGCGCAGGTATTTGGCGACGGCCTGGCGGTTGGCGGAGAGCGTCATGGAGATTGTCAGCAAGCCCTGGGGCTGGTTGACGCCGTTAACGCTCCAACGGTCGAAGATATAACGGAGCTTGCCTTGCATGAGATAGCGTGAAGTCACCTTCAGCGAAACTACCCTTCCAGAGGCATAGACCCGAGAGAAGTTCGTAGTTCCGCTCTGCTGGCCGTTCAAGTCCGGCACGGAAACCGTGATCTTCGCCCCTGTTATCGGAGTGGAGGAGACTTGCAGTGTGCAGGTGGCCGGCGTAACGGTGATTGTCACACTGTCACTGCTCATCTGCCCCAGGGAATCAGTGACCTTGAGAGTGTAGATTGTCGTGACCGCAGGCGAGGCTGTGGGTTGGGCGGCGTTCGGGTTGCTGAGTCCCGCAATTGGTGACCAGGAATAGGTGTAAGGAGGGACTCCGCCCGAGGCTGAACCCTCCAGCACAGTTGCGGCTCCAGCCGCGATGGTCTTATCCGGGCCGGCGTTGGCTGCCACAGGTGAGGCGACCGTGATGGTTGCGGAATCGGCTGCTGTCTGACCCAGCGCGTCGGTGACAGTGAGTGTATAGGCGGTTGTTACCAACGGCGAGGCCGACGGCTGAGGCGCACCAGGATCATTCAGCCCTTCGGCCGGCGACCAGGAATAGGTGTAAGGAGGGGCTCCGCCCGAGGCTGAACCTTCCAGCATGGTTGAGGCTCCAGCCGCGATTGTCTTATCCGGGCCGGCGTTGGCTGCCACCGGTGAGGCAACCGTGATGGTTGCGGAATCGGCTGCTGTCTGACCCAGCGCATCGGTGACAGTGAGCGTGTAGGTGGTTGTTGTCGCTGGCGCAGCGAGCGGCTGAGGCATCTTTGCATTACTGAGCCCCTCGGTTGGCGACCAGGAGTAGGTGTAAGGAGGGATTCCTCCCCAGGACGAACCTTCGAGTATGGCGGAGCCGCCGGAGGCGATAGTCTTATCCTGCCCGGCCTCGGCCGCAACCGGCGTGGCGACTGTAACGGTCACGGTATCACTGCTGGTCTCGCCGACCGCATCTGTTACAGTCAGCGTATAAGATGTAGTTGCCTCCGGCGATGCGGTAGGCTGGGCAATTTCGAAATTGTTTAATCCGGCGGCCGGCTCCCACAAATAAGTGCAGGGCTCGATTCCATTGGCGGCTGACCCTTCCAGGATTGTTGACCCGCCGGGAAGGATGGCCTTGTCCGGCCCGGCCTCCACCACCATCGGCTGGGTTCGGGCGATCCAGATTGGGGCGGAATAGATGAGATTGCCGTCCTGCTGCAGGACTTTTACGAAATACCATTCACCTCCGGCCGCGTTCTGCGCGACCGAGAGCGTGTCTTCATAGAGGTTCTTGCCGTCAAGGAGCAATGGTATCTCAATGCCGGGACTCTGCACGAGCCAGATCGCGGCCAGGGGATCATCGGGGTCACGCCAATCTACGCGGAAGGTGACCGGAGAAAGTTCCGGTGGATTCAGCACGGAGCCCATCAGTTCACCATCGGCGGAGAAGCACAACTCGAAGTTGACATCATCTGAAGCGAAGATTCTGCGAGAATGGAGCGCCTCCATGACCGCGGCTCTGGACAATCCTGCGGCCCAGAGGCCGGTCCGGCGGGGCGTGGCGACTATCACAGAGGTATGATTGTCCTCGCTGTTTGTCGGCGCCACCCGCCATCCATTATTCAAGGCCTGAAGGAAGAGGACTTCATTAGTCAGCCCATTGCCCGGATCCCATTTCGGGCCGTAGTAAGTCTTGATACCGGTCCCTATCTCGAAGAGAGCCACCCGGTCTATCACTGCAGCCCGCAGAGAAGGCTCGACCCACCAGGGAGGCTCAAGATTGCTGAAGCGCCAGATGGTGAGGCCGCCGCTGGGATGGTTGAATTGCGCGACCACGGGGCTACCGTCGCTTGACACGGCCGTGGCGACTGTTTCGTAGAAGGTTCCCAGGTCCGCCCGCGCTTCTTGCTCAGTCGGCGCTCTGCCGAGGGGCGCATAATCCGGGGTCTTCAGGTAATTCGCGCTGTTCAGCAGATTGGCGTGTCCCTGGCCATAATTGCTGCCGTGTGCGCCGGCGGCGCTGTAGGTATGGGTCCACTCGAAGCCGCGCAGGGCGATGTATTGCCCTTGCACCGAGGCCTGGGCGGCATAGTTCGCCAGGTTGTTCCATTCGGTCAGGCTCAACAGGTGTTCATGATCTGCCAGGGCAAAACTCTGCAAGCCATAAGCACGGGCATCAGCATAAGCCCCTTGGGGGCTTTTTGACCCGTCGGAGAAGGTGCTGTGGGCGTGTAAGTGCGCGCGGTAGCAGGTGTAAGGATAGGAAATGGGAAGGAGGGTGAACTGAGAACTCAGCCAGGCGGCCGGCCCCAGGGTTACTGTGGCGGGCCCTGGCTCGGTATCTTCATAAACAATTCCCCAATCAGAATAATCCCGGACTACGCCCAGGAGGCTTTGTCCTCCCGGCCGGGCGCTCAGCGGAATTGTCCACTCGAAAACCAGATACTCCGTGCCGCCCTGAGCCAGCAGAAGGCTCTGATCCTGGGCCGCCTCTCTGCTGTTGTAAGCGTAAGGCTCTGTTTGGTCGCCGTCTATGATGAGGCTCACCCAGGCCTGGGCGTCGCCGCCCGTATTTGTCACCTGCAGCCAGACTCGCACCGTCTCTCCGGGCATGAATTCACTTTCGGAGAGATTATTGAGGTCTGTTATCTGTTGAACCTGGAGTTCGATGTTGGGAGCAATCTGGGCCTTCACAGGAGCCGCGGCCAGGGTGGTGAAAGATAAGGCGGCGACCAGCAGAATCAGCAAAAGAAGCGGACTCTGCCGATTCTCGCTAGCGCGCGATAAGGAGCAGCAACTGGCTGGCAGACGAGTTGCCGCTCGCTTTGCGACCTCTCCCATATATTTCATGATCTCAGCCTTCCCCTGTTCCCGGGCGGGCCCCCCATCTATCTAATTATCCATCCTAATGGGAGTGCGCAAGATTCTTGCCAAAGAAATAACCAGATGTTACGAAATTCAACGCCTCTCGGAGGAGCCGGCTACTTCTTTCGCTGCAGATCAAGCGCCGCAGGAAAGGCCTCGCGGTCCTCGGCATATTGCGAAACGAATCTCTGGATCTCCTTGGTGGATGCGGTGAGGACAATAACCTTAACCTTCTCCTCTGAGATGCCGGCCTCCTCGTCCCCGTCGTCTATCTGTTCGTGGGCGATGCTGACTTCCCCCTTTTCCATCTTCTCCTTCAGCCAATCGGGGTCCAGCAGGGCGATCTGGAGGCTGTCACCCTTGATGGCAATCTTGGAAAAGCAGTGCGCCGGTATATAATGCGAGCCGTAGAAGAAATCTTTGTTGACGCCTTCCAACGGTTCGGGAAGCGTGTCCAGGAATGTATGCTCTCCCAGTTTGACCAAGTGCGCCTCGAACTTCGAGGTTCCGTCCTCGTTTATGGTCGTGAGTTTGTAGGCCTTGTTCTCGCCTTTCTCAAAGACCCATCGGCCGGGGTTCTCTTCTCCCCCTCCCACCCAGGTGCCGATCAAGGACTCGTCAAATATCAGGTCCTCCTGGGTATAAAGGGGATGAAGTGATGGCACAGCAAAACAACCCGCAGCCAGAAGAAGCAGTCCCAAGCAAAGCAGAATGCCTGCGCTGCGCATGGTTTGACTCTCCTTTCATAGGTTCCCTTGAAAGAGGACGTCAGGTGACGTCACGATTGACGCTGATACTGCTGAGATATGTGCGAACCACCTCCTGAGCAGGATCGCGCGGTTTTCATCTATCCGTTTAGATGCGAACAGAACCCTTTTGGATAATCATACCAAGAATCAAAATTCGGGGACAGACAGACTACGTAATTTCCGGCAGAATGCCGAATGCGCGCATGGCCAACCCCGTTCCTGAGAAAGCGGCCTTGACTTCGCTGGCATTGTAGCAGAATTCAAGGCCCCGGCTTAGCCGGTCAGGAACAAATGGAGGTTGGCGCTGACCCGATGTAGAAGAGTAATGGCTGCGGGAATTTACTCGCGGAGGCGGCTGGCCTTCTGTCAGGCCTTGCCATTTCTGTCGAAAGAGACGAAATATGAGTATCCTTTCCGGCTTGCCCAAGCCGGCGCAAAAGGCTTTTCGGTGGGATGTGACTGCGGGCCTGCTGGTAGGTCTCTTTTCGGGCGCGCTCTTTCCTTTTTTAGGAGTTATCGCCCGGCGGGATTTGCACGCCTCCGCCTATCTTATCGCTATTCTCACGGCCTCCGGCTCAATCGGCAATCTCTTCAACCCCGTGGTGGCCCACTACATCCGCGACCGGGCGAAGCTGCCCTTTGCGATCTTGCCCTTCACGGTCGGCCGCCTCTTCTATTTCCTGATGCCCCTGGCGGTGACGGGCCCGCTCTTCATCGCCATCTGTTTTTTCGGCAGCGCAGTGACGGCCTTGGGCTCTCCCGCCTATGCCGCGGTAATCAGGGACGCCTATCCGGTGGAACGGCGCGGCCACTTGATGGGGATGGTGCGTGTGTTGATAGTGGGCACAACCATGCTGGGTTCGCTGGCAGGCGGCCTCTTTTTGGCGCACTTCAGTTATCGTTGGGTTTTCCCCATTGTGGCGCTCTTCGGGATCTTGAGCACAGCGGCCTTTTCCCGCATCGGCGTGCGGGCCGAGCCGCATGAACCTGCTCCGCCGGGCCGGCGGCTTTGGGAGGCCTTCAAAATGCCGAAGGGGGACCGCTCCTTCCGGCTCTATGTCACCTATTTTTACCTCTACGGCTTCGGCAGCCTTATCCTGGGGCCGGTGATTCCGGTCTTCCAGGTGGATGTATTGAAAATAACTCCCCAGTGGGTGGGCTACCTGGCGACCACCTCCGCGGCGTGCAGCATGTTGGGCTACCTGTATTGGGGGAGGATATTGGACCGGCACGGGCCCTTTCGCTTGATGTTCTTCGTTACCATACTGCTTTCCATCATGCCCATCACTTACTTCTTCGCCCACAGTGTTCCGGTGCTCCTCCTCGCCGCGGCCGCCTCCGGCATTGCCGTTGCCGGGGGCGACCTGGGTTATGTGAACGCCGCGATGCACTTTGCGCGGCGGGATGCGGTGGTCACTTACGCGGGAACTTTCGCATTTTTGCAGGCAATGCGGGGGATACCCGGGCCGTTCATTGGCGCAGCGCTGAACAATGCCATCGGCCCGCGGCCGGTCTTCCTCCTCGCCCTGGGATGTTGGGCAATTGCCACGGTCGTGATGATCTCCGGCGGCGGCCTGCGCATGAAAACAGCCGAAGCCAATTCGTAGAGCAGATGGCAGCCCGCCTCAGGCGGGCTCAAGACCCAGAACACCTCCTCCGGCGCAGTCCGGCTAGTGAAACATTTCGCGAGGAAGCGCTCTGCAGAGACCGCAAGAGGCCCTGCCGGAAATGCCGTAGTAGTGGCATTTCTTCATGACGGTCCTTGTCATGTCCGAAGGGAGAGGACCTCTTCCGCGCTCACACTGGCGTAGCGCGTCCGCGAAGCCGGTTCGACGAAATAAGTCAACAAAGGGATTGCTCTCAAGGCAGGCTGCTATCCGCTGCAGATTCAGGTTGCCTGCGGAGGCCACATACAGACTTTCTCCGGCACGGTCATTGCAGAGCCAATACTTGCGGTCGAGGTCAAGTGTCAATGTGTCAATGGCCATGCAAGGCCCGAGCAGTGCCGAGTTATCGAGTGCCTCCCAATCCTCGCGGGAGAGGCCCATCTTCATACGCAACAGATCCCCATATGATCCCAGGCCCGCCTTGCACCTGCCTTCAATACAGAAAGAAGGAGCAATCCTTTGCAGCGCTCGCCCCGCCCCCAGCGGCGAAAGTGGGCAATACCCGATCTTTATTCCCGCCTCAGCGTACTTGCTGAATTGTTGTGGAGGAATGCTCCAGATATCATCAAGACACCATAGGCTGGCCACTTCCACATCAAGCCGAGCGGAACCCCCGTTAACTTCCCGCCAGCGCAAAATCGCTTCTAGGGCCGGAGAGCGGCCCTCAACCCAACTGCCTTCGTGCCAGCGGTCTATGCTGACCACTGTCTGTAGTGGTGCCTCCGTCAACTCGAAGTATTGGTCAAGAAAGGCGGAGGCGTTGTCATAACCGCGGAATGGTCTGCCGTTGGTGACGAACATCGCAGACAGGCCTCGCTGGCTGGTCGCGACGAGCAAGCGTGAGAGTCCCATATTGTCATCTCGCCAGAGGCTGGGCTCTCCACCGGTGTAGCAGACAAAAGACTGCCCGGCGGCCAACAGCTCGTCCAGGCATACCTCAAGTTCGGAAAACAACCAAGGCTTACTGCCAGGCCTGCCGTCTCGCGCTCGAAAGCATGCTGGGCAGGAGAGATTACACTTGTCAGTGAGGATTACTGCTGCCATATAGCAACCTGGGCAAGCGTCAAACTGACACAGACAGGACCCGCAAGACTTCCTCCACCGTCGTCTGGCCGGCCATTGCCTTATAGATGCCGTCGGCGAGCATGGTCGTCATTCCCTTTTTGACGGCGGCCCGGCCGATTTCCTCCGGGTCAATTCTCTCCGCAATCATATTGGACAACTCCGGGTCGAGCAGCATGGTCTCGCAGATGAGCATCCGACCTCGATAACCGGTGCCCCGGCAATTGTCGCAGCCACCGCCTCCGTAGAAGGCCGGCGTCTGCTCCGGCCAGTCGAATCCCCCGGCCTGGGCGCGAGAGAATACTTCAGCCAGAACCTTCGCCGGATATTCCACCTGCTGCTTGCAGTTGGTGCAGACCCTGCGCACCAGGCGCTGGGCCGAAGCCATTACCAGCGCTTGCGAGATGAGGAAAGGCGCGAGGCCCATGTCCAGCAGACGCTGGATCGTCCCCGGCGCATCAGTGGCATGAAGTTGGCTCAGAATCAAATGGCCGGTGATAGCCGCCTGCACGGCCATTTCCGCGGTTTCCAGGTCGGGCGTGTTGCCTACCATAATGACATCGGGATCGGCGCGCATCATGCCGCGCAAGACGGAAGCGAAAGTCATACCGGCCTTCTTATTAACAGAAATCTGCACTACACCCGGAAGATTGACTTCCACCGG
>Ga0299915_10001280_pt1 | contig 18684 bp, 14 predicted proteins | sample RVTome_13_FD_200263 | JGI IMG/M metagenome (GOLD analysis project Ga0299915, IMG submission 200263) | Soil microbial communities from uranium-contaminated site in the Upper Colorado River Basin, Wyoming, United States - RVT92D227 (version 2) ... | reverse complement strand
CGGCCTCGGCGAGCGGCGTGTCGATCACGCGGTCGGCGCCGAACTCGTCGAACAGGCCGCTCGTCGCGCGAAACACGCCGCCGAACTTGCCGACGTCCTCGCCGAGCACGACGACGCGCTTGTCGATCGTCATCTGGGTGCGCAGCGCGTCGCGAACGGCTTCGATGATGTTCATCGTGGGCATGGGGCGGGTTTGCTCTCTATCCGTGGTGGTGCGGGTTCTTGGACCGAGTCTGCGCCATCAGGTACTCGCGCTGCTCGCGGAGGTTCCACGGCAGCTCCTCGTAGACGTCATCGAACATCGTCTCGATCGCCGGCGCGTGCTTCTGGTCGGAGGCGACGAGCGCATCCGTGATCTCCTGGTTGTAGCGCTCGGAGAGCTCGGTCTCCCACGCCTCGGTCCACAGGCCGCGAAACCGCATGTAGTTGCGGAGCCGGTTGATCGGATCCTTCTTCTCCCAGATCTCGGGCTCCTTGGGATCGCGGTACACACTCGGATCATCGGAGCTCGAGTGGCCCTGCACGCGGTACGTGAGCGCCTCGATCAGGGTCGGACCCTCGCCGGCGCGCGCTCGCTCGATCGCCTCGGTCGCCACCTGCCACACCGCGAGCAGATCGTTGCCGTCGACGCGGATTCCGGGCATGCCGTAGCCGACGGCCTTGCTCGCGAACGTCTTCGCCGCGGTCTGCTTCGCCGCGGACACGCTGATCGCCCAGCCGTTGTTGCGGCACAGGAACACGCACGGCGCCTTCCACACGCCGGCGAAGTTCATCCCGACGTGGAACTCGCCGGTCGAGGAGGTGCCCTCGCCGAAGTACACCATCGCGACGTCGTCCTTGCCCATCACCTTCGCCGCGTACGCCGTGCCCACGGCTTGTGGGATCTGTGTGCCGACCGGCGAGCTGATCGAGACCAGGTTCAGCCAGTTCGCCGAGTGATGGACCGGCATCTGGCGACCCTTGATCGGATCGTCCTCGTTGCCGAACATCTGGTCGATGAAGTTCTGGATGGTGTAGCCGCGCCAGAACCACGCGCCTTGCTCGCGATAGCTCGGATACACCCAGTCGGTGCTGCGCAGCGCGGCGACGGCGAAGTGGCTCGCCTCCTCACCGATCGCCTTCATGTAGAACCCGAGGCGACCCTGGCGCTGCAGGCGCATCATGCGGTCGTCCATGATGCGAACCAGCATCATGCAATCGAAGATCTTGCGGAGCATCTCGTCCGCGATTTGCGGCACCTTGACGCCCGGCAAGGGTTTGCCGTCGTCATCGAGGACGCGACGTAGATCGTCGTCGTCGCTTGGTGCGCCGAGTGAAGATATCGCGACCATGACTCCTCCGAGGCGGTGGGCGGATTCGTAGTACGTTTGCGCCGACGAGGTGTCAAGGATGCGAGGCCTCCTTCATCAATCGTCACGCTGCGTTGCGTTGAGACGCGGGCCTGTGGATAGTCGGGCCGTGCTCTGGATCTTGCTCGTGCTGCTCACGGTGCTCGGCGGCGTCACCGCGGTCGGCATCGCGATGCGGGATCGGCGCAAGCAGCTCGGGGGTGGCGGCGGTGGTCAGAAGGTCCTGACCTCGGGTGGCGACCGGCTGCTCGAGCGCACCGTCCGGGACCTGCGGGTCGACGACGTGCTGACGATGGATGGCAAGGACTTCCTCTGCGAGGGCGTGATCGCGTACGACGAGGACGGCCATCGCTGGATCAGCGGGCGCGTCGTCGATGGTGCGGACACCCAGTGGCTGCTCGTCGGCATCGAGCGCGCCTCGAGTAGCTCCACCCGCATGCTCAAGCAGGACGAGTCGACCCCGATCTCCGGCTATCCACCCGAGGCGATCGTGATCGGCGAGATCCGCTACGTGCTCGACAAGCGCGGCGCGGCGACCTGCCAGCTGTTCGGCGATGTCGGCGGGCTCGGCGCGCTGAAGAAGGATCGCCCCGAGGGCCACGTCGAGCGTTGCCGGTGGTGGCTGTACAGCGCACCGGGCGATGACACCCTGCTCGTCGAGCAGTGGGGATCCGACTACCGCGTGCTGCGCGGCAAGAAGGTCGGCGACAGCACGGTCGAGCTCATCCCGGGCAGCTGATCGATCCGGGCGCGCTGGCCTTCAAGAAGCGCGAGCGTGCGCGAGTGCGGCACGGCGTTTCGGATCGCCGAGGAACGCGAGCAGGCGTGCGCGGCGCTGGGCGATCATCCGATTGAACGCGGCGGCGAGCGCATCGTCGGGACCTGGGTTCGAGAGTCGACGATGGAGCGTCCATGACTCCATCGCGGAGAGCGTCGCGAATAACGTTCCGACCTCGTGCTCTTTCCGCTCGTAGCCGGCGGCCGCGGTCTCGCCGGTGGCGAGCGGCGCCAGGATCAGCGCGAGCAGGGTCTGCTCGAAGGAGGGACTGGTGGGAGCGGGCGTTTGAGGCTTGGCTTCGTCGTTGCGAACGGCGAGGAAGCGGAGGTGCATCGGGGTCTGTGGCTTCATGCGCGGCCGTATCGCGTGGTCCGAAAATAGTTGCGCAACTTCTCAACCCGGCGGCCGACCGGTGGCTCACATGGGCAACGCATCCGAAACCAAGCAGCCCGCAGGGTCTGAGAAGACCAGCGGATCTCACGACAAGCCGCCGGCCAAGGAGCCCTGGGAGGCCGAGCTCGACAAGGTTCTGAACCCGACGGCAAGATCACCCGGTGAGAGCTGGGGAACTGGCGGTCACCCGCCGAGCCCCACGCAGGTCGACAAGATCGTAGGTTCGGCGTGGACCCTCGCAACACCTCCGACGATCGATCTCCATGGCGTGGTCGGAACGCGATCGACTCACGTGGTGCGTTCGATCTTCGCGCAGAACGTTGCATCCGGCTCACCAGGCCCACGAGTGCAACTCGAGGTTTCGGGGATTCCCACCGTGCAAGTGGCGCGAAGCCCGCAGCGGATCCCGACCTCGCCGTCGGATGACATCCAGCTCGACTTCCGCCCGAACAAAGAGGGATTGGCTCCCGGCACGCTCGACCTCGAAGTCTCGGATCCGGTCGTGGTACCCCTCGCGGCCCGCCGCGAGATCGTCAAGGTCCCCATCGTCGGTGCGGCATACAACGAGCGACTTCCCGAGGAGCTCCAGCGGCCCGAAGGGGCTTCCCCCGAGCTTGCGGAGTTACCACCCAGCGTCGACCTCGGAGAACAGATCGTCGGCAGCGAGCATTGGTTCACGATCGGCTCGACGAAGCTGATCCGACCCTCCCCCGTGAGCGGCAAGGTGTTCTCGAGCATCAAGACTCCGGCGAGTGTTCCTAACATCCCGGGTGAGCTGCGGATGGACATGGGCACGAATGCATTCACCGTCGACGGAACAGCGCAGAGCATCGGTACCTCGCAAGAGGCTCCGCTTCGCGTCCACTTCAAGCCGAAGCGCACGGGACGATTCAGAGGCGACCTGGCGGTCGCGATCCACTGGCCCGACGGTCGCATCGACCACCAACAGATCGCGCTGACCGCCGGTGCTCGAGCGCTGGAGGACGCACCGGAACAACCCGCGCCCGCGCCGACGGCAGCTCGCGGAGCCCTCGATCCAACGATCGGTGGCCAAGAGCCCTCATGGAACGATGTCAGCACATACAACAACGTCGTCGGGTTGGCTGCGAGCAAGGCGGCGACCCTTGCGGGTAAACAACGAATTGGTGTGGATGCCGCGAAGGGAGAGATCGGTGGCTTCGCGAAACAGCCGGAGAAACGGTCGATGTTCGCTCAGCTTGCCGATCTCGCGATCCTGATGGGTGTTTCTGGCGTCGCTCAGGTCTTCGGAAAGATCCTCGCGAAGAACCTCGGTGGCATGCTCTTGCGCGAGGCGGATCCCGATGCGCTGAAGGCATCCAAGTTGGTCGACGGGCTCGGATCGGCGTTCAAGGATGGGATGAAAGACGCCGCAAAAGGATCGATCGCCACGAATTCAACGGCTGGCCATCAAACGGCCGAAGAAGGATCAGAGGATCCGACCATCAACTTCTTCGTTCGTCAATGGAGCATCCTGGAGACGCTCGCCGAGAAGAATCGCGAGCTTGTTCTCGCGGAGCAGAAGCGGTTGGCGCCAGCTCTTGGTGCTCGACCGCAGGCCGTGTTCGAGGTGTTCAAGATACTCAACGCCTCCTTCGAGAAAAGCGCCAACGCTGCCATCGGCGAACAAGCTCGTGCGACGGTGGCCAGCTGGGTGAGTGGGCTCGCGCAGGTGGCTCGCGGTACCAACACCGCGACGCGTGAGGGTACGCACGTCGGAGACACCAGCAACCTCGAGAACCCGCACGGCAGCGCGGATGCGCCGGGCCTCCTCGAGCTCCACGTCAGGTTGGATGGGGCACACGTCGACCCAGAGAAGTTACATGTCGAGCGTGCCGAGCTCGATGGCGTGGCGAGCGCCGCCGCCAGTCGATTGAAGAAGGTCGAGCTGGCGAGTCTCGGCATCCCCGTCCGAGTCATCGTGAAGTCGTCGGCAGGGACCGCATTCATCACCCGCGACGAGGCGGGTCGTGTGCATGTTCAAGGCGAGTTGCCGCACCAGGACCCGAGCAGTGCAGCCAACGACGAACAATGGAACCCCACACGGAGTGGAGACCGCACCGTCTACTCGCGTAACAAGGACCTCCAGCTCAACCGGGACGCGACGGCGATCTGCGATCGGTTGCTGTCGAAATCTCTGGAGGACTGGAACGTCGGGATCATCACGAACGACGTGAAGAAGAAGGAGCCGGGTCAATGAGGGGCCGCGCGATCGTGACATCCAGTCGAATCGTCGACCGTCCAGCGAGGATTCCACAGCAGCTCGGGTTCCGGAGGAGGGCCGACACGAGATCGTGTGGCTCGACTGGAAGTGCGTCCCTGATCGCGCTTGTCATGGCGAGTGCGTCTTGTGAAGCGACTGTGGGAACCCACATCGAGCGGCAGGTACGCCGCGATGGAGATCCGGTTGCTAGCCTGCCGGTGAATCCTCGCGCGCGACAGGCCTCGTCATGAACGAAGACCTTGGCACTGCGGTCCCCGACCCGATGGTCAGAACGCGTGGCAACCGGTTGGTTCGGGTCTTCGGCTTACTTCTGCTGGTGGGAATCGGTGCCTGGATACTCGTGTCGAAGGTGTTCATGCAGGGGCCACCGACACTGGGCCGTATCCACGCGATGGCAGCCCTCGCCGACCGCTCGGCGGTAGCAGTGGTGGGTACGGATTCCGGCGACTTCGTCGTGAAGCTGGATGCCCGCGGAGACGCTTCGTGGTCCAGCAAGCTTCCGAGGGCAGCGCGCACGCTCGGTGGGAACGACGGCATGGCAGTCACTGGGGACGTGATCGCCGTACGAAATGGGGGGACTCACTCCCTGGCGCTGAGTGGCTACTCGATCGCCGACGGGCGCAGGCTGTGGGACACGCTGGTGGTGACAATAACCGGGGAGAGTGAGATTACAACCGGGGTGTTCGTCGGTGTGACCGCTGCTGCGGGCGCGTTCTTCACGGTGTTCGACAATCAGAGCTCGGGCAAACAGGAGATCGTCGCGATCGATTCATCCACGGGTGTGATCCTATCCCGCCGCTCGCTGGGCGCGGAGTTTGCTCCGATCGCGACCACGAGCAGGCTGGTGCTTCAGGATGTTGGCCGAGCCGATGTCATTGACCCGCGTGGAGCGACGAGCGAGCTCGAGTCCTGGCAGTCAGGCTGCGCGATCGGCGACTCGTACGTCCGGGTAGCCGGCATCCGGGTGGTCGGCGACCGGGTCGTCGGCGATGTAGAGACACCGAGACTCGTCGCATTGAGCGACGCATCCGAACGTAATGTGATCTTCGATCTACCGTTTCCCCGAGGGACTGTCATGAGGCGATGCGGACGATTCGGGAAACGGCTCGTCGCGCTTGTCTCGGTCGGCAGCCTATCCAAGTCCCACGTACTCGTGCTGGACGAGACTGGCGCGCTCGTGCACGACATCGACCTGGGCTCCGATACGCAACTGGATGGAGGCTCGGTCTGGTACCGATCGCCAGGTGTCGCATCGCTCTCCGGAGACCTGACGCGCTTCGTTCTATATGTCCATGATCCCTTGGAGCGCGATACCAAGGAGAAGGTCACACGTTTGATCATGCTCGATCTCGAAACAGGGAAGGTTGCGTGGCAGGGTCCGAAGGATCACGCCTTGATCCATGGAACGCTATTTCGGCACGGAACGTCGTGGCTCTGGATTCACAACCAGATGGCCAATCCGGTGATCGCAGTGTTCGATGGAGCGACTGGCAAGCTGACGAGAGCGGTCTCGGCACACGCGTACGATGGAGTGGGAGAAATCAAGCCGTCTCACGCGGCGGACGGCGCGCTGTGGCTCCACAGTAAAGAGCTCACGCCTTCGCCTTGGAACGAGCTACCCGTCGCGATGCTCGATGCCGCCACCTTGGAGACGCGATCGGTGCGCGGGATCGAGCTGACAGACGTGACCGCCGAGTTCCAGCAATACCTCGACGCAACAGCGGAGCCCTCCACGTCAAGGCCAACAAACTCAGCTCCTTAGGCGACCCGATTCTGGACGCAACCCCGACGAGCATTGGCCGATGTGCGCGTTCATGAACGACATCACGCCGTACGCCTCTGCTGCCGAGGTCGTCGCCGACAAGGTTCGCTGGACCATCGCCACGCTCGACCGACTCGTGCAGCAGGGTCGCAAGGAGGGTTGGCTGGACGGAGCACCGATCGCCATGACGGTCGACCCGGATGCTGTCGCACGGACGAACGCGGCGCGCCTCGCGATGTCGTCCTGGAGTGTGTCGCCGATGCAGTGGCTCGCGGCGCGCCTCGGACTCGGCGCCGAACAGCTCGACACGTTGTGGCTCCTCGCGTGCATCGAGCTGTCGCCGGCGGCCACACGCCTTGCTCAGGTGTTCGGCTCGGTGCAGCTGCCGGATCTGACGCTTCAGATCCTGCAGCAGGTCATTCCGATCACGCACGAACAGCTCGAGTCGCTGCACGAGCTTGGCTTGATCGAGCTCTCGAACGACGCGCGCGTTCCACATCACCGCCGCGCCGTGCGAACGAACGATCGCGGGCTCGAGCTCGCGCGCGGCGAGCTCGAGCTGGATCGCGAGCTACGCGGGGTCGTGAGCGTGCATCCGCCAACGACTCGAGGAGTCGTGCCGGCCTCGTTCGTTGCCGGTGTCACGGCAACACCGGCGCCGTTGCTCATCGCGATCGGGCCCGATGGATCAGGTCGCGCAACGGTGCTCGCCGCCGCCGCGGGAGGCGCCGGGCACGGAACACTGCACGTCCGAACACGTGACCTCGCCCGGGACCCACATCAGCTGAAACGACAGCTTCGCGCGATCCTTCGCGAGGCGTGTTTGCTCGATGTTATTCCGCTGTTCGAGGACATCGACGTCGAGCCGGAACATCCAGCTCGCATCGCGATCGAGAGCGAGCTGCGTACATTTGCGGGGGCGGTCATGGCATCGGCGCACGAGAGCATCCGATCGAGTACTCGGCCGGTGGTGTGTCATCTCGTCGCCATGCCGGATCTCGATTCGCGACGGGCGTGCTGGAATCTCGTGCTTGCAGAAGTACCGGACCAAGTCGTCGAGATGGCGGTGAATCAGTATGCTCTGCGACCCGGAGCGATCATCGCATCGGCTCGCAACGCGCTCGCTGCGACGGGCGGTGACATGAGTGCGATCACCGGGTCGGTGATCCAGGCAGGAGTCCGCGCGCATCTCGGCGATCAGATCGGCTCGCTCGCGACGCGCGTCGACTGGCGCCAGACGTGGAATGACCTGGTGCTTCCGTCGGATCAATTCGAGCAGATCATCGAGCTCGTCGCCCGCGTTCGGCATCGCGCTCAGGTGCTCGAGACGTGGGGCTTCGCCGACAAGGTCGGCAAGGGACATGGAGTCGCGGCGCTGTTCTCGGGCCCGCCTGGTACGGGCAAGACGATGGTCGCGGGACTGATCGCGCAGGAGCTCGGGCTCGATCTCTATCAGGTCGATCTGTCGAAGATCGTCTCCAAGTTCATCGGCGAGACCGAGAAGAACCTCGCGACGCTGTTCGACGCGGCCGAGTCGGGACAGGCGATCATCCTGTTCGACGAGGCCGACGCGCTGTTCGCCAAGCGCTCGGAGGTGAAGTCGTCGAACGATCGCTACGCGAACCTCGAGGTGAACTACCTGCTGCAGCGGGTGGAAGCCTTCACGGGGATCTCGCTCTTGACCACCAACCACGACAGCGCGATCGACGACGCGTTTCGCCGCCGGCTTGCACTGCACGTGCGGTTCCCGGTGCCCGACGAGGCCCAGCGCGAGCAGCTGTGGCGAGCGATGTTGCCCTCGAAGGCGGAGGTAGCCGGTGACATCGAGCTCGGTCGCCTCGGGCAAGAGTTCGAGATGAGCGGTGGCTACATCAAGAACGCCGTGCTTCGGGCGGCCTACCTCGCAGCCGATGAGGGTAGTGCCATCTCGATGGTCCATCTGTGGCGCTCGGCGCGGGCCGAGTACGAGGCGATGGGCAAGGTCGCCTACCAGCGCGCTGCGTGAGTGCCCGTCAGCATGGAAATTGGGTACAGGAGGCCATGCAACCAGAACAGTTCCTCTCCCAGCTCCGCGCCGCGTTTCCGAACACGCCGATCCACGGCGCCGGCGCGTTCACCCAGTGGGGCACGACATACTCCGACGTCGCGCCTTACACGAAGCACCTCGAGGGGAGGACCTGGGAGCAACTCGATCGCGCGTACATCCTGCTCAACTCCGACGCGCTGGGCTTCCTCGGCACGAGCCACCTCGTCGCGGTGCTCCCCGTCTACCTGCGCTCGTTTGTTGAAGAGGGCGTGTGGTCGGCGGCCGCGGGGATGCTGCCGATCATCCTGACTCGACCCGAGCCCGGCACGGATGCCGGGCTCGGGATCGCGCGGTTCGAGGCGCTCGTCGACGCACTGACCGGCGCACAGCGCATCGCCGTGTCATCGGCGCTGCGCGCGTTCGCCGACCAGGACCCCGACGGTTCGCCTGGGCGGGCGGCGCGCGCCGCATTTGACAGCCACTGGAACACGTATCTGCACCACCACGAGCAAAGGGACCCATGAGACGCAACGTGAAGATGATCATCGCTCTACCCTTTGTCCTCGGCGCCTCCGTGGCCCTCGCAGACAAGCTCTCCGACTTCAAGGACGCGGTGTCGACGGACTATTGCGAGAGCATCCCCTACAGCGATCTGCGCCGAGACCGCAACAACGGCGGAAGTGGCGTGACCGACTGGTGCAAGAATCCTTCGCAGCCCGTCAGCTGTGGCAGCGACGCGATCACCCGCGACTTCAAGGACAAGATCGAGAAGGCGAGGAAGAACGTCGACAATCTGAAGGACAAGAAGCGCAACCTCGAGGACCAGAAGTCACGCGCGACCGACGAGAGCGAGAAGAACCGGCTCGGCAAGGAGATCGAGCAAGCCGACAAGGACATCTACGAATCCGGAAAGCTCGTCGATCACGCGGTTGCGGATCTCGAGACGCGCAAGAAGTTCGTCGAGAACACGATGGACAACATCAACAAGTGCATCGACTACCGGCGCGCCGTGATGAACGTGTTCGCGACGGCTCTGGACAAGGTCCGCGGCGAGACCGATCCGGACATCGTGCCGCTCGCCCGCCAGCTCCGCGACAGGTACGAGGTCGAGAAACGGGGCCACGAGATACAGATCACCGAGAAGGGGAACGCGCTGTCTACCTGCAAGGACTCGCGACCGTGAGCTCCTCGGTCGGCCCGCCGCCCCGGGAATGTTCGTCGCCGGGATTGCGGGAAGCCAGGGAGGATGGTGCATCTGTGGCGCTCGGCGCGGGCCGAGTACGAGGCGATGGGCAAGGTCGGCTACCAGCGCGCTGCGTGACTGCCCGTCAGCGCGGCAGATCGAACGTGAACGTGGTGCCCACGCCGGGCGTGCTCTGCACCACGAGCTTCCCGCCGTAGTTCTCGACGATCTCGCGCGCGACCGGGAGGCCGAGGCCGGTGCCCCGGTCGTCGCCCTTGGTCGTGAAGAACGGCTGGAAGATCTTCTCGAGCTGGTCGGGCTGGATGCCGGCTCCGGTGTCTCGCACGTCGCACGCCACGCGCTTGCCATCGGCGCTCGGGTGGACGTCGATCGTGATCGAGCCGCGGGCATCGCCGATCGCGTCGACCGCGTTGACGATCAAGTTGACGAGGATCTGCTCGATGCGGGTGCGATTGACCGTGACGGTGACCGGCTCGCCATCGAGCTCGATGTTGACGTCGAGCCGGCGCAACTTGCCGGCGCCTCGCAGCATCATCACGACATCGCGCACGACCGTGTGGAGATCGATCGGCGAGACGTGATCGGGACCTGGACGCGCGAGCTGCATCAGGCGGTCGCCGTGCGCGGTGATGTGCTCGCCGACGCGCTCGAGGTCCGGCAGGATCGCGCGTGCGAGCTCGGTGACGTCTTCCTTCGCGTCGAGCGCCGCCGACAGCTCGTCGACCGCGGCCACCTGGATCTGGGCGATGTTGCGCAGCTCGTGACCGACGCCGCCGGCGAGCGTCCCGAGGGTGGCGCGGCGCTCGGCGAGTAGCAGCGAGGCCCGCGTCTGATCGAGCTGGCCCTCGATCGACGCGTTGAGCGCGCGCAGCTCGGCTTCGGCACGCGTGCGACGGATGAGCTCTGCTTCCTTGTCCGCGAGCAGCTGGCGGAGCTCGCGGATGTCGCGTGCGACCAGCACGATCCCGTGCAGCGTGCCGTGCTCGTTGAGCACCGGCGAGCCGGTCACCGAGACGGGGATGCGCTCGCCGGTCTTCGTGACCAGCCACGACTCCTCGCGACGAAGCACGTCGCCGTCCTCGATCCTGCGACGCACGAGGGTCCGCAGCCCCGAGCTGTCGTCGACCAGGAGCTTGCCGACCGGCATCTGCCGCAGCTCCTCGGCGGTGTAGCCGGTGATGCGCGCGGCTGCAGTGTTCGTGAGGGTGATGCATCCCTCCACATCCACCACCAACACCGCATCGACCATCGCCTCGAGGACGTTCTCGATCACCTCGGTAAGGGAAATCGTATCACGTCTCGCGAGTCGCCCTCGCAACAAGCTGCGGTTGCGATCGATCACCGGATACAGTTCGCGGGTGGCCCGGTGCCCCACGTGTCACCGACGTCTGGTTTCCGGACAGCCATGTCCCGAACACGGCGGAGCGCCGCCGCCGTCGACGGTTGGCGAGACGTTCGCCAAGCCCGTGTGGTCGCAGCCGCTGGGGGAATGCATCGGCAGCGGCGGATTCGCGTCGGTCTGGGACATCGGCTCGGGCGGCGTCCTCAAGGTGGCGCATGCCGACCACGAGCTCGCCCGGGCGAGGCTCCTGCGCGAGGCCGAGGCGCTCGGCGCGATCGGACACGGTGTCGTGCCTCGTCTCGACGGTCACGGCGTGCTCCCGGACGGCCGTGCGTGGATCGCGATGGAGAAGGTCTCGGGCACGAACCTCGGCGAGATCGTCGCGTGTGGTGCGCTCCGGATCGATCACGGGATCGCGCTCGCGATCCGGCTCCTCGATGCGATCGCGCAGATCCACGCGGCGGGGTTCGTCCACCGCGATCTCAAGCCCGATAACATCGTCCGGCGGCCGGACGGTTCGATCGTCATCCTCGACCTCGGGCTCGCGCGCAAGGTGCCCGACGATCCGGACGATCCGAACCGCGCCGGCGTGCAGATCGGATCGATCGAGTACATGGCGCCCGAGCAGCTGCTCGATGCGACCACGGCGGGTGTTCCGGCCGATCTCTACGCGTTCGGCTGCATCCTCTACGAGCTGTGTGCCGGCCGACCGCCGTTCGTCGGTGACTCCGCCGCGCTCGAGCGCGCGCACGCCGCACTCCGGCCACCGCCGCTAGGTGCGCTCGCGAACGTGCCCGGCGCGCTCGAACAGATCTGTCACGAGTGCCTCGCGAAGCAGCCACCCCGCCGGCCCGCGAGTGCCGCGGTGGTCGCGGCGCGCCTGCGCGATGTCGGCGATGCGACGCTGCCGCAGCGCGCGCAGCACTCGATGTCGGTGATCCGCCAGGGCAAGCAGCCCGTCGTGCTGCTGTGGGCCGAGCTGCCGCGGGTCGATCGCGCGCTGCTCGCGACCCTCGCCGCACGCAAGATCTCGGTGATCTCGCAGCGCGGTCGCCGCGTGCTCGGGGGCGTGGTCGGCGCGGACCATGCCGATCCCGCTGGTGCGGCGCTCGCCGCGGCGCGCGATCTCGCGGCGGCCGGCGCACGGGTCGCGCTCCACCTCGACGCGTTGCTCGTCACGCCGAGCGCGTCCGGGGTCTCGCTCGTCGGTTCCAGCATCGATCGTCCCGAGGACTGGCTGCCGAGCGGGACGTGGACCGGCGTCGTGATGACGCGCGCGCTCGCGACCGTGACCCAGGTCCCGACCCGGCCCGCCGAGGTCGGCCCGGGATTCGTCATGCTCGGCGAGGCCGGCAAGACGACCGAGCTGTTCGGACGCGATGCCTGCGTGTCGGACCTCGTGGCCGATGCCGCCGCGGCGCTCGGCGGCAATGGACCGGCCCTCGCGTTGCTCGTCGGTGATCACGGGGTCGGCAAGACGGCGGTCGGCGCCGCGCTCGTGGCACGGCTCGGCGAGCTCGGCGTCCGCGTGTACTCGGGCAGCGTGCCGCCACCGGGGTCGGGACGGCCGGGTCACAGCGCGCTCGTCGACTTGATCGGGATGCCGGAGGGGCCGGTCGTGCGCGCGGTCGGCGATGCGCTGCGAGCGGCGGCGCGAGCGCAGCCCACCGCGATCCTGCTCGACGATCTGCACCTCGCCGAGCACGAGCTGCTCGACGCGCTCGAGTACGCGACGCTCGGTGGCGAGGCGTTGCCGTTGTGGATCCTCGGCCTCGCGGCGCCACGGCTCGACCAGCGCCGCCCCGGGTTTGGCTCGCGCGCCGACCGTCACCGCCGCGACGTGTTGCCACCGCTCGACGAAGACTCGGCCGTCGCGATGACCGCCGCGCTGCTGCGTCCGGCGGAGTATCCGCCGCTTCGCGCGCTGCGCCAGATCGCGTCGATCTCGCGCGGTAACCCGATGCACCTCGCGACGCTCGGGCGCGAGATCCACGATCGCGGCGCGATCCGGACGCGCCCCAACGGCGAGCACTTTCTCGACACGACGGCACTCGATGCGCTGCCGCCGATCGCGCTCGGTCCATGGCTCGCCGCGCGCGAGCTCGCGAACCTCGACGTGGAGCTGATCGCCCTCGCGCGGGTGTGCGCGGTGCTCGGCGACGAGATCGATCGCCCGGAGCTGGCCGCGGTGGTCGATGCGGTCGAGCGCCGGGGCGGTGCCACGACGACGATCGATGTCGACATCGGCCTCGGCGAGCTCCAGGCGCACAGCATCCTGATCTCTGCCAGCCGACGCTGGACGTTTCGTCAGGCGCTGCTTCAGGAGGGCGTCTACGCGACGACGAACGAGACCGAACGGCACGCACTTCACGTCGCCGCGCTCGAGTATTGGCGCGCCAAACCCGCCGGCGATCCGGACGTTGCCGCGAGGATCGCGCGGCATGCCGAAGCCGTCGGCGAGCGCCGCGTGGCCGCCGCCGCGTTCGCCACGGTCGGCGAGCACGCCCACCACGTGCACCACTCGCTCGACGCCGATCAGGCCTGGCAAGGTGCGGTCCGCAACCTGGACGACCGCGACCTCGCGCGAGGGCGCGCGCTGCTCGGGCGGGCACGCGCACGCTACCGGCTGCAGCGCGTTCGCGACGCGCTCGCGGATCTCGAGGAGAGCCTCGCGATCGCGATCGAGATCGGCGACCCGGTGCTCGAGATCGAGGCGCTCCTCGAGAAGGCGACCGCACTCGACTGGAGCGACGATTATGCCGGCTCGGCGGCGGTCGCGGCCGTGGCGCGAGCGAGGCAAGCCGAGGTCCAGCTTCCCGCGGTCGCGGCGGAGGTCGCGCTCGGGGACGCCCGCGCCGTGTATCGCGAGGCGCGGTTCGTCGATGCGCTGCCGCTGTTGCAGAGCGTGGTCGAGCTGGCTCGTGGAGCCGGCCATCGCGACACCGAGATCATCGCGACGGTGATGCTCGCGCCGGCACTTGTCGAGGCACGCCGGCTCGACGACGCGGAACGGGTCTTCGAGGAGCTGATCGCGCGGTGCCGGGCGAGTGGCGACCAGATTCACCTCGGGGCGGCCTACGCGAACCGGACCACGCTGTGGGCGGAGCGAGGCGACGTGGACCGTGCGGTGTCCGATCTCGCCACCGTGATCCAGCTCGCGCGCGAAGCGGGTCAAGCCGCGCTCGAGCGGATCGCGACGCACAACCTGGCAGAGCACCGGCTGTGGGAAGGACTCCTCGACGAGGCGGCGCAGTTCGCCCGCCGCGGTCTGTCGATCCAGCGTGGTCACGGCGAGGGTGCGGTGTGGCCGGACCTGCTCCTGCTCGCGAGGGTGCTTGCGGCGCGCAACGACGTGGTCGCGCTGCGCCCGCTGCTCGCCGAGCTCCGCGCCCTCGAGCTCGGTGATTCCACTCGCGTGGTCACGCGCGTGCTCGAGTGTGTCGCGACGAGCGCCTCGACTGCCGAGTGGATCGATCGGTTGAACGAAGCGAACGCCGCGCTCGGAGATCAGGTGGCTTCGGAGAACGCATGGCTCGAGCTCGCGACCCTCGCGAACAACCATCAGATGCTGCCCGACGAGCTGCTCCAGAAGGTCCGAGGGCTCGCGATCAAGAACCCGATCTGGTCTCGCCGTCACGTCTTCGACTGAGGGCCGGCCCGCCCGGCCGAAAAGAGGCGCCGGATCGCGAGGGATGGTAAGCAGGGGCTCTTGGAGACGAGCTCTGAGCCTCCGGAGATTCCCGGTCTCCGGCTCGATCGGATGATCGGGGAGGGAGGGTTTGGCCAGGTCTGGCACGCCAATCGCGAGTCCGATGGCGAACGGGTCGCGGTCAAGGTCCTGCACCTCGAGCTCGTGAGGTCGATCGACGCGTTGACCCGATTTCAACGCGAGCTCGACGCGATCAAGCGGCTGCAGCACCCCAACGTCGTCGGCGCGCTCGATCACGGGACGCTCTCCGACGGACGGCCCTATCTCGTGCTCGAGTACATCGACGGCCCGAGCCTCCGCGAGGTGATCCACGAGCGCGGAGCGATCCCACCGGCGGAGATGCTCGAGATCCTCGAGCCCTTGTGCGCCGCGCTCGGGACGGCCCACGAGGCCGGGCTCGTCCATCGTGACGTCAAGGCGTCGAACGTCATCCTCGCTCGCCAGGACGGTGCGATCCGGCCCGTCCTCCTCGATTTCGGGCTCGTGAAGCTCACCGATCAGGTCGGTCCCGGGCTGACCTCGTCACGCAGCATGCTCGGGACGCCCGCCGCGATGGCACCGGAACAGATGCGTGGTCAGCCGGTCGACGCACGCACCGATATCTACGCGCTCGGCTTGCTCGCATTCCACATGCTCACCGGTCAGCCCGCGTTCGGTGGCGCACCGGGCGTCGTGCAGAGCTACCTCCAGGTCCACGGCGCGCGTCCGCGCCCGTCGGCGAAGGTCGACATCGATCCGGCGATCGACGAGCCGGTCGCGCGCGCGCTCGCCCCCGATCCTGCCGAGCGGTTTCCGACGACCCGCGAGTTGTTCGAGGCACTGCGGGCGGTGATCATTCCTTCAGGTGGGAGTGAGGTCGACGTGGTGGCGATATACGTCGAAGGCACACCAACCCAGGTGACGAAGGCCACCGAGCTCGTGCGCGCCGAGGGAATGGTGATCGCATTGACCGCACCGGATTCGGTACTGGCGGTCACGCCTCTCGAGCGAGCTGATCTTGGAAGGTTCCGGACCGCGCTCGCAACACTCGATGCCGATACGCGTATTGCGGTTGGTAAGTCTCGCGCGTCGATCCGGGGTTCGTTGGTCGATGGTGCTGCGCTCGATGTGGAAGGGTGGGCGCCTTATCCGCTTCAACCGGGATTGTGGGTCGCCGCTGACATCTGACATACAACGGCGCCAAAACATCGACATTGCTAAGAAATATCGGACCCCGCATCCTGATACCCAAGATGCGAATCCTAGCTGTCCTGACGGCGGTGGCGATCCTCGGTTGTACCGATGACCTCGCCTCAGTGAGCGAAACGAAGTCGGCGATCGTCATCGACAATCGATTGACCGCGAATCGGCTGACCGCGAATCGGCTGACCGCGAACCGGCTGACCGCGAACCGGTTGACCGCGAATCGGCTCACGGCGAATCGGATCGAGCTCAACGTGATCGACGCGGAGGGGCTGCTCGAGACCGCAGACGGTCGCGAGTTGCTGAGCTTCATCATCAGCTGCGCGATCAACGAGGATCAGACGCTCGTCGCGACCTTCGAAGGAAACACGTACGAGTTCTTTGGCGAGCTCGGGCTCGCGAACCGGTGGCTGGATCGTCCGCTCGATCGAAAAGGCAAGGGCTGGGTCAGCGCGTGTCTGTTCGCACGCGTCAACGCGAACAACGTCGCGATCCCGGTCTCGCTACGCGGCTCGCATCGCAAGTTGACCGTCACGCCCGAGGAGGCCTCGAACTGGTCGCTCCAGGAGGGCGCGTTCTATGGCAACTACTTCACGCCGGTGACCGAGCCGATCGACTGGACCGCGTGCCGTGGTTCCGATCAGGCAGCCGGCGAGTTCGGTGGGCTCGTCGAGCGAGATTGCGCCGAGCCCGATCCCGCGAATCCCGGCCGCACGATCTGCGGCTTCAAGTTCGCCGGCGAGTGCGGCAAGTACGCTCCGAAGCAGAAGTACGCATGCAAGTCGTTCTCGGAGAGCGGCACCTTCTACGACAAGTGCGGATCGTCGGCGAAGTTCGGCGGCAAGAAACACCACAAGGGTAGTTACCGCAGCGACGACGACGACGACAGCGACAGCGACAGCGACCATGGCGATCACGATGACGATAGCGACAGCGACAGCGACCACCATGGCGGCTGGAACGATCGCCACACGAACCGCCAGGTGATCACGACGTACGTGATCCCCTAGTCGCTACTTCTTCTCGAGGTGCGCGACGAGGCCGTTGTAGGCCGTCGTCACCCGCATCGAGAGCTCGGTCGCGGCCTTCTGCTTCTGCGGGCTGCCGGCGTGCATGTCGGGATGATATTTCCGCATGAGCTGGCGGTACGACGACTTGATCTGCGCCATGTCGGCGCCGGCCTGGAGATCGAGCACGCGGTACCACTCCGCGAGCTGGGCCTCCGCGCTGCCGGGTCTCGGCGGTCGCGACGACGACGAGGAGGAGGACGAGGACGACGAGGAGGACGGCGGGCTGGGCCCACCGCCGCCACGTGCAGCCTGCTCCTTCATGCGGCGGAACGCCTCGTCGGCGGCGGCCTTCTGACGGGCGGTGCGCTCGTCGCGCTCGCGGTGGATGCGGCTGGCGCGGTCACGTGCCGCCTTCTCGCGACCGGCGCGTGCGGCGGGGTCGGAGGTCGCGAGCTTGGCGAGCGGGTTGTCGAGTGGGTTTCGCTTCGCGCGCTCGCGTGCGGCCTTGCGCGTCGTGAGCTCGGCCTGCAGGGCTGCACTCTCGACGTGGCTGAGCGGCTCGTCGTCGGCGATCACCAGAGACGTGACCCGCGAGAGCCCGGACTGGGCGCTCTCCAGGATGCGCTTGGTGATACCCACACCGGCAACGTAGCACAGCGGATCCATCGGGAACCCGGGCCAGCTCGAGGTCCGATCGCCGAGCCGCGGCGGTTTCTGGTAGCGTGAAAGCGTGCGGCACAGGCTCCTCGTGTTGCTTGTCGTGGTCGGTTGCGGCTCGTCGAATCCCGCGGGTGGCGGCGATGATGCCGGCGACGATGCGATGGGGGACGGCATGTCGTCGTGTGCGGCGGGGCAGTGGTGCACGGAGGTCTCGCCGGTCGCGAACACGCTGCTCCATGCCGTGTCGGCGGTGAACCCGGGCGATGTGTTCGCGGTCGGCGACACCGGCACGATCTTGCGGCGCGCCAACAACACGTGGACCGCGATGCAGAGCGGCACGACGGAGAACCTGCGTGGCGTGTGGGCGCTCGATGGGTCCGAGGCGTGGGCCGTCGGCGAGGCTGGCACGATCCTGCGGTACGACGGCGCGAGCTGGGCACCGGTCGGCGGCGCCGGCACGCTCGATCTATTCGCGGTGTGGGGCACGAGCGCGAGCGACGTCTATGTGTCCGGTGCGGGGACGGTCCTGCACTGGAACGGATCGATGTTCTCGACGATGCCGATCGCCGGCGACCCGTTCGCGATCTCCGGACTGGGCGCGAACGACGTCTGGGTTACCGGCGAGAACTCGCGGGTCGCCCACTACGACGGCACGTGGACCACGGGGATCAACCCGGGGGCCGGAAACACGTACTTCGGCGTGCTCGCGATGGCGGCGAACGACGTCTGGGTCTCGACCTTCACCCCAGGCAAGGAGACGCTGCGCTTCGACGGCTCGACCTGGACGCCACATCCGGCGGCCGGCACCGCGTTCCTCGGTCTTCACGGCATCACGCCGAGCGACATCTGGGCCGCGGGTGGGAGCAAGGTCGGCCACTGGGACGGCTCGACCTGGACGACCGACTCTCCGGGCGGTCCGGCGGCGCAGTTCTGGGGAGTCTCGGGCGCTGGCTCGTTCGTCTGGATCGTCGGCAGCGACTCGCTGATCCTCCACCGTAACTAGAAGTAACGCGGTGCTCGGTGGTTT
>Ga0299915_10001279_pt1 | contig 18689 bp, 12 predicted proteins | sample RVTome_13_FD_200263 | JGI IMG/M metagenome (GOLD analysis project Ga0299915, IMG submission 200263) | Soil microbial communities from uranium-contaminated site in the Upper Colorado River Basin, Wyoming, United States - RVT92D227 (version 2) ... | reverse complement strand
CTTCCGGGATTCCGGCCCAGATGACAGCAAAAGCCCGTGCCCACGCCGGCAGTCTTATTTTCTCTGCGACCTCTGCGTCTCTGCGGTTTGCTTTTGATTGGGTTGCGGCCGTTAGGCCGCGCTAGGTGAACGATATTGGGGCTATGGCTTGATCTCGGCGAAGATCTGGATGTAGGCGTCTTCTCTCAGCTGGGCGAGGAAACGCTCGTACTCGGGCTGGAATCTTTGCTGCCAGAGCCGCTCCCGGATTTTGTCCTTCACTTCTTCGAGCGGCGGGGTGACACTGGGCTTGCGCGCGTCCAGCCGATAGATTACGAGGCCGGGACTCTCCTTGAGCACGGCCGTGATTCCGCCTTGCTTCAGATTGACAATCGCTTTCGCGATCCCGGGCGCCAGCTTGCCGGTCACGTATGTCCCGATGTTCCCGCCCTTGCCGGCGGTCGGCCCCTTGGAGTATTGGCTGGCCAGCTCGGCGAAAGACTCGCCCTGCTCGAGGCGCTTGTGTATCTCGTTGGCCCTGGCCTCGGCCGCGGCGCCATCCTCGTCCGGCGGGATGACGATCTCGCTGAGAGTGACCTCCTCCTCCGTGGAGAAGTCGGCTTTGTGATCGTTGTAGTAGGCCTCGATATCCTCGGAAAGCAGCGTGATGCGGGAACCTACAAATTCTCCTATCAGACCCTGTTTGATGAACTCCTTGCGGAGATAGTCGCGGTAGGCGGCCAGAGTCATGCCTTGCTGAGCAAGCGCCTGCTCGAACTCCTGCATATCCTTGATGTTGCTCTCTTTGCGCATCCGCTCGATGTAGGCGGACACCTGAAGGTCTATGTTGGCGCCAAAGCCCAGCTCGGTGGCTTTTTGCAGCAGCAGTTTTTCGCGGATCAGGTCTTCCAGGACCTCTTCCTCGGCTTTCTTGATTGCGGCCTCCAGCTGTGCGCCGGAATACCTGGAAGCGAGGTCGCGCCGGATGGCCGCCATTTCCCGGTTGATGTCCGAAAGCGTGATGATGTCGTTGTTGACCTGCGCGACAATCCGGTCCACTACCTGCTGGGCAGGCGCACTCCCGGCCAGGAAAACCAGAAGGAGCAAGGATTGAGGTAAACGTCTCATGGGCTGTTCTCTCCTCGGGAGGAGTACTTGGATCCGGAGTAATGGAAGCCGAGGTTCACTGCGTAGACCACAACCGGTGTGCGCTGTGCAAGGAATGCAATCTCCTCCTCGAGCGCGGCGCGCTGCTTATCCAGGAGCAACTTTTCCTCGATTTCTTTCCGGGCCTGATAGAGCCTCTGCTGGTGCGCCAACACCTTTTCTTCCACGAGAAACATGTGGTAGCCGAACTCGGTCGTGATGAGCGCGCTCACCGTTCCCGGCGCCAGGCGAAATATGGCCCGTTCAAGTTTCTCGGGCAGCTCCCCGCGCTGAAATCTGCCGAGGTCCCCCCCGCGGATTGCGCTGGGCGCTTTGGAGTGGAGGCGGGCCAGCTCTGCGAAATTTCTGTTGCGATTGGCTTTCAGCGACGCCTGAATCTTATTGGCGAGCGCCTGCTCCTCGACCAGTATTTCGCGCACGTGCACAACATCGTTACGAACGAAGTCCCCCAAGTGTTCCTCATAGTATTTCAAGCATTCCCCTTCGGTCACCTGCAATCCCTGAAAGACAAACGCATTGATGTACGCCTGGATTTTCAGGCTTTCGGAGACGGCCGGCTCCACTTCACCAAGGCTTTGGTCCTCCTCCTCGGTGTTCTTCGCCATGGACTGCATCACCAGCCTGAGTGATTCCGGGTCCGCGCTCACCTGGCGTCTGTCCGCCTCCAGCAGCAACAGCTTCTCGTCAATGAATGTCTCGAGCAGAGCGCTGCTCACATCATCGGCATCAGAATTACGGAATTCGCTCAGACGGCTCTTGAAGAAGCGGTCCAGATCGGAAGGGCTGTAATACACGCTGCCTATGCGAACCGCCGCGCTGCGAGCTTCGTCGGACGGGCGCGATACTCTGCCGGCTTGATCGAAACGGCAGCCAGCGGCAAGCAGGCACAGGCATGAAAACACGACACTTCTAAACATGTATCGGTACACCGCACACATGGCAAATGTGCCCCCACGGCAGCCAGAGGGCCATGGAACGCAACCGGAGAATGATAGCGGATGGCGATCCGGGGACACAATACTCATCTGCCCTGATCCGGGGGACATGATACTTGTCTGCTTTCTCACCAGCCTTATGCTGCGGCGGCAGATCTGAGGTGGTATGCCAGACCGGCGGCCACGGGACGGCAACAATCGGTTTGCTTGCCTCACCTGCGCCATCCTGTGGGGGTGGGTCTCCAGACCCACCCACGCCGCCTCGCTACGAAACCTGGCGTGAGAAATGCGGGCTGGCGGCAGACAAGCATCATGTCCCCGGATCAGCAGGCGCGGATTTCGTCAAGGACGCAGTGAATGTTGTGGAACAGGGCGGCGGGCGAGAGATTCTTCGCTTCCAGCGTGAGCACGCCTTGCGGGGAAAAAAAGGCGCGGCGGTTGCGCGCGACCAGTTTCAGCAGCTTCTGCGGGCTGATCCGTGATTGGTCCATCAGGCGGATGTGAATCTGGTCGCGGCTCCTTTCGATTGACTGAATTTGAAGCGCGAGCGCCTGCTGGCGGAGACCGGCGTAGCGGAACAGGTTGTCGACCTGCTCCGGATACTTGCCGAAGCGATCGACCATCTCATGCTGCAGCGACGCCAATTCCTCCGCATCGCGGGCCGAGGAAATGCGCTTGTACATCCGGAGGCGCTGGCTCTGATCGGATATGTAATCCTGAGGAATGCGGATATCCAGGTTCATATTGATCGAGGCGGCCGCCTCCGGCTCCGGCTGCTTGCCTTGCAATTCCGCCACAGTCTGTTCGAGCAGCCGGCAGTACAGGTCGAAGCCGACGGAATTGATGTGGCCGTGTTGCTCTCCCCCCAGCAGGTTGCCGGCCCCGCGAATCTCGAGGTCGAGCGCCGCGACGCGGAAGCCCGTGCCCAGGTCGCTGAATTCGCGGATGGCCGCCAGGCGCTTGCGCGCCACGTCCGGGAGCGCTTCGTCGGAGGGAATCAGGAGATAGGCGTAGGCGCGCCGGTCGCTCCGCCCCACGCGGCCGCGCAGCTGGTAGAGTTGCGACATGCCGTACAGGTCGGCCCGGTCGATGATGATCGTGTTGACGCGCGGTATGTCCAGCCCGTTCTCGATGATCGTGGTGGATACAAGCACGTCCAGCTCGTCCATGACGAACCGCATCATGACCTTCTCGAGGTCGCGCTCCGACATTTGGCCGTGGGCGACGCCGATGCGGGCCTGCGGCGCCAGCCGCTGGAGGGAGGCGGCGGTTGCGTAAATGGTTTCCACCCGATTGTGCACATAATAGACCTGGCCGTTGCGCGCCAGCTCCATCTCGATCGCCGAGCGAATCACATCGGGGCCGAACTTGAGGACCGAGGTCTGAATGGCGAGGCGGTTTTTGGGGGGCGTCTCGATGGTGGACATGTCGCGCAGTCCCATCAGCCCCATGTGCAGCGTTCGCGGGATCGGCGTCGCGCTGAGCGTCAACACGTCGACCTTTGTTTTCATGGCCTTCAGGCGTTCCTTGTGCGTGACCCCGAAGCGTTGCTCCTCGTCGACCACCACCACGCCCAGGTCCTTGAATTTCACGTCCTTGGAAAGCAGGCGATGGGTGCCGATGACGATGTCCAGCGCACCCGTCTCCAGGTCCGCGACAACCTGCTTCTGCTCCCTCGGGCTGCGGAATCGGGACAGCAGCTCGATGCGCACCGGGAATGCCGTGAAGCGCTGCCGGAAGGTATTGAAATGCTGGAAGGCGAGGACCGTCGTGGGAGCGAGCACCGCCACCTGCTTGCCGTCCATCACGGCCTTGAAGGCTGCGCGCATGGCGACCTCGGTCTTGCCGTAGCCCACGTCCCCGCATATCAGCCGGTCCATCGGCCGGGGCGCTTCCATGTCCCGCTTGACGGCGTTGATCGCCTCACTCTGATCCTCCGTCAGTTCGAACTCGAAAGAGTCCTCGAACTCCTGCTGCCAGGCGCTGTCCGGCGCGAACACGAAGCCTTCGGCCATCTGCCGCTGCGCATACAGCTTCAGCAGTTCGTCCGCCATGTCGCGCATCGACCTGCGGATGCGGGCCTTGGTGCGGTTCCAGCTGGTTCCGCCCAGGCGGTCCAGCGAGGGCTGGCCGCCTCCCACGCTGCTGTATTTCTGGATCAAGTCCAACCGCTCCACCGGCACGTAAAGCCGGGCCTGGTCCTGATAAGTAACCAGCATGAACTCCTTGGCGCCCTCCTGCGTTTCCATCTGCTTGAGGCCCTGGAATTGCCCGATCCCGTGGTCGATGTGGACGACATAGTCCCCTGGCTTGAGGTCGCGGAAGTCGGAGAGAAACAGGCGTCGCTGCGCGCCCCGGGTGCGCAACGGCGTCGGCCCGACGTCCACCTCATCGAACACATCACCGCCGGTCAGCACGCGCAAGTTGGCGCCCGGGAGGAAAAAGCCGGCGTGCAGCGAACCCGTCCCCAGGAGCGCTACGCCCGGATCGATACTGCCCCGCTCCGAGTCATCATCGCCGGGTTTGCACAGGCGGCAGGGGATCCCATACTCGCCCAGAATGTCCCGCGTCCGCTCGGCCCGACCCAGGCTGGGGAAAAGCAGGACCACTCTCTCTCCCGCCTTGATGAAGCGCCCCAGGTCATCGGTCAGCTGGCGGATATTCCCGTGGTACTTGCGAACAGCCTGAGAGGCCACGTAGAGCGGTTGTTTGCCTCCCTTTTCCACCAGGAGTTCTTCGATCTCCAAGAGGGGAAAGCGGCTGAGGGATGCCGCCAATTCCTCGGCCGTGAGGTAGATTTGATCGGGCGCCGGCGCAGGTTTCTGAGCCTCAATCCGGTCCACATAGCGGGAGAAGAGCTCTGCCTGTGCCTTGGCCAGTGTGGCCTCGAGAACCTCGCGGTCACAGAGGATGAGGCGGTATCCTGAAATGTAATCGAAGATGTCGCCTTCCAGCGGATCGATCGCGGGAAGCATGAACTCGAATCCCGGGAAGGTCTCTCCCGCTTTCGCGCGGGCTATTTCCTCTTCGATATACGGAAGAAACGGCGCGCTCCAGAGCTTCGGAAACTCGTCGGCCCAACGTTCGATCACTTCTTTTCCGGCAAAGAACTCGCGCATCGGTATGATCTCGGCGTGCTCGAGCCTTTCAATCGAGCGCTGGGACTCCATATCAAACCTTCGCAACGACTCGATCCGGTCCCCGAGGAATTCGAGGCGGATGGGGGTTTCCATGTGCGGGGGAAACACATCGAGGATGCCGCCGCGCAGCGAAAACTCGCCGGCCTCTGTCACGGGATCATCTTCTATGTAGCCGGCGGCGAGCAGGCGGTTTCGAAGGTCCTCCGGATCGTAGTCGGCCCCCGTTTTCAGGTCAAGACACAGGCGAAGGAACCGGTGCGGTGCGGGCAGGCGCGCCGCCACTGCCTGGATCGGGGCCACTACAACAATGGTCCCTTCCCGGAGCATTTGCCAGAAAGCACATGCGCGCGCGGCGGCTATTTCGGGATGCGGCGAAAGTCCGCGGTAGGGGTCCACCTCAAAAGCCGGCAGCAGAACCACCGGCGGTGGATCGGGCGACAGCGCGCCCAGCAGGAACTTCAACTCTTCCGCGAGTTCCTTGGCGGCCTTTCCGCTGGAGGTGATCACGGCGGCGGAGCGCCGGCACGCAAGCAGGGAGCGAGCGATGGTGAGGGCCCGGGCGCCGCCGGTTGGCCCTGCGATGCGCACCTCCGGGTCGTCCTGGCACAGACGCCGTTCGATGCAGCGGAAGGCATCGCTTTCGAGGGCGTCCTTGATAATCTGTGTCAGGTGGGACATGAGCCAATCGCGGCTGTGCCCGCTCAACCGGCGGGATTCAATAGCCCTGGTCCGATCCGAAGCGCTCGCGAATCCTGGCGATGAGAGAGCTCGTGGACGCCCCTTCGACCAGCGGGACGGTGCGCACTGATCCGCCGGCGCCCTCAACAGTCTCGCGTCCGACGATTTCGTTGGAGCCCCAGTCTGCGCCCTTGACCAGTACGTCGGGGACAATGGCGGCGATGATGTCCTGAGGAGTATGGTCGTCGAAAATAACAACGTAATCGACACACTCGAGCGCAGCCAAGATCTCCGCCCGCTCCAGCTCAGCCACGACAGGACGCGCCGCCCCCTTCAGCACGCGCATCGACCGGTCACTGTTGACGGCTACGACCAGGCAATCGCCCAGCTCCCGCGCCCGGACGAGATAGCGGACGTGGCCGACATGGAGCAGATCAAAGCAGCCGTTGGTGAAGACCAGCTTGTTGCCGGCCTTTCGCAACCGGAGCCTGATCGCCAGGATTTCATCCAGCGTCTTGACTTTATCGATCGACATTTCGCCGCAGTAGGAAAACCACACAAAACGGGGTCAGACCCCGTTTTGTGTGGTTTTCAGGATGGAGGCGAGGCGATCGGCGGCATTCCGCACGAGGGATTCGTCCTCACCTTCGACCATGACGCGGGCCAGCTTTTCAGTGCCCGAATACCGCAGCAGGATTCGACTCCGCGGGCCGAGAGCCTGCCGGCACTCCGCCTCCGCCGCGCGCAGGCCGGGAATGTCGTCCATCGGCGCTTTTTCCGCGACCGGCACGTTAAGCAGGACCTGCGGGAAGCGCTTGACTGGCATGCAGAGTGCTGCGAGGTCCTTTTGCTGGGCGACGAGGATCTCGAGCACCTTCAAGGCGGTAAGCAGACCGTCTCCGGTGGGGGCAAAGCGCGACATGATCACGTGTCCGGACTGTTCTCCGCCGAGGACGGCGCCCGTCCGCAGCATTTCTTCCAGAACGTACCGGTCGCCTACCGCGGCGCGCGTGAACTGGAAGCCCAGCTCCTGCAGCGCGACCTCGAGCCCCAGGTTCGACATGACGGTGCCGACGACCACGCGCGGCGCGTCATCCCATTGGAGATGGCGTGCCAGCAGGTATAGAGCGTAATCGCCGTCCCGCACGGTCCCGCCGGAATCCACGAACATGGCGCGGTCAGCGTCGCCGTCGAAAGCGATCCCGATGTGGGCATTCATCCGCACCACCTCATCCTGGAGCCGCTCCGGGTGCAGCGCGCCGGCGTGATGGTTGATGTTGCACCCGTCCGGCTCGCAGTGAATGGGATGGACTTCCGCTCCCAGCATGCTCAGGAAGTCCGGCGCGATGGCCGACTGGGAGCCGTGTGCGCAGTCGACCACGAGGCGCATGCCGCGCAGGCTGAAGGCGGCCGGGATGACCTGCATCAGGTGGCGGATATAGAGCTCTCGATTATCTCGTTCGCTGGCGAAAACCGGATTGGCGGCGAAGGCCTGGTCCTCGGTCACATCCACAGGCGCAACGGCGCTGCACGAGAGGATCGCTTTTTCCAATTCCTCTTCCACCGCGTTGGTGAACTTCACTCCGGCTGACGAAAAGACCTTGATGCCGTTATCGCGAAACGGATTGTGGGAGGCGCTGATCATGACGCCGGCCTGCACCCCTTTCAGGCTGGTCAGAAAAGAGACCGCCGGGGTTGAGAGGACGCCGCATGTCTCCTCCGTCCCCCCGGCGTCGTGGATCGCCTGCAGGAGCAGCGACTCGATCCACGGGCCCGATCTGCGCGTGTCGCGAGCGATTATGATATGCGGCCGGGGATGGAGACTCCTGAGATGCTCGGTCAGGCACCGGCCCGTCCTGTAAATGGTGTCGCGGTCCAGCGGGTACTGGCCGGCGATTCCGCGAATTCCGTCCGTGCCAAAAAGGAGCGCCATTAAGGGCCCTTTCCGCTGCGGCGTACGGTTACTTCGGCAGGGCGTATTCTTTCGATGACGATAGCCGGGTCGATGGGATCCACGAGCCTGACCTGGGGTTTGACCTTCGTTTCCTCGGCGGAACCCTCCATGCTGGCGGCCGGTATGGTAGCGCTGAAATTATCGGGGCCCAGTTTTTCCTTGAGCGTGACCGGCACCAGCACCTGCAATGAGATCCTGGCGGGAGTGATCTTCAGGCTCGGGTCTTCCGTGGTGACCGGGATGCCGGCGATCGTTCTGCTTTCGCGGTGCACACCCAGCTGAACATTGACCTCCACGGGCCCGGCGGGTTCAGCCCGGATGGAGTGGTCTTCAATCCGGAGGCTGGCAAAGGTCCGCAACGACTGGCTGAGGCCGTCCACCGACACCGGCGCGGTATTGATCTGCCCGACGGGATTCACGCGCGAGCGCGGCCCGCTGATGGCGATCCGGGTCGGCCAGTAGGTCACCTTGTAGATATCGAAACCGGATGCCGGCTCGCCGCGGAGCGGCGGCAGCACGACGGGAACCTCCTTGGTGATTGTCTGCTCGAGGACGAGCGTGATGCGGGGCGGGCTGACCCGCAGGACCTCCAGCCCCGATGCCGCGGATATGCGGACGTTGGCTGCAGACAGGGGGACATCGTGAGTCCCTTCGCCGGCCGACTGAAGGTCGATCGTATACGCCGGCGGGCCTGGCGGCAGGAAACCCAGGTTGGTCGGCGTGCCCCGGACCGTCACCTCGACGAAGCTGGGGCGGTCGTTCGTTATCTCCATGTTGCGCGGAATGCGGATTTCGAGGGAAACGGTCAATATGCGCTCGACGTTCCGGTCGCCGCGCACCGACAGCCAGAGGAAGAAAGCGAGAGTGATGGCTGTCAGCTTCAGCAGCCAGTTCTCCAAGAAGACCCGTCGGATGAAGTTCATACCGCTTCCTGCCTCCTGCTCACTACCGGGGTGGCAGGCGTCGCCCGGCGTTCCATGGCGGTCTGCAGGATGTTGCGCAGCCCGGAGGCGTCCAGGTTGCGGATGATCTCCCCGCCGACCGCCGCAGAAATGGTGCCCGTCTCCTCGGAGACGACCACGGCCAGCGCGTCGGTCTCCTCGGTGACGCCGATGGCGGCCCGATGCCGCGTCCCCAACTCCTTGCTCAGGAGCGGGTCGAGCGTCAACGGCAGAAAGCACCCGGCGGCAACGAGCCGGTTGCGCTGCACGATTACGGCCCCGTCATGGAGCGGCGTATGCGGACTGAAGATGGTGACCAGGAGGTCATAGGTCAGAATGGAGTCCAGGGTGATGCCGCTTTCCGCGTATTGTTTCAACCCGATGTCCCGCTCGAGGACGATCAGCGCTCCGATCTTCTTGGATGCAAGCGTGGTTGCAGCCAGTATGATCTCCTCGAATCCTTCCGACGCCGGACTGCGCCGGTAGCGCGCCAAGAACGGCGTCTTGCCGATCCCCGCCAGGCCGCGCCTGATCTCATTCTGATAGAGGACGATGATGCCGAAGACGATGTAGGTCACCATGTTGCTGAACAGCCACTCCACGGTCGCCAGGCTGTAGAGCCGGGTGACAAAGTAGAAAATGAGCAGCACGACGAGGCCGAAGGCCATTTGCGCGCCGCGCGTGCCGCGCATGAGGAGGAGGAGCCGGTAGAACAGGAACGCAACGATGGATATGTCGATGATGTCGCGCAGGGAAAGCGAGTTCAGCTGGAGGAATTCGACGATCGCCCTTATATACTCAGTCACTCACCGGCCCTCTCAGCCATGATGGCATCTGTGATCTGCACGACATCCCGCATGGGCGCGACGTCGTGGACGCGCACTATGTGCGCTCCGAAAAGAATGGATGCGGCCACGGTGGCGGCAGTCCCCCATGCCCGCTCCGAGACGCCCCGGTTCAGGATCGCACCAATGAACGACTTTCGCGAGGTCCCCACCATCAGAGGGTAGCCGATCACAGACAACCGCTCCAGGTTTCGAAGAATCTCAAGATTCTGCCTTGCGGTCTTCCCGAAACCGATGCCCGGGTCCAGGACGATGCCGTCCGAGGAAAGGCCGGCGGTTCGAGCCGTCGCCAGGGCCTTTTCAGCCCAAGCCTCGATCTCACCCAATATATCGGAGCTTGGCGGCTGCGACTGCATAGTAGCAGGTTCACCGCGCATGTGCATCAGGATTAAGGCGGCCTTGTACGCGGAGGCCGATTCGGCGATCGCCGGGTCTCGCTGCAGGCCGGTCACGTCGTTGACGATTACCGCCCCGCGATCAAGCGCCGCCCGCGCGACCTCGGGTCTGGAGGTGTCGATCGAGATCGGAATCGCATACCGGCCGGCCAGGGCTTTGAGCACGGGGAGCACGCGGCGCTGTTCTTCCTCCAGCGTTACACCCTGCGATCCGGGCTTGGTGGACTCGCCGCCGATATCCAGGATGTCGGCCCCTTCCTCCGCGATCTGCCACGCCCGTGCGACCGCCTTTTCCACGGCGAGAAAATCGCCGCCGTCGGAGAAGGAATCGGGGGTGACATTGAGGATCCCCATGATGAGCGTCCGCGGCCCGAGCTCGATTATTCTGTCTCGCGCCTTCAGCCGGAAGTGCCGGCGGTTGCAGGTTGGCAGCATCGGTTTTTCTCGGCGTTTGCGCAATCCCTGAGAGCGCGCCGGCAGGTCGTTCTCCAGCCCGCAGTTCTCACCAGCTTTCTACTGCGGCGGACGTACTGTAATAGCTTCACCACGGAGACAGGGAGATCACAGAGAGACATCGAGCAATCAGCAAGATGTGTCACCTCTGTGCTCTCCGTGACTCCGTGGTGGACAGAAATGCAATCCCGATTTTCGTGCAGGCGCTCGACGCGAGCCCGGGCGCATGGAAAGCTGCCATTTGCCGCGGATTGCACGGATTGTCATGAACCCTGAACGCTCCGGCTGAATTCGCGTCCTGGGTTGGGAGGCAGGTTGCCCGGACGAGCGACTACGCCGGCGCCGGTTTGCCTTTGGGATTGATCAACTGAGGCAGAGGCGCCGGGCCGGGCACAAGCTCCGTCACCGGCTGGTCCTGCGAAACCGGGCTCGGCACTTCAGCCTTGTGGCTCGGCAGCGGCTCGCCCCGGATGATCGCGGCGATCTCATGGACATCCAGGGTTTCGAATTCCAGCAAAGCCTCTGCCAGGCGGATCAGGCTCTCGCGATTCTCTTCGAGGATCGTCCGGGCGCGGTCGTACCCTTCCTCGACGATCCTTTTCACTTCCTCGTCGATGCGAATCGCGGTAGCCTCGCTGTAGTCGCGGTGCTGCGCGATCTCCCTGCCCAGGAAAATCTGCTCTTCCTTTTTGCCGAAAGTCAGCGGCCCCATCGCCGGACTCATGCCCCACTCGGTGACCATCTTGCGCGCCCGCTCGGTAGCCACCTCGATGTCGTTGGCGGCGCCGGTGGTCTCGGTGTTGAGAACCTGCTTCTCGGCGCAGCGGCCGCCCATGAGGATGGTGATCTGGCCTTCAACATATTCCCGCGTGTAGTTGTGTTTGTCGGCTTCGGGGAGCTGCTGTGTCAGCCCGAGGGCCATCCCCCGAGGGATGATGGTCACCTTGTGCAAAGGATCGGATCCGGGGGTCATATGGGCGACGAGCGCGTGCCCGGCTTCATGGTAGGCGGTGACCTTCTTATCCGCTTCGGTGATCACCATGGACCTGCGCTCCTTGCCCATGAGCACCTTGTCCTTGGCCCCTTCGAAGTCGCTCATGGTCACGAATTTCCGGTTGTAACGCGCGGCGTTCAGGGCCGCTTCGTTGACCAGGTTGGCCAGGGCGGCGCCGGAGAAGCCGGGAGTGCCGCGCGCGATCACCAGGATCTCCACGTCGTCCGAAAGCGGGATCTTGCGCGTATGAACCTTGAGGATGCCCTCGCGCCCGCGGATGTCGGGCAGAGGCACAACAACTTGGCGGTCAAAACGGCCGGGGCGCAGCAGCGCCGGGTCCAGCACATCCGGCCGGTTGCTGGCCGCGATCAGGATGACGCCGTCGTTCGATTCGAAGCCGTCCATTTCCACCAGCAGCTGATTGAGCGTCTGTTCGCGCTCGTCGTGACCGCCCCCCAGCCCGGCCCCGCGGTGGCGTCCCACGGCGTCGATCTCGTCCATGAAGATGATGCAGGGAGCGTTCTTCTTCCCCTGTTCGAACAGGTCGCGCACGCGGCTCGCGCCCACTCCCACGAACATCTCAACGAAATCCGATCCGCTGATCGAGAAAAACGGGACGTTGGCCTCCCCGGCGATCGCCCGCGCCAGCAAGGTCTTGCCGGTTCCCGGAGGTCCCATCAGGAGGACTCCCTTCGGGATCCTGCCGCCCAGTTTCTGGAATTTCTGCGGCTCCTTGAGGAACTCGATGATTTCCGTCAGTTCCTCCTTGGCTTCCTCCACGCCCGCCACGTCCTTGAACGTCACCTTTTTCTGCTGGCTGGACAGGAGGCGCGCCCGGCTCTTGCCGAACGAGAGGGCCTTGTTCCCCCCGCTCTGCATCTGGCGCATGAGGAACAGCCAGAACCCGATCAGCAGAATGAAGGGCAGCCAGGAGGAGAGGAATACATACATCAGCGAGCTGTTGGAGGTTTTTTCGAGCTTGACGGAGGCGCCGCTCTGCTCCAGCTCCCGCGCCAGCTCATAGCCGGCGTCGGGAGGTATGACGGTCCGGAATTTCCTGTTGTTTTGGTCGACGCCTTCCAGGTCCTCGCCCGAGATCTGGACGGACTTGATCTTCTTGGCCTGCAGATCCTGGTAAAAGGCGGAGAAGTCCTTCTCCTCCACACTGGCGTCGCGCACGCTGTAGAAGAGCTGCCACATCAGGACCAGCGAGACGACCACCGCCAGCCATACCAGAATGTTCTTAAGATTCGTGCTCAAATCAGCATCCTCCCGCGGATGTCGCCCCGCCCGCTTGTCGGCGGGCGGCATGCGGGCCACAGCCGCAGAGTGATTATAGCAGAGGTTGCGGGAAATCTCCCGGCCTCCCGTCATTAAAGCCGACGTAATATTAGACGCTAATCCGGGTCCAGAGGTTGCGTCCTACTCCTTTTTCCTTCTATGGGTTATTCGATCTCCGGGCGGCGCGCTGCCCGCGCGCACAACCTCCAGCAGCACACATCGTCCTTTTTCGGGATTTCCAGTAATTGATTTCGGTGGTATTAATCCCGGCGCCCAGACCACCTCATCCCCCGCCACCACAAGGGGAAGGCGCCGCCGTGCTGAAATCGGTATGCGGGCCTCCTGAAACGCCTCCTTGACACTTTTCTGCTCCGGGCCTGCGAATCGGTCCCCGGGGAACCGGGACCGGACCGACAGGACCTCCGGCAGCGACTCGGCCGCTAGGCATGCGCGGAGATCCGCCGGCCCGGCAGGCGGAGGTCCGGCTCCGGTGATAACAGTGGCGCGAATAGCCATGTCCAGCTCCGGAACCTCACAATAGCCCGGCAGCTGCAACGCATAACTGAACCGGGGAGCAGCGGCCGGCGGCGCGCCGCGGAAGACCAGAGCGCCGAACTCGCGGACTACGTGTCCGCCGCCGGGCAGCTCGACCCGCCGCCCGCTGCATCCGGCGCGACAGAGAAACGCGATCCCGTCAACGTGTCTGGCGGTGATCCTCCGCAGGGAGCCGCGGCACTCCCTGATGGCGCGCCGAATGGCCATGTTCCGCAATATCGACGGAAGCTCCCGGAGTTCCGAAGCCGGCAGGGCGGTGCAGCCGGAGCTCTCGGTGCGCATCGACTCATAGGCCCGCCGGGATCGGACCTCCAGATAATCGAGTATCTCCCGCGCCAGGGAGGCCTCGCGCGCCAGGGTCTCGACGAGGCGCGGGTTGAAATTGGCCTTGAGGTAGGGGATGAGCTCGTGGCGGATGCGGTTGCGCCGGTAGCGCAGGTCCCGGTTGCTGGCATCCTCGCGATGGGGGATCGACGTGGCGCAGAGGTAGTCGCTCACTTCCCTGCGCGTGCAGTCGAGCATCGGCCGGACCACGAAGCCGTCCACCGCGGGGTGAATCGCCGACCATCCCTCGAGGCCGCTGCCTCGCAGCAGGCGCAGCAGCACGGTTTCGGCCTGGTCGTCGAGCGTGTGGCCGGTCGCGATCCTGTGGGCGCCGATGGATTGGGCAGCCCGCGCCAGGAATGCGTATCGGGCCGAGCGCATAGCTTCTTCGAGATTGGCGGAATGGCCGGATGCCGGCCCGCCGGTCCCGCCTCGGCCTGAAATGAACGGGATGTTCAGGGCGCTGCAGGTCGCGCGCACAAACTCTTCATCCCGGTCCGCCTCGGCGCCGCGCACGCCGTGGTTGAAGTGCGCCACCGTAAGCTCCCAGTCGATATGCGGGGCCAGGCTTTGCATGCAGCGCAAGAGCGCCATGGAGTCCGCGCCGCCCGACACGGCCAGCAGGACGCGCTCCCCGCGCCGGATCATCTGATGCCGGCGGATTGTCCTGAGGACGCGCCGCTCCAGCGGTTCGAAACGTCTTCGCTTTCCCTCTTTCTCGGACATAATGCTCCTGAGCGTACTACAGGAAAACGAGCCGATTATCGCCATCCTGTGGGCGCCGGCCTCCAGGCCGGCGCGGAGCGGCTTTGCCCGATCCGGCCATGATTGATATAATGTATCATTTCCGAGCCAACTAAGCCCTTTCGGATTGGAGTTTGATGATGGGATTCCCGGTCACGAGACTCAGGCGGTTGCGGATGAACGAGAGCCTCCGGCGCATGGTGCGCGAGACGCGCCTGTCGCCGGAGCAGCTGGTGTACCCCATGTTCGTGTGCCCCGGGCGCGGAGTGAAGAAAGAAATCTCCTCCATGCCGCAGAACTACCAGTGGTCCATTGACACGCTGGTGGGGGAGGTGCAGTCAGTACAGTCCCTCGGCGTGGGCGCGGTCATTCTTTTCGGCATCCCGGAAACTAAAGACGAGCTGGCCCGCGGCGCTTATGACGACAGCGGCATAGTGCAGGAAGCCGTCCGGGCCATCAAGAGGGAGGTCAGGGACATCCTGGTTATCACCGATGTCTGTCTGTGCGAATATACCAGCCACGGGCACTGCGGGGCGCTGCGCGGCGAAGAGGTTCTGAACGATGAGACGCTGGCGCTTCTGGCCCGGGCGGCCCTGTCGCATGCGAAGGCCGGCGCCGATATTGTGGCGCCTTCCGACATGATGGACGGGCGGGTAGGCAGAATCCGGGCCGTGCTGGATCAGCACGGGTATACTAACACGCCCATCCTCACTTATGCGGTCAAGTATGCCTCGGGTTATTACGGGCCCTTCCGCGAGGCTGTGGAGTCGGCGCCGGCGTTCGGGGACCGGCGCAGTCACCAGATGGATCCGGCCAACGCCCGCGAGGCGCTCCGCGAGGTCGAACTGGATGTCGAGGAAGGGGCGGACATTCTGATGGTCAAGCCCGCGGGCCCGTACCTGGACATCATCCGCATGGTGCGCGACCGGTTTCCCCATCCGGTGGCGGCATACCAGGTCAGCGGGGAATATGCGGCTTTGATGGCGGCGGCCCGCCTGGGGTGGCTGGACCTGGGCCGCGTCATGATGGAATCGCTGATCGGCATCCGGCGGGCCGGCGCCGATATCATCCTCACATATTTTGCCAAGGACGCGGCGAAACTGCTGTAAGAGTCGGGCCGGCGCCAACCGGTCGATTGAATCGATGAGGGAGTGACGCCAGTGAGCAAACGTTCAAATTCCTTGTTTCAACGGGCGCAGAAGCGAATTCCGGGAGGAGTCAACAGTCCGGTGCGCGCATTTCGGAGCGTGGGGGGCACTCCGCGCTTCATCAGGTCCGGCAGGGGGAGCCGCATTGTGGATGTGGACGGCGTCTCCTACATCGACTACGTCGGCTCCTGGGGGCCGCTGATCCTGGGCCACGGCGCGCCGGCCGTGCGGGAGGCGCTGCGCGCCCAGATTGCTCTCGGGACCAGCTTCGGGGCGCCGACGGAGAACGAGGTGCTCCTTGCGGAGATGATCGGCGAGGCATTCCCTTCCATGGAGCAGGTCCGGCTGGTCAATTCGGGCACCGAGGCCTCCATGAGCGCAATCCGGCTGGCCAGGGCATTCACCGGGCGCTCCAGGATACTGAAGTTTGACGGCTGCTATCACGGCCATGCCGACAGCCTCATGGTGAAGGCCGGCTCCGGCGTTGCCACCCTGGGCCTGCCCGACAGTCCCGGGATTCCGCCCGAGGAGTCCGCCCTGACGACCTCCGTCCCGTTCAACGACATTGACACGGTGCATACGGTTCTCAACCGCTACCGGTCGGAAGTCGCGGCGGTCATCGTTGAGCCCGTCGCAGGCAACATGGGGACCGTCCTTCCGGCCGGAGGATTCCTTCAAAAGCTGCGCAAGCTCACGCGCGAGCACGGCACGCTGCTCATGTTTGATGAGGTCATAACCGGATTCCGGATCGCATACGGCGGGGCCCAGGCACTTTACAGGGTCAAGCCCGACCTCGCCTGTCTGGGCAAGATCATCGGCGGAGGATTGCCGGTCGGCGCTTACGGCGGGAACAGGGCCATCATGCAGTGGGTGGCGCCCCAGGGGGCCGTTTATCAGGCCGGGACACTCTCCGGCAATCCGCTGGCAGTCGCCGCCGGCATTGCCACGCTGAAACAGTTGAAAAAACCGGGGACTTATAAAAAACTCGAGTCGTTGACCGCCTTCCTGGTGCGGGGCTTGCACGAGGCTGCCGAGGCAGCCGAATGCCCGGTCCAGATCAATCGGGTGGGGTCGATGTTCACGGTTTTCTTCACCGGCGAGCCGGTAACGGACTTTCGGTCCGCCAGGACCAGCGATACCAGACGGTTCGGCCAATTCTTCCACGCGATGCTCGAGCGCGGGATATACCTGGCGCCGTCACAATTCGAGGCGTGCTTCGTGTCTCTGGCGCACACGCAGCGGGATCTGCTGGCCACGATCCGTGCGGCGCAGGAGGCATTCAGGATCGCAGCCGCAGCCTCCTGACGCCGGCTAGGTTAGAGCATTCCATAAAATCGCCGGCGTATTTTTCGACAGGATAACAGGATCTGATTATTCAAATGAATTCTTCCGAGATCCTGTTATCCCGTCAAAAAACATACGTCGCCATGTCCCGCGGATTTTTTCCGCGGCCGCCGGCCGCGCTGTGCAGAGTAATTCCTTTGTGTTTAAGGCAAAAGCGCTTATCCTTTGCGATCATGACAGGCGCAAAACGGGGCGCCGGCCGCAAGGGCCGGCGGCGCATCGGAGACGACTGGAACGCCATCACCATTATCGCGTCTTCGCAGCAGAGTCCTCTGAAGGCCGTGGCGGAGCTGGTCGAAAACAGCATCGACGCGCACTCCAGGCACATCGTCATCACGCGCGGCAAAGAGAAGGGCCGCCACTACCTCCGGATCGCGGATGATGGAGAGGGCATTCCGCCGGATGGCGAAGGCAGGCCCGACTTCCAGTACGTCGCGACGCATATCTGCGATTCGATCAAACGGCAGCTCAAGCAGGAACAGCGGGCGGGAGTGCAGGGCGAATTCGGCAATGGCCTGCTGAGTTTCTGGACGCTGGGTGAGGAACTCTCAATGACCTCGGTTGGCGCGGACGGCCGCGCTTACGAGATGCGCATGCGCAAAGGAGAGCCGCACTACACCATTTCCGATCGCCGGCGTCTTTTCGCCGGCCAGGGAACGGAGGTGGTGGTGGCGCCTCTACTGGCCGGTATTCGCCATCTCAGCGGCGAGAAGATTCAGTGGTACCTGGCGTCGGAGTTGCGCGACCGGATCAAGAAGTCGGGCGCGCAGATCTCGGCGGTCGAGCGCCAGGCGCGGGCACAGTATCGCGTCGTTCCAAGGGAGTTCACGGGACGGCTGCTGCACCAATTGCCCGGCGCCGAGACGCTCCACGGCGACGTCTATATCGAGCTCTATCTTAACGAGCCCGGGCCGGACAACGCTGTGGGACTCTTTCGGCACGGCACGCGCGCGCTCGAGGACATCGCCCAGCTCGAAGAATTCCAGCGCGCTCCCTGGACTTCCGGATACCTGCAGGGAATCATCGACACTCCCTTCCTCAATTTGACGCCCGGAACGCGCACCGGCATCCTCCGCGATGAGCGCTTTGCAGCGCTCTGCTCGGGGCTCGAGGCTGCGGAGCGGGCGCTGGGGGAAGTGATCGCGGAACAGCGCCGGGCCGAGGAGGAACGGGCCAGCCGGGAGATACTGCGCTCCATCCAGCGTGCGTTTCGCGAAGCGTTGCTGGCGCTGCCGGAGGAGGAATACGACTGGTTTCAAATCCCGGAGGGGCTGGATGGCGCCAGGACCGCTGCCGCAAGGATGGGCGTGGGCGCGGAAGGTGCTTCGAACCAGAATGAGGCCGGATCTGCGGCGCGCGGCAGGGCACAGCAGCGGGAGTTCTTCGACTTTCCCGGCCCGCTCTACAGCGTGGTTATATCGCCCGCTTCGTGCACGATCCCGGTCGGACAGGAGAAGAACCTGCGGGCGATCCCCCGCGGCCGCGAACGCCGCCTGGTGCAAGAGGGGCTGGAATTTGGCTGGGAGTTGCTGGAGGGCGCAGGCGAGCTGCAAAACCGGGATGCGGAGATCGCCTTTTACCGCGCGCCGCAGGAACCGGGACTGGCGCGGATCGGACTGACGGTGAGACAGGCGGGAATCGAATGCCGGGCAGAGGCGTTAATCACCGTGACCGATGAATTGGCGCCCGACATCAGCAGGTCCCCACGGCGCCGGAAAGGCCTGCCGGCCTATACTTTCCAAAGAGCGCCGGGCGAGCTCTGGCGATCGCGCTATGACGAGGAAAGAAATCTTATTATCATCAACAACGCCC
>Ga0299915_10001277_pt1 | contig 18697 bp, 11 predicted proteins | sample RVTome_13_FD_200263 | JGI IMG/M metagenome (GOLD analysis project Ga0299915, IMG submission 200263) | Soil microbial communities from uranium-contaminated site in the Upper Colorado River Basin, Wyoming, United States - RVT92D227 (version 2) ... | reverse complement strand
AGCTGGCGACGACGACCCTGTTCAGATTCAGCTCCTTGACCTTCTCCTTGATCTTCTCTTGGGTATCCTGAGAGCAGGTGTACAGGTTCTGCTCGGCGAACACCACGTTCGGGAGGGTCTTCGCGTATTCCATGACCTCGGGCACGTTGACGACCCCTCCGATGTTGATGCCGCAGTGGCAGACGAACACGCCTATCCTCGGCTCCTGTCCCTCGACGCTGATCTCCTTTGGATACTCCTTCTTCGTGACGAGCGTGTCCCTGGACGAAGCTATCTCCGTGCCCGCCTTTGCCGCGGCCGCGGACGCCTCCGCAACGGTCATCGGTATGTCCTTGGGCGCTGAGAACGCGCCGCTCACGAATATCCCCGGCCTCGATGTCTCCACGGGCGTGAACACGCCCGTCTGCGCGAATCCGTCCTCGTTGAGCTTGAACTTCATGATCCTGCTGAGGTTCTCGGCGTCTGCGGGGGGCCTGAGCCCGACTGCGAGCACGACGAGGTTGAACTCCTCCTCCTTGGGCTCGCCGCCCTCGACATACTTGATCTTCAGGTTCTTCGTCTTCGGGTCCTCGGTTATCGCCGCGGCCCTCGACCTGACGAATCTGATCTTGTACTCGTCCTGCGCGCGGTTGTAGTACTCGTCGAACTGCTTCCCGAAGGCCCTCATGTCCATGAAGAATATCGAGGGCTTGATGTTCCCCCCGTGCTCCTTCGCGATTATTGCCTCCTTGATCGAGTACATGCAGCAAACGCTGGAGCAGTACTCGTTCCCGCAGTGCTCGTCCCTCGAGCCGACGCACTGAATGAACGCGACCTTCTCCGGGATGTCTCCGTCAGATGGCCGGAGCACGGCGCCCATGTACGGGCCAGTCGCAGACAGCATCCTCTCGAACTCGATGCTCGTGACCACGTTCTGATGCACGCCGTATCCGTACTCGGTCTTGAGGCGCGCGTTGAACTCGTCGAAGCCTGGTGAGAGAATGATTGAGCCGACCTTGATCTCCTGGACGTTCTCCTTCTGATCGTATACCACTGCCTTGGCTTTGCACTCCTCAGCGCAGATGCCGCAGCCGATGCATTTGTCGGCGTCGATAGAGTAGATCAGCGGAACCGCCTGCGGGTACCTGACATAGATCGCTTTGCGCATCTTCGTATTCTCATCGAATTCGTTCTTTGCCTCGATCGGGCACTTCTGGGCACAACTGCCACACCCGGTGCATTTCTTCGGGTCGACCCTGAACGCCCTCTGCTTGATCGTGACCTTGAAGTTGCCCACCTGGCCATCCACCGCTGTGATCTCGGCGTTCGTGATCAGGTCGATGTTATGGTGCCTGCCCGTGGCGACGAGCTTGGGCGCCATGATGCACATTGCGCAATCGTTGGTTGGGAAGGTTTTATCAAGCTGTGCCATCACTCCGCCAATGCTCGGCTGCTTCTCGACCAGGTAGACCTTGTATCCGGAATCGCCCAGGTCAAGCGCAGATTGCATCCCAGAGATGCCACCACCGACCACCATTACCGCGCCGACCTTGTCGCCGGCCGCCATCAATGCTCACCTCCGATCTCAATGGTCTTGTATGTGGGTGTGAAGCCCTCCGGGTGGCCCATTGAGATGAGGTTCTTCTGCCTCAGGACGACTATGTGTCCCAGTACTCGATTTGTCGGAACGTTCATCTTCTTCGAGAGGTCCTTAACGGACATGTTGTTGTTCTTCGACAGTAGAAGGATCATTGATCTCTCGAATTCCTCCTTGGTAGCATCGTACACAATGTCTAGGAACTTCTCTTTCAGCAGCTTATCCCCGTAGACATTCCCCTCATCGACGACCTTCAGCTCATTGCCAACAAGAGCTCTTAGTCTGAAGTCACTGAGGGCATTGCGCACTGCTACCAAGCCGTCTCTAATCTCTCCTGCGTTGCTTGGACCAAGTGTCTGAAGCACTCCCGTGAAGTCTTTGATGAGTTCAGCGAATCGTTGGCCCTCAGAGGCACTCACCCATTCGAGTCGCACGCGTCGTGAGTCGAGGCCCGCAAGCTCGAGAATCCTTTTTGTGAGGCCAATCTTGCAATCAGCTTGGAGGTTGCCAGTCACATAGTGGCAATCACCCGGATGACATCCTCCGACGAGTACACCATCTGCACCTTGGATCAGAGCTTCGATTATGATGACAGGGTCAATCCTGCCTGAACACATCACGCGGATTGTCCTGATGTTCGGTGGGTACTGGAATCTTGAAACTCCTGCCAAATCCGCACCTGCGTAACTGCACCAATTGCAGAGAAAGCCCACAATGCGAGGTTCGAAAGCCATCTATGCCCCCTCCTTGACGCCATTGGCTTCTTTGATGGCATTCGCAACCTGAGCAATGAGTTGCTCATCAGTGAAACCTGGCAACCGAACAGCCCTCTCCGGGCATGATGCAACACAAGTGCCACAGCCCTTGCACAAAACGATGTTTGTTTTGGCAAAGCCCTCAGCCGTCTTCTCCATTGCGCCATATGGGCAAATCGTCAAGCAAGTGCCACAGCCAGTGCATTTCTGTTCGTTCACCTGAGAGACTATTCCTTCGACCTCATAGTTGTCTTTCGAAAGAATGGTTGACGCACGTGCGACTGCCCCCGATGCCTGCGCAATGCATTCTTCTATGAATTTGGGTGAATGAGCGAGTCCGCAGAGATAGATGCCGTCCGTCGCAAAGTCTACGGGACGTAGCTTCATGTGCGCCTCGAGGAAGAATCTGTCCTTGCTCAGCGGCACCTTGAGTATCTTTGCAATAGTCTCGTTGTCTGGGTTCGGGAGGGTCGCGGCTGCGAGCACCAGCAAGTCTGGCCTCACGACAATATGCTCACCCAAGAAGTGTTCGAACGCCTGAACTTGCAGTTTCCCTTTTTCCATTGTTACGGTAGGCAAAGAATCATCATAGTATCTGACGAACACTATTCCTTTCTCCGCAGCCTCCGTGTAGAAATCCTCACGGAACCCATATGTGCGAACGTCCTTGTGCAGGATGTATATGTTCGCGGCAGGGTTCAACTCTTTCAGCTTGAGCGCGTTCTTGATCGCTTCGGTGCAGCACACACGTGAACAGTACGCGCGCTCTTTCGTTCTGCAGCCGACGCATTGTATCATCACGATGTTCTTCGTCTTCTTGGCCGCAAGCGGGTCCTTGGCAATGAGTTCTTCGAATTCCAATTGGGTCTTGATCCCGTCATGCTTCCCGTATAGGTATTCTGTTGGCTTGTGTTCCACTCCGCCAGTCGCGACAACGATCACACCAGTGTCTATCTTCTCTTCCTTCCCCTTAGTGGCGACGGTTGCGACATAGTTGCCGACATAACCACTCAATCCTTTGAGAAGTGCATTCGTGTGGACGTGAATCTTCCCATTGCCTTTTATCCTATCGATCATTCCCTTCAATTCCCTCTGCGTATTCTCGCCATTCAGTGTGTAATGTACGCGTTTGAGGATCCCACCAAGCTCTTTCTCTTTCTCAACAATGTGTGCTTCATATCCTTCTTCTGCGAGCTGAATTGCGCAGGTCATGCCGGACATCCCACCACCGAGTATGAGCGCGCTCTTCTTTACCGGGACAGTGATGCGGGGCAATTGCTCGAGCAACCTCGCCTTTGCAACGGCCATCCGAACGAGGTCTTTCGCCTTCTCCGTTGCCTTGTCCGGTTCGTGGGTATGAACCCATGAGCACTGGTCTCGAATGTTCGCCATTTCGAAAAGATGCATGTTCAGTCCTGCCTGACGAACGGTGTTCTGAAACAGTGGTGCATGGGTTCTCGGAGTGCACGATGCTACAATCACACGGTTCAGATTATGCTCTTTTATCTTCTGCTTGATCTTCTCGTTGGTATCCTGGGAGCATGTGTACAGATTCTCTTCAGCGTAGACAACGTTCGGTAGTCTCTTCGCGTACTCTGTGACCTCGGGCACGCGCACTACGCCGCCAATATTGATGCCACAGTGACAAACGAATACGCCAATGCGAGGTTCTTGTCCGACGGTGTCGGTTTCGGGCGGGAACGATCGTTCAGTCACAAGTGTGCCCCGGGCACTGGAAATCAAAGATGACGCTTTCGCCGCTGCTCCGCTTGCCTGTGCCACCGAATCAGGAATGTCTTTTGGTGCAGCAAATGCTCCGCAGACATATACCCCAGGCATGTTTGTCTCCATCGGCGCGAAAATGCTCGTATTCGCGAACCCGTATTTGTTCAGATTGATGCCAAAGACACGGCTCATCCGCTCCGTATCTTTGGGCGGCGAAGTGCCAACAGAGAGAACAACCATATCGAACTCCTCGCTCTTGAGTTCCTCCCCCTCTAGATAGTGAACGCTCAGGTTCTTCGTTGCTGGATCTTCTTCCACGTTGGCGATGCGATTGTTCTTGACGAATTTTATTTTGTTAACCTCTTCCGCACGGATGTAGTACTCGTCGAATTCCTTTCCGAACGCCCGGATGTCGAGGAAGAATATGTAGGCCTTCAAGCCAGGCGTGTGCTCCTGTGCGATTACTGCCTCCTTTATGGCAAACATGCAGCAGACTGAAGAGCAGTAGTTCTTCCCTATTTGCTTATCGCGCGATCCTATGCACTGGATGAACGCAATCTTCTTAGGGATTTGTCCATCGCTCGGCCTAAGAACAAGGCCGCCATAAGGTCCGGTCGCCGACAGCATTCTCTCTAGGTCTAGCGAAGAAACCACGTTCGGATATCTGCCATAGCCGTACTCGGGTTTGAGATTCAGATTGAACTCCTCATAGCCAGGAGCAAGAACAATCGACCCGACCTTCATTTCCACGATTGTCTCCTTCTGTGAGTAATCAATCGCCTGAGCTTCACATTGAGTTGCGCAGATTCCGCAGCCGATACAATGTTCCTGGTCAATGATATGGGTCGGTGGTATTGCCTGGGAATATTTCACATAGATGGCCTTTCTGAGCTTCAGACCCTTGTTGTACTCATCAGGCACTTCTATAGGACAGCGTTGCGTACAAACGCCACAGCCTGTGCATTTGTCCTCCAATACACGCCTTGTCCGCTTTCTTACCGTCACTCGGAAATTGCCAGGAGAACCTTCAACCAACTCGACTTCGGCATTCGATAGTATCTGTATGTTATGGTGTCTGCCTGTCTCGACAAGTTTCGGTGCCATGATGCACATTGCACAGTCGTTCGTGGGGAAGGTCTTGTCAAGTTGTGCCATTGCGCCGCCGATGTTCGGGCTCCTGTCCACAAGATAGACCTTGAATCCTGAGTCAGCCAGATCGAGAGACGCCTGCATACCAGCGATCCCGCCGCCAACTACGAGAACTGCACCAACAGGTTTATCGGTCATTTCACACACCTCCTATCCCGACGCTCTGCGTGCTCTGATAGAGTGGCGTAGAGCCTTCTATGCGGGAAAGCCTCATCAGATCACGTTCCTTTAGCGTCACAATATGCTGCAAGATCCTTGCTGCAGGCAGATTCAGAGCTGTCGCGAGCTCTTTTGCAGAGACTGGTTTGTCAGACGCCGCCAGCAATATGTTCACTCGTGCAAACTCATCATCCATTACTGAATCAAGCAGTGCATCCAGTCCCTCTTCGGACAACTTCTTCCCGAAAACATTCCCTTTCTCAGAGAACTCGACGTATTTGCCAAGCAAAGCACGAATCCTGACGTCCTCGACGACGTTCTTTGCCGCGAACAGGAGCTTGAGCTTCTTGATATCAGGTTGTTCTCCGCTCACGGGACTTGGGCCGAGTTCGGTAACTTGCTTCGTGAACTCCGTCATGAGTTTAGCAAAGCGTTCCCCTTCAGAGGCGCTCACCCATTCGAGCCTCAAGCGTCCGAGCTCGAGGCCGCATTTCCCAAGAAGCCTCTTGACGACCTTTATGCGTTGCTGTGCGTAGTAGTTACCCTTGATATAGTGGCAGTCGCCAATGTGACATCCGCCAACAAACACTCCGTCTGCGCCCTGAATGAACATCTCAAGAACGATGTCTGGGTCTACGCGTGCGCTACACATCACCTTGACAATCCTTATCTCCGGCGGATACTGGTACCTGCTCACGCCTGCCAAATCCGCTCCAGCATAGCTGCACCAATTGCACAAGAAGCCCATGAGCTTCGGTTCGAAAGACATTCTCCTACCTCCCTATTGTGCCGGACATGAGCCCGCGCACACAAAGCATGAAATTGCATTCGTCAGAAAGTCTTCGTTCGCAAGTATGACAGCGCAACGCCAAAAGAAGATTTCTCAGAATCAGATTCTTTGTTTCCGGATCTACATTGGGCAGTGAGCCTCCCGCCATTTCCATGCTCTCATGCTGGACTCTCCCCCAGCGCGGCAGAGTGGAAACGTGTTTCTTGAACAGCCAAGCAGTCCTTATGATGTTCACGACATCCTTCTCGTCTTTCACAGAACCACCTCCTTGATGCCAGCCAGACCTTCTACTATGAGTTGTTCGTCTGTATAGTGTCGCATCGTCATGGCCTTCTCGGGACAGCCTGCTCCGCATGCGCCGCAACCCTTGCATGCCGCCTCGATCACCACTGCCTTCAGGCCTTTAGGACCGCGTTCTACGGTTATTGCTGAGTATGGGCAGAGCGTCGCACAGATCCCGCATCCGACACATAAGTCAGTATTTACTTCTGAGGCAATTGCCTCGGAAAGGACATATCCCTTGCTGAGGGGTATCGCAGCTCTTGACGCCGCAGCGGCCGCTTGCGTCACGCATTCGGTGATGTCAGATGGACCTTTACAAGTCCCGCAGACGTAGATTCCGTCCGTTGCGAAGTCGACTGGCCTCAGCTTCACGTGTGCTTCCAGGAAGAACCCTTCCTGGCCCAGAGGCACCTTGAGCATCTGCGACAGCTCGCCAGCATCTGGCTGGGCGACCAACGGAGTCGACAGGATGACCATGTCGACAGGCATCGTCCTCTCGAGCTTCAGGGTCTCATGGAAGTAGTCAATCATGAGCTGGTTGCCCTCCGTGTAGACCTTTGGAAGGTGGTCGGTCGTGTACCTGACATACTTCACTCTCTTCTCCCTCGCCTTGTTGTAGTTGAGCTCGTGCTCTATGCCGTAGGCCATCACGTCCCTGTTGAATACTGTGACCTCGATCTTCTCGGAGGGGCCTAGCTTGACCTCTTCTGTCTCCCCCTCCTCGCCTCTTTCCCTGCCGCGTCTTCTGCGCCTTCGCTCGAGTATCTCATCGGTCGCTTTCTTCTCCACCGGGATCTTCTCGACGACCGCTCCCTCCTTCTCCATCAGCCCCAACATGTTCTCGTAGTTGTCGACAATGTTGATGGCGTTCTTCGTCGCGACGTTGCAACATATGCGCGAGCAGTAGCTCTTGACCTGCCCTCTGGAGCCGACGCATTGGATGAACGCCACGTTCTTCATCTTGGGGAGGGTCTTCTTCTTGCACAGGATCTCGAACTCCGTCAGCGTGACGACATTCGGGTACTGGTTGTAGCCGTACAATCCCTCAGGCACGAACTCCAGGGCGCCAGTCGCAACGATAATCGTCCCGACCTTGGCCTTGGTGTCCTCTCCCCCCTTGGTACCGATGATCACATTGTAGTTCCCGATGAACCCGTCGACGCTCTTCATGGTCGAATTCAGATAGAGCTTGATGTTCTTGTGCGCCTTGACCTTCTCGATCAACGGTTTGATAGTCTCGGTCGCGCTCCTTTCCGTGACATAAAGATTGTTCAGGTTCCTAACGAATCCCCCGAGCTCGCCTTCCTTCTCCACCAGGTGCACTGGGAAGCCCATGTTCGCAATAGAGAGCGCCGCGGTCAGTCCGGACACGCCACCTCCGATGACAAGCCCAGCCGCAGTCACATCGACTTTCGACTCTTCCTGGGGTTCGAGGAGCCTCGCCCTCGCGACTCCCATCCTGATGAGATCCCTGGCTTTCTTCGTCGCCCTTTCCTTCTCCTTCATGTGCACCCAGGAGCAGTGCTCCCGAATGTTGACGAACGTGAACATGTACTTGTTGAGGCCCGCGGACTCACAAGTCGCCTGGAAGAGCGGAGCGTGAGTTCTCGGTGTGCAGCTCGCGACTATGACCCTGTTCAGATTGTGTTTCTTGATACCCTCCCTGATCGCGTTGAGGCCGTCCTCGGCACACGTGTAGAGATTGTCCGTCGAGTAGACGACGTCAGGCAGAGTCTTAGCGTACTCCGCGGCTGACGGGACATCGACGAACCCTCCTATGTTCGTCCCGCAGTGGCAGACGAAGACGCCGATTCTCGGCTTCTCCTTCTGTTCCGATTTCTTCTCAGCCATCAATCATCACGCTCCTGCCTGCACGAGCGTCTCGACCGCTCTCGCGGCAGCGCTCGAACCCTGGGCGACCGATTCAGGGATGTCTGCCGGTCCCGCCGCGTATCCCGCCAGGTATACGCCAGACACGGCTGTCTTGCCCGGCTCGAGGATTCTGTCGACAGACTCCAGGAAACCGAACTGATCTAGCTTGAGACCAAGGATCTTGGCCAGGTCCGCCGTCTCCTTTCTCGGGACGAGCGTGGTCGCGAGCACGACCATGTCGAACTCCTCGGACTGCTGTCTCCCGCCCACGTCGTAGACCACTATGGGATTGTGGTTGTCCGGATTCTCCTGAACAGTTGCATCGGAGTTCACGTACTGGACTGCGTAGTCGCGCTTCGCTCTCTCTATGTATTCGTAGAAGCCCTTCGCGCACGCGCGCATGTCCTTGTAGAATATTGTCGACTCCATATCGTCGTGGTGCTCTCTTGCCAGCATGGCCTCCTTCGTGGAGTGCATGCAGCAGACCGCGCAGCAATAGGGGTGGCCTATCTGGGGGTTCCTGGAACCCACGCATTGTATGAACGCCATCTTGACCGGGCGCTTCTTGTCTGACCTGCGCTCGATATGGCCATGAGTCGGGCCGGCTGCGTTGATCATTCTCTCGTACTCCATCGCAGTGAACACGTTGGGACACTTGCCGTAGCCGTATTCTGTGGATGAAGACGGGTCCCAGACGTCGTAGCCGGTCGCGACTATGATGGAACCTACCTCGATCTCCAGCAACTGGTCCTTCATCTCGTAGTCGATAGCCCCTCGTTGGCAGGCCTTCTTGCAGTTGCCGCATTTGCCCTTGGTCAGGGTGAGGCAGTGCTCCTTGTCGATTGTCATCACTCTGGGCACGGCCTGCATCATCGGCATGTAGATCGCCTTTCTCTTGGCCAGGCCCATCTCGAACTCGCTCAAGACCTTGCTCGGGCACTTCTCGAGGCACTCGCCGCATCCAGTGCATTTGGTCTCATCGACGTATCTAGCCTTCTTCAGAACCTTGACCTTGAAGTTGCCGGCCTTTCCCTCGACGCCCACTACTTCCGCGTACGTGATCACGTTCGTGTTGGGATGGCTAAAGCAGTCGGCCATCTTGGGCGCGAGGATGCATATAGAGCAGTCGTTCGTCGGGAACGTCTTGTCCAGCTGAGCCATCCTCCCGCCTATGCTGGGAGTCTTCTCGACCAAATGGACGATTATCCCCTTGTCCGCGAGGTCCAGGGATGCTTGAATGCCTGCAATCCCTCCCCCAATCACCATGACAGACTTTTCCATATTCTGACCTTCCTGTGTTGCCCTGCTAAGTGCTTCTTTGTTACTTCAATCTGGATAATCTCGATTCGTGAGCCTTTTGCTGTATCGTATCCACAGTTTTATGCGTTTCCGTTTGGTGCCGACGCTTTTCCGCATAAGCCCTCGCGGTTTAGTCGAAAGGCGACGCAAATGGCCGTCGTCATTTCGCTAGGAGGCTCTGCACCTCCTTCCCTTTCTCGATTTCAGTCACTTTCACTTTGAACGGCACCTTCTTCTTCAACGTCTCCCGGGCGAATCTCTGGCAGTTTGGGTATGTGCACGGAGAGCACTTCTCGTCCTTGCAGGAGAGTTCAATGAGCACGACGCGCTCTCGTGTGTCCTGAGGTTTCGCAATCGACTTCTTGATCTCGAACATCTTCGTCATTCGGGTCTCGAACGGTTTCTTCTTCGGAAGAGTTCTGACGAATCTCTGGCAATTGGGATATGTGCACGGAGAACACTTTCGATCCCTGCACGATAGCTCGACCAAGAGGTATCTTTCCTCACCCTTCGGCGCTTTCTGTTCTTGTGCGGTCATTCTTCTCATCCTTCTTCTTTCTCATTCGAGCGCGTCCGCGACGACCACGCTCAGGTCCTTGATCTGTATGTCAATCTGCTCCTTGGGCACCTGGGTCTTGTTCTCGAGCGCGCAGCTCAGGTGTATCAGGCACTTGTAGCAGCCAGTGACGAGGCATTCGGCCCCGGTCTTCTTCGCCTCGGTCAGCCTCTGCACCTGCATCTTCCGGGATATCTCATCGCATGTGGCCCACGCGCTCACTCCGCAGCACAGCGCCTTGTCCTTGTTATTCTCCATCTCGACGATCTGGGTGCCCTCGGCCGCCTTGAGGGCGTTCCGGGGCGGGTCGTAGATGCCTAGGTGCCTGCCGAGCCTGCACGAGTCCTGGAATGTGACCTTCTTGGTGCTCTTCTTGAACTTCAGCTTTCCGTCCTGTATGAGGTCGTCTATGAGTTCTGAAATATGCATCATCTCGAAGTCGAAGTCCCCCATCATGTCCTGGTAGTCTAGGCTGAACGTCCGCAAGCACTCCGGGCATGAGAACACAACCTTCTTCGCCCCAGAGGCCTTGATAAGCTCGACGTTCTTCTTCATCAGCTTCCGGAGGTTCGCCTCGTCCCCGGTCCAGTTCAGGTCGTGTCCGCAGCATACCTCGTCGTCGCTGACGACCGGGACAATACCCCCTCTGTTCATAATCTTTACTGCCGCCTGGGGCACGTCAGCAAGGCCCAAGGTCTGCCTGTCCTTGAAGATGGAGTCGAAGTAAGTGATGCAGCCCGTGAAGTAGAACACCTCGCCCTTGTCCGCGACCTTGAGCTCGGGCTTGAGCCAAGTGAGACGGTTCTGCTTCTGGCTGCTGTTCGCCTGGATCCTCATGACCGCCTGCATCAGGCCGCCCTGCGAACATGCAGGCACGTTGTCGAACTCCACGGCCTTGTTCCTCATGTCGCGTATGAAGCCCGAGTAATCGACCTTGTACGGGCACATCGAGTTGCACTGCTCGCAGGTGACGCAGGTCCAGACATCCTTGTTCGTGGCGACGTTGTCCACCACGCCTTCCATCGCCTTGAGGACGATGGTCCTCGGGGCGAAATCTGGGTCGTACTTCGCGACGGGGCACACAGTGGTGCACTTCCCGCACTCCACGCAGTCGAACGCGCCCGTGTCCTCGACGATCTTGCTCATGATCTCCTTGATCTTTGACGGGTCCCCCTTCTTCCTGCCCTGTATCTTCGGCAGGGGGTTCGGCCCGAGCGCCCTGATCTGCTCCGTGAACTCCTTCATCGTCTGAGCGAACTTCTGTCCTTCCGATGCGGAGATCCATTCGAGCCTCATCCGGTTCTTCCCGATTCCCAGCTTCTCGAGCACTTCGGCTGTGGAGGCCATTCTCTTCTCGGCCTCTACGTTGCCGGATATGTAGTGACAGTCGCCGATATGGCAGCCCGCGACGAGCACGCCATCGGCACCCAGCTCGAGGGCCTTGAGCACGAAATAGGGCTCTATCCTCCCTGAGCACATGACCCTGATGATCCTGGCGTTGGGAGGATACTGCATCCTCGAGACGCCCGCGAGATCGGCCCCGGCATACGAGCACCAGTTGCAGCAGAACGCAACGATGTTCGGCTCGAACTTCTGGTCGCTCACGCCTTCGCCTCCTCTTTCGGAAGGTCCTTGGTCAGACAGGCTTCTATCATCGTCAGTATCTGATCGGTCCTGAAGTGCTTCGGCCGGATGGCCCTCGAGCAGCAGGCTACCGCGCACGAGCCACAACCCTTGCAGAGCGCTTCGTTGATCCTCGACTTGAAGACGCCCGGGGAGACCTCCTCGATCCGCGGCGCCTTGTATTCGCAGATATCCTCGCACCTGCCGCACGCGATGCACTTCTCCTCGTCGACCACGCTCACGACGCCCTCGGCCTCGATGAACTCCTTCGAGAGGACGGTGTTGACCCGTGCCGCGGCCGCCAAGGCCTGCGACACGCTCTCACCTATCAGTCTGGGAGAGTGCGCTAGACCGCAAAGGAAGACGCCATCGGTCGCGAAATCCACAGGTCTCAACTTCATGTGCGCCTCGAGGAAGTGGCCTTCCTTGGTCAAGGGCACCTTCAGCATCTTCGCGAGCTCGGTGTTGTCCGGGTTCGGATGGACGGCGGCGTTCAGCACGAGGTAGTCCGCCTTGATCTTGACTGGCTGCTCGATGAATTGCTCGTCGACCTCTACGTAGAGATCGTGGCCCTTCTCGTGGACCTTCGGGGGAGCCGACGGATCATATCTCAGGAATATGACACCGAGTCTCGCCGCCTCGTTGTAGTGCTCCTCCGCGAACCCGTAGGTGCGGATGTCGCGGTAGAGGACGAACACATTGGTCTTCGGGTGTTCCGTCTTGATCTTGACTGCATTGGCCATCGCGGTCGAGCAGCAAATGCGCGAGCAGTTCGGGTGCTTGTCATCCCGAGAGCCGACGCACTGGACGATCACGACATTGTCGGCCTTGAACTTCTTGTGAGCCAGGAGCTCCCCGAGGTCGGTCTGTTTGATCACCTTCGGGTTCTTCCCGTGAAGGTACTCCGTCGGGTTGTACTCGATGGCACCTGTCGCGACAACGACAGTTCCGTGTTTGACCTTCTCACCGCTCTTGAGCGTGGTCTCGAAATTGCCGATGTATCCCTTGACCTCTGCGACATGGTCGCCGAGGTGGAGCTTGATGTTCTTGTGCCCCTCGAGCTCCTTCTTCAGCATGCCGAAGGTCTCTTGGGGATCCACTCCGGAGAGCGTGTGGTAAATCCTTCTAAGATGCCCGCCGAGCTCCTTCTCCTTCTCGACTAGATGGACCTGATAGCCCGCGTTGGCGATCTCGAGGGCGGCCGACATCCCGCTCAGCCCTCCGCCGATGACGAGCGCGACTGGCGTGACCGGTATCTTCGGCTGCGGCAGCGGTTCCAGCGTCGCCGCCTTGGCCACGGACATCCTCACAAGGTCCTTGGCCTTCTCCGTCGCCCTTGCAGGCTCGAGCCTGTGGACCCAGGAGCACTGGTCCCTGATGTTGGCCATCTCGAAGAGGTACTTGTTGAGGCCCGCCTCGCGGCAAGTGTTCTGGAAGAGCGGCTCGTGCGTCCTCGGCGTGCAGCTCGCGACCACGACCCTGTTGAGGTCGTGCTTCTCGATCATCTCCCTGATCTTCTTCTGAGTGTCGCCCGAGCATGTGTACAGGTTCCTCTCGGTGTACACCACGTTGGGAAGCTTCGATGCGTATTCCAGCACTTCCGGGACGTTCACCACGGAGCCGATGTTGATCCCGCAGTGACAGACGAACACACCAATCCTCGGCGCTTTCCCGACGACCTCCTTCTCCTTGGGGTACTCCTTCTTCTTGACCAGCTTGCCCCTGTCCTTCGAGAGCATCGCGGCGACCTTGCCCGCCGCGCCGCTCGCCTGAGCGATCGAATCGGGGATGTCCTTCGGGCCAGAGAACGCCCCGCAAACAAAGATCCCTGGCACCGAAGTCTCCACCGGAGCGAGCTCGTCGGCTTCGCAGAAGCCGAACTTGTTGAGTTGAATGCCCATCAGCTTGGCTGTCGCCTCCGCCGATGCGGGCGGTCTCGCGCCGGCCGAGAGGACGACCATGTCAAAGGTCTCTTCCTTGATCTCGGGGCCTTCGTGGTAGTGAATCATGAGTTCGCGCGTCTTCGGGTCTTCCTGGACCTTCGGGACCCGCGTGTTCCTGAGCACCTGGACGCCGTATTCGTTCTCGGCCCTGTTCAGGTACTCCTCGAACTCCTTGCCGAAGGTCCTAGTGTCCATGAAGAATATCTTCGTCTTCAGGCCGGGGACGTGCTCCTGCCCTATGACGGCCTGCTTCAAGGCTGCCATGCAGCAGTATGAGGAACAGTAAGTGTTGCCCGTCTGCGCGTCTCTCGAGCCCACGCACTGGATGAACGCGATCTTCCTGGGCACATCACCGTCGGAAGGCCTGATCACGTGTCCCTCGGTCGGCCCGGAAGCGCTCAGCATACGCTCGAACTCGATGTTGGACAGAACGTTCGCGAAGACGCCGTGCCCATACTCGATCTTCTTGGAAGCCTCGAAGACACTGTAGCCGGGACTGAGTATGATGGAGCCAACCTCGATGACCTCTTCCTTGTCCGGCTCCATCGCGTACTGGATCGCCTTCGCCTCGCAGAACTTCTCGCACACGCCGCACCCGATGCACAATCCCTTGTCTATCGTGTACACGAGTGGCACGGCTTGTGGGAATGGAACATAGATCGCCTTCGCCGGTGCCATGTCCCTGTCGAACGGGTTCGCTCCTTCGACCGGACAGTGCTCCGCGCAAACGCCACAGCCCGTGCACTTCGACTCGTCGATGTACCTCGAGTGCCTCGTCAACGTGATTTTGAAATCGCCCGCCTTCCCCTCGACCTTCTTGAGCTCGGCGTGCGTGACCATCGTGATGTTCTCGTGCCGGCCAGTGGCGACGAGTTTTGGGGAGAGAATGCACATCGAGCAGTCGTTGGTCGGGAAGGTCTTGTCGAGCTGGGCCATCGTGCCCCCTATGCTAGGGCTCGTCTCCAGGATGTAGACCTTGTAGCCGGAGTCCGCAAGGTCGAGGGCTGCCTGCATGCCGCCTGGACCGCCGCCCACGACGAGGACTGCACCCACTACCTTTCCCTCAGGCAAGTTCTTCCACCTCCTTCACGAGCGGTCCGAGCCTCTCCAGCTCCGAGACCATCTTCTGGACGGTGCTCGCAAACTTCGACCCTTCAGAACCCGCAATCCATTCGACTCTGAACCTCTGAGGCTCGATGCCGGCATCTTCGAGGAACGAGTCTAGGAAGTCGCCTCGGAGTGCCGTCTTCTCGTTCCCGTTGATGTAGTGGCAGTCCGCCGGATGGCAGCCCGCGACTATGACCCCGTCCGCTCCGAGGGCGAACGCCTTGAGGACGAACGCCGGGTCCACCCTGCCGGAGCACATCACCCTGATGATCTTGACATTCGGGGGATACTGCAGCCTGGACGTTCCTGCCAGGTCGGCGCCCGCGTAGGAGCACCAGTTGCAGCAGAACGCAACGATCTTCGGCTCGTAGGTGCCCTCCGGGTCCGCGCTCTCGACCGCCTCGATCTTCGGGTCCATCTCAGAGCCCCCTTAGTTTTCTAAGCAGCGAATGAGCGGAAACGTGGTGAGTGTCGAACCCGAGCGAGATCGGGTCGATGCCCATGGCAAGCGCCTGAAGCTGGGAGATGTGCATCACAGGAAGGCCATCCTTCGAAAAGGACTTCTGGGCGTTGTCGAACTGTAGCAGGCAGAAGGGGCAACCGGTCACTATGCAGTCAGCTCCCGCAGCCTCGATGTTCTCGCACTTGTCCTGGGTGAGCGAGTTCGCGAGCTCGACGATATGCGACCTCACGCCCCCACCGGCTCCACAGCAGTCCAGTTTATCCTCGTAGTCTACGCTGATGCCCCCGCACGCCTCAACAATCCGGTCGATCATGACAGGGTCGTTGGGGTCTTCGAAGGTCGTGCGTTCGGTCGGCCTGAGGTAGTGGCAACCGTAGTGGGCGGCCACCCTGATGTTCTTCAGCGGCCGTTTCGCCTTCGCCGTGATCGCGTCCAAGCCAACATCGTTGGCCATGACCTCGACGTAGTGACGGACTTTGACGGGGTCGAAGACTTTTCTCTTGCCCTCGTTGGACACTCGTGGGACGCCGGTGTATTTCTTACCAATCTGGGCCAGGATTCTGTTCACCTTTCCCATAGCCTTCGGGTCCTGCAGGTACTCGGTCGCCTTGAGAAGAGAAGCGAGACAGCCGTTGCAGACCGTGAGAACCTGCCTCCTATCGTCCTGAGCGAGCACGAGATTCCTGGCGGCGAGCAGCAGCCAAGTGTCCTTGTCCGTCGAATAGAATATTCCAGGGACGGGACAGCAGGAGAATTCCTGATGGTCCTTCACGTCGAGATTGAAGCCTTCCTTCCCCATGACCCATCTGACAGCGTACTCGACTCCGGGGTATCTGTTCGGTATCACGCATCCGAAGAAGTAGACGTACGAGCTCACCACCTCACCTCCTCCTGGATGCCTATCAGCCGGTCGTACTTCGTGGCTCGGATTAGCACGCCGACCTCTCTGATGACCTTGCCGAACGCCGGGTCGTCGATGCCGATTTTGCTGAGTCCGAGTTCCTTTCTGATCTTCTCTATCTCTGGGTCAGGTTTGACACTCTGGCCGTACCTGACGAGGTTGGTGGCCGCGGTCTTCACGAACGGCGGGATAATTCCTTCTCTGACCGCGATGTGCCTCAGCGCGATCATGACTTCTGCCGGGTTGAGGTCCGCGGGACAGTGCTCGTAACACCTGTAGCAGGTCGCGCACACCCACCTGGTCCCTAGGGTGTACTTCTTGAGCCCGAACTGGCAGCATTTGATGATGTTCCTGGTCTTGTAGTCTATCTTGAGGCTGATGGGGCATACGCCCGTGCAGTTCCCGCACTGAAGACAGGTCATGACGTCTTTGCCGCCGAATTTGCGGATGAGCTTCGGGAAGTCGGGGTCCAGCTGGGACTCGTCGATGACCTTCTCCTCGGTCAGCTGCTCGTGCAGGCCTCCGATGAAGGTCTTCTCTACCTCCCCCATCATGACACCTCCGCTTCGGTCTTCTTCTTGCCACCCGTGCTCTTTCCGTTGGCGAGCGCCGCCTGCAGTTCGGAGTAAATCTGCTCGTCCGTGAACTGTCTGGTGACGATGGCCTTCTGCGGACACGATGCGGCGCATGTCCCGCAACCGTGACAGAGTGCTTCGATGATGTGCGCCTTCGTCCCGCCTTTCGAACCCTGCACCAACTCCGGCGCCCCATACGGACAGAGCTCAGTGCAGAGGGCACAGCCGGCGCACAGGTCCTCGTTCACGAAAGCCGTCAGGGGCTCGACGGTGACCTTCCGCGCGAACATCGGGGCCGCTGCAGACGAGGCCGCTGCTTTGGCCTGGGCGATGCTGTCGGGAATGTCCTTCGGGCCCTGGGCGCAGCCGGCGATGAATATGCCGTCCATGGCGGTGTCGACTGGCCTCAGCTTCGGATGGGCCTCTGCGAAGAAACCGTCAGGAGACGTGGTCAGGCTCAGGATCTTGCCAACTCTCTTGCTCCCCTCGGAGGGGAGCAACCCCGTGGACAGTACGACCAGGTCGAACTCCCTCTCCGTGATCTCATTGAGAAGCGTCTCCTCGGCCCTGATCTTTATCGACTTAGTCTTGGGGTTCTGGCTCAGCTTGGCCGGCCTCCCTCGAATGAACTCGACCTGGTACTCCTCCCTTATCCTGTGGTAGAGTTCCTCGAAGCCCTTGCCGAACGCCCTGATATCATTGTAGTAGATCGCGATCTCCGTGTCCGGTTCGTGCTCCTTGATGATCTGAGCGTTCTTGATCGCGTACATGCAGCAGACACGCGAGCAGTAGTTGTTCCCGATCTTCTTGTTCCTCGATCCGACGCATTGGATGAAGGCGACCTTCTTCGGCGGCTGTCCGTCCGACGGTTTGATCAAATGCCCTCCGGTCGGCCCAGATGCATTGACGAGCCTCTCCAGTTCCAGGGCAGTGATGACGTTGTCGTATTCCCAGTACTTGTACACGCCCTTCTTCATGGGGACGTAGGTGTCATAACCGGTCGCGACTATGATCGTACCGACCTTGATGGTGACAATCTCGTCCTCCATCTTGTGGTCGATGGCGTTGTTGGAGCAAGCCTTCACGCAGAGCAGGCACTTGCCGGTCTTGAAGTGCGTGCAGTGCTCCTTGTCGATCGTGTATTTGAGAGGCACGGCCTGCGGGAATGGTACGTAGACGGCCTTTCTCTGGCCGAAGCCCAGGTCGAACTCATTGTCGACCTTGATTGGGCAGACCTCCGCGCACAGTCCGCACCCGACGCACTTGTCCTCGTGGACGAACCGGGCCTTGCGCCTGACCTTCACTTCGTAGCTTCCGATGTACCCCTTGACCTCCTCCACCTCGGAATATGACAGAAGAGTGATGTTCTGGTTTCTTGAGAGTTCGACCATCTTCGGGGCGAGTATGCAGATGGCGCAGTCACCGGTAGGGAAGGTCTTGTCGAGCTGGGCCATCTTGCCGCCGATGCTCGGCTGTGACTCCACCATGTAAACCTTGAAACCCATATTAGCCAGGTCGAGCGCCGCCTGAATCCCGGCGACACCCCCGCCAATCACGAGCGAGGTGGGCTCGACGGGAACTTCCCTCGCTTCGAGAGCCTCGAGCTTCGCGGCCTTCGCGACCCCCATCCTGATAAGACCCGTGGCCTTCTCGGTCGCCTTCCCCTTCTCGCGCGAGTGGACCCAGGAGCACTGCTCTCTGATATTGACCATGTGAAGAAGATACGGATTCAGACCAGCTTGCTGGATACATTTCCTGAAGGTCGGCTCGTGGAGCCTCGGCGAGCATGCCGCAACGACGACCCTGTCGATCTTGTTCTCCTTGATCGCCTTGATGATCTCCTCTTGGCCGACGTCGGAGCATGTGTACTTGTTCTCCTTCGCCACGATCACGTCGCCGAACTTCTCGGCGGCGTTCCTGAC
>Ga0299915_10001276_pt1 | contig 18701 bp, 17 predicted proteins | sample RVTome_13_FD_200263 | JGI IMG/M metagenome (GOLD analysis project Ga0299915, IMG submission 200263) | Soil microbial communities from uranium-contaminated site in the Upper Colorado River Basin, Wyoming, United States - RVT92D227 (version 2) ... | reverse complement strand
CCAGGATCTGGCGATCCGGGAACGGTTGCTGACACGTTACCTGCCCCTTGTCAAGCAGATAGCGGGTCGGATGCTGGTGGCATTGCCTAAGTCCGTGACCATGGATGAGCTGGTGAGCTCCGGTATCATGGGTTTGATCTCGGCGGTCGAAAATTATGATCCCAATATGGGATTCAAGTTCGAAACGTATGCAGCGAACCGGATCAAAGGTTCGATCTATGACGGGCTGCGAGAGCTGGATTGGGTGCCCCGTTCGGTGCGGCAGAAAGCCCGAAAGATGGAAAGAGCCATGGAAGCCCTCTACAAGGAACTGGGGAGAGCGCCCAACGAGAAGGAAGTTGCCGAAAAAATGGGCATTAGCATAGACGACTATCATACTATGTTGGATGAGGTCAGTGTGACGTCACTCCTGTCGCTGGACGAATCCTTCATCAATAACAGGGGGGACTCAGCTTCTTTGTCCGATTTCTTAGAAGATCCAGGGTGCAGAGATATCCACAATGCCATGGAGATGGCTGAGCTGAAAGCTGTCACGATTCAAGCGTTGAAGGAACTCGCCGAGCAGGAGAAATTGGTCATGGCGCTCTATTATTATGAAGAGATGACGTTGAAAGAAATCGGGATGGTCATGGATATCAGCGAATCGCGGGTCTCGCAAATCCATACCAAAGCCATCATGCATCTGAAGTATAGAATCGCAGAGGCGTTATCGTCTTGACCGGTTGGGGGTAAGGAGGTGATCGCCCATGGGACCAGGCATTGACAAGACGGATCCAGCGTCCAAGACGACGACGATCGAGCAGGTCTTCAAAGTGCTCCAGCAAGGTCCGGAATTGGACCAACGGCAGTTCGCAGCGAATTTGAAACGCGCCATGGACGAAAGGAAAGAGAAAGTCGAGGAACAGCTCAGGCGAGAGCGAGAGAAGATACGGGACAAAGAGCGGGAACGCTCGGCAGAAGATCGTTACGAGCCTGGTGACGACGCGGAAGAAAAAGCAGAAGAGCCCGGTAATCCGGACAGTACTGAGTCGTCTTCTTCCGAACATCAGATTGATATGACCGCGTAGGATTCAATGAACGTGAACGAAGCCAGCAATAGAAAGTCATGGGTGATCCTGATCATCGGATTGCTCGTTGTGGCGGCGATCCCAGCCTCAAGTTGGGGTGCCAGAGTAATCTCGATCAGGCACGGTGTCCATAGGGATTTCGACCGTGTGGTTTTCGACCTTTCTGAGCGGTGCGAGTACATTATCGATACTCGCCAGACCGGAAGATCGATCTACGTGACCATGGCGGGAATTAGCGCCGATGCCCCGGAGCCAGAGATTCAACTGTCCCCCAAATCGCAGATCGTGGCGCTGGTGAATTCGCTCGGTGGGGGAACCTATCAGATCTGTGTGTTGACTGCGGTCACCGTGCACTCATTCAGGATCCCCGGATCGACCTATCGGATTGTCATCGATCTCTACCCCGATAAGGCTGGCGATTCCTCTCAATCAGCAGTGCCGGCGGAGGAAGATGCTCCCAATGTTGTGGGCAATCCGCAGGATCCGGTGGCGGAATCACAAGAAAACACATCGATCCAGGAAGAGACAGCAGAGAATCCAGAGATAGTGGAACCAGCCGAGAATCCGATTCGACAAGACGTAATCGAAGCGTCAGCCTCCGGGAAAATGTCGAGCGATCCGACGTCGCAGCGTGCGGTTGACAGCACTGCCGTATCTCCAGCCTATAATTTTAAGTCCCTATATGACTTGAAACAATCCGCATTGCAGCTCCAGAGCGAAGGGCAGGCTGACAGCGCCTCGGCGCGTTGGGAACAATACCTGGCAATCGCCAAGCAAATGCGAAGAGGATTGGTGGATGGAGACCTGGCATCCGCTGACGTCGGCAGTCAAGACGAGAACAGTCAGTCGAAACCGTCATCCCCGATCGGCAGGATTCTCTTCGTCTTCGTGCCGATCGGACTGGCGATCTTGATTTTGGTAATCTGGATTGTTGATCGGTTTGCGTTCGCGTCGTTGTTCCGCCGGAACAAGAGGATTGCGGCTCCGAAAGATGAGCAAGCGGAACCAAAGCCGGTACGGACTCCGCCGACTCCTGCTGCACAACCAGCAGTGGCAGCCGAAGCAGCGCCAGCCGAACCGAAACCCGAGAGAACGCAACCGGATCCCGAGCAGGATCGCCTCGAGAAGCCCACCACAGTCAAGAGTCCACCAGATGAGCGCCAGAAGGAAGAGGTTGCAAGCGGAGAAGCAGAGGAAGCGGCATTGAAGGAATTCTTCGAAGCTCCCGAAGAGCCCTCAGCCGAAGAAGAAAAAGTCAAGAGGATTCTCGAGCTTGCCGGCGAGGAAAAATCCATCGCCGAAATCGCCGAGGAAATGGGAATCGGCGAGGATGAGGTGCGATTGGTGCTGGATTTGCAGGGTAATAGTGCACCAGTCGAATCGACCGGAAAGTAACCTCATTGGCGTCTCCAGATAACCGGTGGGGTGAGGGTCCAGACAGTCATGCCATTTCAATCTAACGAGCGAGAGATCAGGATCGTGGTCAGAGGACGAAATCTGACCACTTTTCGTGAGCAATTGAGAGTCGGACAGATTGTGCGCGGGCGGGTAGTTGACCTTCTGCCCGATGGACGCGTAGTACTGAGCCTGTGCGGCTGCAATCTGATCGCGGAGACAAGGGGCGTGACCGTCGGCTGCGGTCAAACGCTGGATCTCCTGGTCAAAGACACTTCGGGGAAAGTCGAGTTGCAGTGGCTTTCGCGCCAGGATTCTCACAGATCTAAGCCCTTCCGAGTATCCGATCTGACACGTCCGAGACTACTTGGAATGCTGTCCAGATTGCACGGACTGCTATGCAATGTTGCTCAGACGGATGCAGTGAGGAAATTGCAGGAAGCGGCAAATCGTCTTCGCCATCGAGCACAACGAGGAGCGGTATTCTTGCCCAGAGCTCCCGAATACGCCCAGAGCGATCTCGTCCCCGGGGAGGTCGTTACAATGGCAGGGGGACTGCCGGCTTTGCTTCGGTTGGGCGGAAAATCCGGGGAGAGTCAAGATCAAGAAAATGGGGCGCAGACACCGTGGTTTGAGCTGTGTCACGAGACTCTCTGCCTGGGACCGGTGACGTTCACGATTTTCCGAAATGATGGTAAGTTAAATTGCATACTTCATGTATTAGATGGCGAAATTTCACATTGTGGCAAATCCGTCGAGACACTTAAATCCGAACTTGCCTGTTTGGGTTATCCCTCGGTGGAGGTTAGCGTGACCGGATTGAATCAGGAGTATCCGGACATCTTGTTGATGCTGGATCGTGTCTGCGAAGAGAATGTCAACTTCAGAGTGTAGCGTGTCCAGTCGACATGATGAAGCGGTACAGAATGTCGTCGTGCGGGCGGTAGAACAGGCTTCTGGTCAAGGTATCCATCTCGATCACTTTTCCGACCTCAGCCGTCTGTTGCCCAGAATTGAAGCCGAGGACTCGCTGCCGAGGGAGATGGTCGAAGTGGTCTCCGTGCTGCTGCGGTGGATTATCCAGATGGACCACGCTATGGAGGGACATTCGCGTCGCGAAGCGGACGTTAGGTCATGATTCGACGGATGAGCTGTCGTGTAGCCCTCGGTCGGATCCTTCGGGAGTTGCTAATCTCCTGCCCATGTGATTTGCGTCCTATTCTGAGACGAAAAACCTTGATTTTGACTCGGAATTTTAGTATTTTAACTTATGACTGAGATCCGAACTGTTGCATCCAGAATTCGAGCCTGCCATATTTTGGAGGTGGCAAGAGAGGCGGGTTGCGGATCGATTTCCTGCCAACTTGAAAGGATGTGAACGCACGTAACCTATTATGATTCACGAAGTCGATTTTTTGCTCCACGGCGCGCTGTGGAAAGAGGTGTCTGAGACTTTAGCCCGACTCAGATTGCGACCGATTAGCGAGACTGAACTGATTGGTAATTACCACCTGAGCGCCAACTGGAAGTACTATGAGGGCAATGTAGATTCGAAGCGCGTGGGTTTGCTCATCACCGGGATTGGGAGGAGGCGCACTCGCCAGGGATTGAAATGGCTTCGCCGGATTCGGATTCCCCGGCGCATAATCTCTCTTGGCACCGGCGGCGCTCTGGAACCCTCGTTGGAGCTGAATCGGATCTGGATCGGAGAGTGGGTGGCGTCGTTAGCCAATTTCGCCGAAGAGGGCAGGTATGCACTCGATGTTCCCTCTGCGACGGAGAAGCTTGGACGCGGCGGTTTGATTACTGCCGCCAATCCTATCCTGCGGGAGGTAGTCAGAGACCAGGTGCGAGAGTCCACTGGAGCTCAAGTCGTGGACATGGAGGGCGTGGCAGTGGCTCGATGGGGTGCGAAGGTCGATCGACCCGTGACCATTGTGCGCGTTCTTACTGACTATGCCAACGAGACCGCGCAGCGGGAGTATTCGAGGCAGATCGCGTCCGCCTCACGATTGCTTTCCACCTTCTGTCATGACCTTATCCTGGAATCGGATCGGTTTTGGCGTGATTCAAAAGCGTGATTTGTCGATTGTCGTCTTGTCCGATTTGGTTGAATGGACCGGCAGTTTTGTCGTATCGCATTGTGAGCGGCTTTCCTCGCTGTGAAGCCGCTCTTGCTCTTTCCTGGGGCTGACTCATCTTCAGAGATTGGCGAATGGTGGTTTTGCGGATTGCGGAAGTACGGAGGAGTCGCAGACTTTGGGAAAAAGTTGTTGATTTTGAATGAGAGGGTTTGTATATTATAAGATGAGGTTTCCGATTGCCAATCAGCCGCTGGTTTCGGTGTGCGGCTGCAGCAAATCAGTCCCAGGGGAGATTATGAGATTCTCACGTTGCGCCTGCCTGTTTTTGTCGATGGTTTTTGTGGCGTCCGGAAATCTGACCTGTCTGGCACAGTCCGGAGCGTTGTTTGCCGGATACAAAGGACTGAAATGGGGCGCCAGCCTGTCGCAGGTCAGTGCCCAGTTTCCCGGATTAGACAGTCTTGGAATTTCGGAAGACAGAATCCTGCACATCTATATGCAGAAGAATCCGATTGAAGGCGTTGACAATCGTCTGTTCTACTTCTGGAACGACCAGATGGTCAGGGTTCGCCTGTTCTACGACCACCAATTTGTTACCGACATCGGAGTCGAGAGCTTTGTCAACCGGATGATCAACAGTTTTGGCAAGCCCACAAGTCAGCGACTACGCCGCGGCGTCCATTTGAATGAGAACGAAACCTGGGATATCGTGGAAGCCTCATGGGGCGATGACAATACTACCATATCTTTTCAATCACGAGAACAACTGTCGCCAAGGTCCAGTTGGGTCTGCCAATTGGAATTCCAGAGCGTGCGGTTGTTGAAAGAGATCACTGAAGGTGGAGGTATTCCGGAACCCGAGCGGGATTGGGGTTGGTAGAGGTGCGGAATTTCGAAATGACGGCACAGGATGACTATTCAGTTGAAGTGAGGACACAATGAGCACACGCTGGATCTTAGGACTGAGTTTGACTATTCTGATTATCACCGGTATTGCAGTGAGCGGAACCAGGGATGCGGAGCTGGTGGAAATTCAGCAAGCCATTCGCACACAGGGCGCAACCTGGACGGCTGCGGACAATCCGATTTGGGAGCTTTCAATAGACGAGCAACGCGCGCTATGTGGATTGATTCTTGAAACGGTCCCTGACCAAGAGCGCGTTTGGAGAAGTATGCCTGGGATGGATGAGCTGGACGAAATCCTGGATTGGCGAGACAACAACGGTGATTTTGTGACCGGAGTCCGAGATCAGGCGCAGTGCGGCAGTTGTTGGGCTTTCGGGGCATTGGCGCCCTTGGAGTCTCGGACGTTGATACTGGGGAATTCGCCCGGGTACGAGCTGGACTTGGCGGAGCAGTATCTGGTGTCCTGCAGTAATGGTTCCTGCAACGGCTACACGCTTTCCGGAACCTGCAATTTTCTCGTGACTAACGGAACGATTAACGAAACCTGTATGCCCTACCGGGCGTCAGATCTCATCTACTGCGGCTCTCAATGCAGCGATTGGCAGAACCAGATTCGCAGGATCTCCGGCTGGCATTGGGTAGGTAACACCGAGCAAGCAATCAAACAGGAATTGCAGTATGGTCCGGTGTACGTCGGCTTCACCGTGTACGAAGATTTCAACGCGTACGGCAGCGGAGTGTACTATCACGTCTGGGGACAAGCCGTAGGTGGGCACGCGGTTGCCATCGTTGGCTATGACGATACCGCTAACTGCTGGATTTGTAAGAACAGTTGGGGTCAAGGCTGGGGCGAAGATGGGTATTTCCGTATTCGAAAAGGGACGAATGAGTGTGGGATGGAGGACGAGGTCTGCACGATGACGCCCGCTCAGACCAATTTCTCCTACCTTGAGATTACGGCTTTTGCGGTCACTGAGGAAGTCGGCGACGGGGACGGAGTCTTGAATCCCGGCGAAACCGCAGCGTTGGTATTGGATGTCTCCAACGGACCGCTATGCCAGAGCGCAACCGGCGTGGCAGGGACACTATCAACCAGCGATTCCCGCGTCGAAATCCTTGATGGGACGGGATCGTACGGCACTATCCCGGGCGGTACGGTGGTGTCGAATTCCGCCGATCCTTTCCGAGTCCGAATCGCGGAAGGCGCAGAGTTGTCCCCCATCGAATTTGGCGTCCACTTTGCTGCCTCGGGCGGGTATTCCGCGGATCGGGAATTCACCATTGAGCTGACTCTCAACCAGGCGGGATTTCCGGCTCAGGTGCTGATGGGGATCGAATCGTCGCCGATTGCCTACGATATTGACGGCGACAATTCGCTGGAGATCATCGTCGGCGCCGGCGATGGCAAGTTGTACATGTGGGAAGATACTGGAGAAGCGTCGCCGGGATTTCCTTTCGAGACGGAACGGAAAATTGCCAGCTCACCATCGGTGGGTGATCTCGACGGGAACGGAACAACCGATATCGCTTTCGCATCGTGGGATTATCATCTCTATTTTCTTGATGCCAATGGCGACGAATTGGTCGATCCTGTTGATCTCGAGTGCTTTGCTTCTGCCACTCCCGCACTCTCGGACCTGGATGGCGAACCAGGTCTGGAAGCGGTGGTGTCTTGCTTTTCGGGCAAGGTCTGGGCGGTCAGAGGCGACGGCAGTTTCTTGGACGGCTTTCCTGTGCTGCTGCCGTCTCAGCCGGTAGTCACTACTGGAGCGGCTCTGGCGGATCTCAGCGGCGATTCCCGTCCCGAAATCATCGTCGGAACCTGGACCGGGATTGTGTACGCCCTGGATGCCAGCGGCTCAATCTTGTGGGACACGCCGGTGGGAACCAGCGTCCGCTCCGATATTACGGTGGCGAATTTGACCGGAAGTGGATTGAAGATACTGGTCGGAACCATGGGCGGTGACTTGGTGATCCTTAACCCGGATGGCTCCGAATGGAATCGATACCATTTGAATTCCGCCATTCGAACCTCGCCGGTTCCAGCGAATCTGGATGCTGATCCCGACCTCGAAATCGTGATTGCCACCATGACAGGGCAATTGTACGTCTTGAATCCGGACGGTTCGAACCTCACTAACTTCCCGGCACCGATCGGATATGGCGTCATGTCTTCCCCGGCTTTGTCCGACCTCGATGATGATGGCGCTCCGGAGATTATATTCGGGGACATGTATTCCCACCTGCACGCATTTGGCATCGACGGTCAGGAGCTGCCGTATTTCCCGCTCGACCTGTCCAGTGGCATCTTTTCGTCGCCCATGATCGCCGATCTGGATGGAGACGATGACCTGGAAATTGTGGTCGGTACCAACAGCGGCTTGTCGGTGATCGATTACAAGATCGAAGCCGCGGGAACGAACTACTGGAACATGTTCCGCGGGAACCCGCAGCGGACTTCCAACTACGAGGATGGTTTCTACTCACCGGTCGGCGAGCCGACTATCAACGCCGGAAAGCCGGTGCCGATGCAATTCAGTCTGTCGCCCAATTTTCCCAATCCTTTCAATCCCATCACAACGCTTGCTTATTCGATCAACCGACCGTCTGCAGTGTCCTTGACGGTCTGGAATGTGCTGGGTCAGAAGGTAGCGATATTGGTGGAGGGCAGGCAGGAAGCTGGATCCCATCGAGTGACTTTCGACGCCTCTTCCTTGGGATCCGGTGTGTATTTCGCCCGTCTGCAGGTCGAACGCCAGACCCAAATCCGGAAAATGGTGCTTGTCCGATAGTTGCCCGTTCAGGAAAAAGCAGTGACTCTCTCCAGAGTTCTTGTTACTGATGTGCTGTCATGCGTCTCGCTTGACAGCACCTGCGAAGCATCCAGTCATAAGATACCCCACACCAGTGGGGTATTTTTACTGGAAAATGATGGCATGACCTGTCATGAGCTCAGAAGCCATTATGAGCTGACTCCATCGTCGCTCAGGGACTTTAGTAATTCCTATCCGAGCCGATAACTTGCAATCCATTCATCACGAGAATCATCTGAGCCGACCGAGAGCCTGGTTGAGTCGAAGCTGGATGCTGGCGTTGTTCAGCGTCTTCTTGGTCGTCATTTTCCTTTTGATTTTCGAAGGCATGCTTGGGCTGTGCGGATTCGAGAATGCGGTCAGATATCGCCAGGTTACCTCCCCTGACCTGTTCGCCCACGACGACACATTGGGCTGGGTCCTGCGTCCCGGCGCCAGTAGTATGCACACTGCTCCGGAGTATTCGGTCTCATATGGTATCGACGATCGCGGGATGCGGTTGACTCCCGCCTCGAGAGAAGGAGTTAGTCCCAGAGTATGGTGCTTGGGCGGTTCCATGACCTTCGGACATGCGTTGAATGATGATGATACGATGCCGAATCGCCTGGCGGAAATGACAGGCAGCCAGGTGTGGAATCTCGGCGTCCAGGCTTACGGGACGGACCAGTCCCTGATCCAATTCCGGCGGATGCTGAGATTCGAACGCCCTGATGTCGTGATTCTGTCATATCTCCCGTCCAATTTGGAGCGGAATGCCAGCCTACCGAAGTGGACGAGCAAGCTCGGGCAGTCCCATCGCGCCAAGCCGAAGTTTCGTTTGACTGACGGAAGATTACAACTTGCCGAAGTACCAGGATCTGCGAGCGCTTCCAGTTTTTCCCAATCGAGGAGTGGATCGGAAGCGTTCGAATCTCGCAGGGACGGTTTTTTTTTGACCTGCGAGAATGGCTGCGGGGGCACAGTAGGCTGTATCAGTGGTTGCGTTTCCGTTTGTGGGATTTGAGATCGCTTTTCCCGCAGAATCCGTTTCCCCAGTATTTGGATCGTGACAATTCTGACTGGCAATTGACTCAAGCGCTGATCCGGGCAATTCGGGACGAGTCGGAATCGCATGGCGCCCGCTTCTTGCTTGTGCTTCTGCCTCAGCGCGAGTATTTGAATGGAATGTATGATCCGGTGATCTACCAGAGTCTTGAGCAATTCGCCCAACGCGCTGACATTGATTACATCAATCTGATGCCGTTGATGCGGTCCCACAGGTGGGGGGATGTTTTCTACCCTGAAGATGGTCACTTTAAGCCTCTGGGAGCGCGAATCGCTGCGGAATTGATCTATCGAAAACTACAAAATACGGATGACCGATGACACAATTACCGCCTGAGCCCCAGGTGACGCTCCAGCTTGCCCTGGACCACGGATTGTCTCGAGAAGAGTACGAACGAATCTGCCAGATTCTGAGCCGGGTGCCCTCCTACACTGAGCTGGGCATCTTTTCGGTGATGTGGTCGGAGCATTGCAGCTACAAGAATTCGATCCTGGAATTGAAAACGTTGCCGCGAACGGGTCCCAATCTGCTGGTCGGTGCCGGTGAGGAAAACGCTGGACTGGTTGACATCGGGGAGGGGCTGGCGGTGGCGTTCAAGATTGAAAGCCACAATCATCCTTCCGCATTGGAACCGTATCAGGGCGCCGCCACCGGAGTCGGCGGAATCATGCGCGACATTTTTTCCATGGGTGCTCGTCCCATAGCATCCCTGGACTCGCTGCGCTTCGGTCCCCTCGACATTGACCGGAATCGGTACTTGCTGGACGGCGTTGTCCGCGGAATCGGCGATTATGGCAATTGCTTCGGAGTCCCTACGGTCGCCGGCGAAATCTACTTCGATCCTTCCTACTCCGGTAACCCAATAATCAACTGCATGTCGGTCGGAATCGTCAAACACGATCGAATTGCCAGCGCCACCGCCAAGGGAGAAGGCAATGTCGTGATGATCGTGGGTTCCTCCACCGGCAGGGACGGTATCCACGGCGCCACGTTCGCCTCGGAAGAGTTGTCGGAGCGATCGGAGAGCAAGCGCTCGTCGGTGCAGGTAGGAGATCCCTTCACCGAGAAGCTTCTTCTGGAAGCCAGCCTCGAGTTGGTCAGAAGCGGCTGCTTGATTGGAATTCAAGACATGGGCGCGGCTGGGATTACGTGCTCGACGTGCGAAATGGCAGCTCGCGGTAAGTCAGGGATCGAGATCGAATTGTCGCGGGTGCCAGTTCGCGAAGATAGGATGACTCCCTATGAGATTCTGCTGTCCGAGTCCCAGGAACGCATGCTGGTCATCATCGAGAAGGGCAAGGAGCACGTCGCGCAAGACATATTCCGCAAGTGGGATTTGCACGCAGCGATCATCGGACATGTCACAAACGACGGCATAATGCGCGTCTGGAACAGTGGGAGCGTCGTGGCGGAGATTCCCGCCGATACGCTTGTTTTGGGCGGTGGTGCGCCTCAATATCATCGGGAATCGAAGAAGCCGGATTGGCTGGACTCATTGACCTCGTTCGATCCTCGATCTCTTCCCGAGCCCAGGAATTATGGCGAGGAGTTCTTGAAATTGCTGGCGTCGCCGACCATCGCCTCCAAGCACTGGGTATTCGAGCAGTACGACACCACGATCCGCAACAACACGCGAGTCCCACCGGGGAAAGGAGACGCTGCCGTCCTTCGGATCAAAGGGACTAAGAAAGCCGTATCACTAACCACGGATTGCAGCGGCAGGCATGTATTGCTTGACCCAAGAATGGGTGGAATGCTCGCGGTGGCGGAAGCCGCTCGGAATGTGGTGTGCACGGGAGCCAAACCCGTTGCCATCACCAACTGCTTGAATTTCGGCAATCCTATGAAGCCGGAAGTGTACTACTTTTTCCGGGAGGCAGTTCGCGGGATGGGCGATGCCTGCCGGGCGTTTGATACTCCCGTGACGGGAGGCAATGTATCGTTCTACAACGAGTCGGAAGGGTCGGCGGTGCTGCCGACTCCCGTAATCGGAATGCTGGGGATCATGGAGGGTATTGAGTATTCGATGGGTGCGGGATTCGTATTGTCCGGAAATCATGTGCTCATGCTTGGCGAGCTCACTCCAGCTCTGGGCGGCAGCGAGTACGTATATCAGCAAACCGGCGAAGCCAAGGGACCTTGTCCGAAGCTTGATATCGAGCGCGAAAAAGCAGTCCAGCGGCTGTGTCTGCAAGCCAATCGTCGGGGGCTAATCCTTACCGCGCATGATGTCTCTGATGGTGGTGTCGCTGTGACGCTGGCGGAGATGTGCCTCATTGGCAATAATGGAGTGCTCGGCGTTCGCGCTTCATTCGCCAATTCGGAGCGACCCGCGGAAATCCTCTTTTCGGAATGCCCATCGGTCATACTTGTCGAGGTAGCTGAGCAGAATGTCGACCGAGTCAAGGAGTTGGCTGCCGCAATCGGCGTGGTCTGTACATCATTGGGCGAAGTCGGCGGTGAACGCTTCCAAATCGATCCCTGGATCGACTTGCCAGTGTCCGAATTGGTCGATCCCTATTTCCACAGCCTCGGTCAGAAGATGCGGCAATGGTAACAGCAAGCGATTCCAAACCAAAGAAGAAGCCACGAAAATGGCGGCGCACAGTCCTGCTAATCGTCGCGGCATATATCCTGTTCTGGATAGGATCGATAGCAGTGATCAAATTCTGGTTTCCGAGCCAGTTTGTTGTCTCGCAGCTTGAGCTTATCCTGAAGCGCAGCTATGGAGTCGACCTCGAAATCGAGCATGCGACCATTGATCCCTACGCCAAGATGGAGTTTCAAGAAATCGTCCTCTACTCGAGTACTGATCGACAGCCCGTACTTCAAATCGAATCGGCGTCGGCAGGGTATGATCTGCTGTCGTTGATCACGCACCGAGAATTACGAATCAACTATGTCCGAATAGACGCCCCGCGCCTGTTCCTGGCTCAAACGGCATCCGGTTCCTGGAACATTCAGGACGTCATCGATACGCTCATCCAGAAGGCGAACCTGGCACCTTCCTCTGATTCGCTCATGGAATTTCCAGTCAAGATTGCACTGGAGAAACTGGATGTCGAAGATTTTGCCTTGTCCTTCCAAGCGAATTCCGAAAGTCTGAAAGTCGAGGGCAGTGTTGTCGGCATCAACGTTCGCATCCGTGACCTGTCAGGCACTTCAATGCTGGATCTGCATGGAAATGCTGCGGTCGGAATGCCGGATGGTCGTATTGCTGTTCGCGTGGAATATCCAGTCGAAGTGTCGCTTGAGGCGCGGTTGATCGCCGACTGTGACGTCCGCCTCGATTCGAGTCATTTGTTCGTTGACTTCGACGCCGACCTCAAGCCCGACTCATTCAGTACGTCTGTTGCAGAATGGCAACCTGCTTCGCTTCCAAATCTGTCAATATCCCTCAAATCGGTGATTGACCAGCGGAAGAAAAGAGCCGTTCTGGATCCTGTCGTATTGTCGGTGGATCCAATCCGGTTGGAGTGCCAGGCGGAAGCTGTTTTCGACAGCACGGTGGAGTGGTCGTTCGCAACTTCGCCTGTGACACTGCAACTGAAGACGTTGTACCACATGATCACAGGTCTCAAGCTGCCAGCGCTGGCACAGTTGGAACAGCTGCCCGCATTGGCTGGGACCTTGTCGTTGGATTCCTTGATCGTCACCGGTTCCGGAACGATGCCCGAGATGTCCGATTTGAAAGTGATCATAGGCGGCGGCATCAGCGCAGAGATTCCGACGATCAACGGTATCGAAGTCTTGCCAGTCTCCACGGAGGGCTTTGAGTCGTCAGTCAGTTTCAAGGCAGTCGTGTCGGGCGCTGATTTGGTCGATGGGATGGCTCAAATCACCGGCGGAATCAAGTGCATTGTTGCCGACAGCTCCACGGCATCGCTCGCACTGGATTCCGTACTCTGGGATGTGCAGATCTCGTTGCTTGACGCAGGAAAATCCTTGCAGGTCCAGGCTGGCGCCGGAATCGGTCGGGTACTGGATGGGTCGGTCGGCATGACCGCAGCCGCCTCGATCAACGTGCCGAGCCTGCTTGAGCAAAAGCCCGAAGCCTTGGAGAAGTTGGTCATCGAGGCATCTCTGCAACATCTGGATGCAGGATTGCTCGGGAACGGAGCGTGGGGCGGAGGCGTTTCCGCCGAGATGCGTGTTGCAGCGAATGGGACCGGTCGCTTCGACGGTGGCGGATCAGTAACCATCGCCAGTCCCTGGATCGTTGTCCAGCAGGAAAGATTAGCGTTCCCTGATGTGCACCAGTCGATCACAGTGAGCGGACTTACCGATCTGTCAGCACCATCGCTTGACGTATCAAAGATCGATTGGAGTTGGGAAGATTTGGCGAGCGCCGAATTCGCAATGCATGTCCAACCTCCTGAGTTCGGAGTTCAAATCCTGAGCTCACGTGCCGATATCGCGCGATTGAGAGAATTCCTGCCCTTGGCTAACATGACCCAGATTAATATCACCGCTTTGTCCGGCACAATTGCTTGCACTGGCAGGGTAGAGGGCACGTTGAACGACATGGCTCGGTTATCGTACCAGTTTTCGCCCTCAATCGAACAGGCTGCGATCCGCATGAGCGAGCCCAGAGCATCCATCTCCAACCTGGAAGCCCATGCAGAAATATCAGGTGACTTGGAAGCCGTTGCAGGATCCGCCGAATTGACGATTGGAAATGGTGGATTAGATGAGATATTGCCCGATTTGCTGCAATCAACGAAGCTGACAGCCGGTTTCCATATGTTGTTGCCTAACGAATTCCGGCTGGACTCCTTCGGCGTCGAAATGCCGACTCTCGCCATACTCGGGAAGGGGAATGCCCAATTTGATCTGGCAGGTAGTCCTCCGTCGGGCGGACTTACCTTCGACGTCTCGTTCGGTTCGCCAAGAGGGATCACTTTGTTGGACACTATTATTTGTACGGGCGTCACCAGAGCTCGAGGGAGTCTTCGGATTGACACTTCTGCAGCCATGATAGATGCCGAAATGCTGTGGTCGGACGTTGGCTTATCAATTGGGACGATGGTGCGTGTGAAGGGCCTGTCGGGGCGTATCCCAATCACGCAGGGGATTGAGCTGACCTCCATGTCCGCGATCTCACAAAGACCATCGTCGATGGCTCATCGTGCTTTGGGGATGCCGAGTTACTGTTTCCTGCAGCCATCTTATCACACGACCATGCCATCATTTGGCACCGTGACGATCGATTCCATCATCGTGATGGGATATGGCGTCTCTGACCTTTCCATGGATGCTACGGTGGCAAATGGATATGTGGAAGTCCCGTCGATAGCGTGCCACGCTTACGGCGGCAGTATCCGCGGCGATCTCTGGGCGGAAATCAACGGGTTGAATCCCGATTCTGTGAGATTCGGTGTGCAAATGCAGGCGGCTGGTATTCAAACCTCACAGCTGGTGGCTAAGTCGGAACAGAATCCGGAAGAGTCCGTCATCTGCGCCGATGCGCACTTGACGATAGATGGAATCCCCGCTTCGCCAAATTTTGATATGGAAGGGAATATAGATATTACGAGAATCGGGCGCGGTGTGGCAGTCGATTTGCTGCAAATCATGGATCCGGAAGGAAAGGACGATGGGATACAATCCACCAAGCAGTATTTGCAGCAGGGATGGGGTGTCAAAGTGTTTTCTTTCGCTGTCCGGGACGGATTCGTGTATTCTTATATCGTTCCTTCGGCGCCGCCGCCGTCGAGATTGCACATGTACCTTGCCAGCAAGATCGTGCGTCTTCCGCCGCAAATCGCCTACGGTCGCATCCCGTTGAAATTCCTGCTGCAGATGCAGGCGGTTGGGGGCTGATTTGGCGTGTCCGATGACACTGCCTTGCGGAAACTATCTAAAACACTTGACTTTCCTCGAAAGATTTCGTATAATTGGATTGCGCAGCGCAGCGCTTCATGATGATAGCATTGTGTTGCAATCTGTGACAAGCATACGAGAATTCAATAATAGTATAGTCCTAATCATATATCAGTACGGTTTTTTACAATACAAGGTATCGCCCCCGTAGCTCAGGTGGATAGAGCACCGGCCTCCGGAGCCGGGTGCACAGGTTCGAGTCCTGTCGGGGGTACCGGATTGCTATCCCAAAGCGTTCTCTTGTGGCACGAAGTGAAAATTAGGATGAGGCGGATCGCAAGAGGTCATACCAAAATCACCATTATTCCACGAAGCGCAAAATGGATCGAAGCGCCTGTCTATGCGTCAATACGTTAGAGGAGTCGTTCCGCAATTTCCACAATACGGTTGCTTTCGTGTTTGAGCAGTTTCCTTTTGTCATAGGTGACAAAATCGGGATGCGTGGAAATTCTGTATCCCTTTTGACGCATGTTCTGGATGAATTTCATTCCGTCTCCGTCTATTAAACTCACCTCGAGTTCTCTCCTTAGTCGGCTGAAATGCTGGGACATGTTTGGATCAGGAATAATACCATCTTCATATACGGTACTCCTACTGACCCACCCTTCCTTATTATTTTTCAACTCAACCACAAATCTCAGCAACACGAGAAAGTTGGCTTCTTCTATGGTCACTTCCGCATTGTTCAGCTTGACGATATTTTTCCCCTTATCCGTGGTTTCGCCTGGAATATGAAGTCTGTCATGACATAGGTATCTGTATTGAAGATAGTCACCTTTCTGCTCTGCCGTGAACTCAGTGATTGCCGTATCATCGTCTGTAGGTAATCCTAAGACACTTGATAAATGCTTTTTCAAGGGCAAGACGAAAGTCTTGAGATTCATGGATTCGGCAAGAGAAATTTGGATTATCTTCTTATGAAGAAACGCATTTTTGAGGACGAGGTCATCGAGCAATGAAGAAGGGGTCAGTACGACTAAGATATCGTCATCTGGGGTGAGACCTCTCAACCCCGAGAGTTTAACGAACTAATCATCATGGGCAGCAGAAATAAAGATAAATCCCACTTGCATGTCGTTGTAGAATTTACGACCGAGGTAAAAATAGCCCCCCACTATCCTCTGGAATTCCCCTTCAATACAGTTTGCTGTCCGGACCTTGAATAGAAACCTATCTACTGAGAAAGAGTATCTGCTGAGATCGTCCCTGTCGATTGGAATCGGATCCTCTTCCGGGTGATCCAGGCACACCGCTTCAATCTCTCCATCTATTTCTACCACTGCCAAATTGCAGCCGTGTTGGCATCGCGGTAGTCTTAAATTTTCCAATTCCTTTTCAGAAGGTCTGAAGTATACAAGGACCTGCTGCCTGCATAGATCCTCAAATCCAGTGCGAGAAATATCAACAAGTTCCTTCCTGGAAAACACCGGACTTCGACTCTTTTCAAGTTCCTTTAAGAGGTATCTGATCATACCAGCTTGACTCCATTTTCCGTCAAATAGGCGCTGATGACATCAGCATATTTCTTCGTTGTCAGGTCAGTGACATTGGGAGGCGTGATTTCAAAAGCGACTTTTCGGGATTTTCCATCAGCCTCGAGTCTGAACATTAGCTTGACATGGACCAAATCGCCAGAGCCTAGATCAATACCCGCGATATCATCTCGTAGAGTTTTCAACACATCAGATGACCGAATCGTGATCTCTGGATTAGTACTTCCGCGGATCGCCAACTTGACTTCTAACAAGGTTATGGACTCAATGACTTCGTTTCCAGCATAGTTGAAAATGCCTTTCTGCAATGGTTCCAAAGTATATGTAGCATCCCTTTCGGAATCGTCCAACTGACTATTATCTTCCAGGATAGTTTGCTGGAATGCATTGATGTAGTTGATTTTGTCCTTTTTGTAAGGAGCTTTGATTGAAAGCAAAGAGACCTTCTTATTGAATTGCAGAATATCCTCTTTGGCGGGTCTGAAGAAAATTGTATCCAAATCACCTCTTTGCCAAGTAGACACGGAGCGTGGGTATGAGCCGTGAATCACAACTATTACCACTTGATCGATTTCATCGTAGTGTCTAACGAGGCATTCATGATCCTTAGCCAGATTTGAATAGAATTCTATGATCCTCTCTTTGAACTTACCTATTTTTTCTGGTGTTATCACACAATCGCTGGGCGGCATTTTGTGATAGCTCATTTTACTCGTAGCGTTAAATAGACAATAGTAATCGTAGGCATACGCAAAGGCTTCTGGGTGATTTAGAAAGAGATGCATTGCCAATTCCTGCTTTGTTTCTTCCCCAGTCGTCTCAATTCCGTACTTATCAACTGCCTTCACCAGAATATTCATCACTTTCTCACCTATGTCATTAATGTGCGTGAAATCTTCAAGAATACTGTGTTTCAGCTCCTGATCGGTGAGGCTTTCAAGGAATCTATCGACCACTTCATAATCGTATGCCTCCAGCCTGAAAATCTTGTTGCATGCCCGAAAAAGGTACTGCTCCATTAGATTGCCTGGGATGGAATCTACGAATCTCTTGAGATTCAGACTTCTGTGTCTTGGCATTTCCGGATCTCCCTATTGAATAGTTGCCCTCCACTGATGATAATTGATACATCACATGGAAAGGCGTTCTCCCCACGGGGTGGGTTAACGGTAGGGTATAGAGGGGGCGGGCGGGTGTTCCACGATAGCCTCTGGAACAAACGAACCACCATATGTAAAGATAGTCGTGGCAATGCCTGGCTGTCAACTTGGAAACTGGAAACCATTAGGTCCTCGTTCAGCTGCGGGTAGCAATCTGCAATATAATCGAATCCGAGCCCAATGTCAATAAGGTGTCACGAAAAAACTCGAATAATGTCCTCCTACTAACCACGATAGGACGGTGTGCCCCCACCGTATCCGAAAGAAACCCCCGGGGGGAGGGGGGAAAGCACAGGACTATGACAATAGGGACCATGTCTCTCATTTTATGAAATTTTAAGAATTTGACATATGTATAATTTTCTCTGCATTATAGGCATTCGAAGCCATCATCACCACTCGACAATTGATAGCAGAGACATTGACGAGACAGAGGCTCTTTCGTCCATCGCCAAACTAACGATTGAACTATTATTTTGGAAGACGGAATACGCCATCTAATGCCCTGTGTTAAGGCCATTCAGACATACCGTTTCAATCCTCTCCCGGCACAGAAGCCGGGAGCTACGCATTCGGTGGAATTCCTGAATTTCGCCATGACTGTTTCAATCCTCTCCCGGCACAGAAGCCGGGAGCTACAGAACTATCCGCATCTTCTGTCATATCTGTTATGTTTCAATCCTCTCCCGGCACAGAAGCCGGGAGCTACCCGGAACGATCGCGGGCGGGTCCAAGCAGATCATGTTTCAATCCTCTCCCGGCACAGAAGCCGGGAGCTACGACGGTAGATGACTATGTGTATTTGGGGCTCAGAGTTTCAATCCTCTCCCGGCACAGAAGCCGGGAGCTACTCGG
>Ga0299915_10001275_pt1 | contig 18704 bp, 12 predicted proteins | sample RVTome_13_FD_200263 | JGI IMG/M metagenome (GOLD analysis project Ga0299915, IMG submission 200263) | Soil microbial communities from uranium-contaminated site in the Upper Colorado River Basin, Wyoming, United States - RVT92D227 (version 2) ... | reverse complement strand
TTGTCGTGGCGGCCGCAATCGCCCTGCTCTGGTGGTTAAGATATTGGAACCTGCTGGGATATTACTTCAAGTGACGCGGGCCGGCCCTGAGGGCGGCGCCCATGGAATTCCATGCGGCTGGGGCGGAAAATTCCGCTTTCTGACCTTCAATTTTGTTTTAAATCTGCTATATTTCTCGCCATTGTTGGGCGGCAAATTGCCCAGAAATGTCGGAATGCGAATGATATGGAGATCCACTAAAAGGCGACAGCCAGTTAGATCTTATGCGGTGAATTCCGCGAGTTCCACAAAGCATTCGGCTGTACCCGGCAGGTTCGTGTAATTCGTGAATTTCGTGGCTGTTTTTCCGATTCCGCCTTAAGCTAAGTAACGGATCATGGCGATACATATTGGAATTGACCTCGGCTCCATCAGCGTTAAGGCGGCACTGTTTTCCCGGGAGCCCAAGGACGCCGGGTTTTTCGACAGGCATGCGGATCATCCCCTTTTCCAGTCGGTTCGATCATACCGGGATGCCCAGGGCGGCCGCTGCTGGATCGCGTTGACTCGTTACGCCCGGAGCGCGGGCAATCCCATGAAGCAGGCCCGCGCACTCCTGGAAGCACTCGTCGACCTGGTTGAAGAGTCCGAACTCGGCGTCCTCGCCAGCACCGGGCGGGGCGCGAAGCTTCTCTCGCAGGAGCTCGGCATCGGCAACCAGAACGAGTTCCGCGCTCTGGCCAAGGCGGTGGAGCTGCTGCTCCCCGAGGTGTACACCCTCTTCGAAATGGGCGGGGAGAATTCAAAATACATCCGCTTCGAACGCCACGGCGACGGCGGCCGCCTCGGGATTGCAGACTACCAGACCAACGGCGACTGCGCCGCCGGCACGGGAGGGTTCCTCGATCAGCAGGCCGGGCGCCTCTTGTTCCGCATTGAAGAAATCGGCGATATCGTGCTGGCGACCGAGCGCGCCGCCCAGATTGCCGGGCGCTGCTCTGTCTTCGCCAAGAGCGACATGATTCATGCCCAGCAGAAGGGCTTCACTCCCGAAGAGATCCTCAAGGGACTGTGCGATGCCGTGGCGCGCAACTTCAAGGGTTCGATCACCAAGGGCAAGCGGGTCGTTCCTGCCGTTTGTTTCGCCGGCGGAGTCGCCTCGAACCACGGAGTGGTTCAGGCGCTGGAGAACGCATTTGACTGGCACCCCGGCACGCTCATCGTGCCTCCCGAACATGCCTTTTTGGGGGCGATCGGCGCGGCGATCATAGCCGCTGAATCCGCGTGCGGCATGAGACGATCGACGTCGTTCAGTCTCTCGGCACCCGCGGACATACAGCCGCTGCCCGCCGCACCGCGGCTCTGCATGGACAACGTGGTCCTTCTGCGCGACCGTATGGCGGTTGCATCGCCGGATGCGATCACGAACATCCGGGATGCTTACCTCGGAATCGATATCGGTTCGGTGAGCACCAACCTGGTCGTCATCGACACCGATTGCAACGTACTCAAGGAGATCTATGTGCGCACCGAGGCGCGCCCGATCGAGGTGGTCGGCCGCGGCCTGCGCGAAATCGAGCGGGACCTCGGCGGGAAAATCCGCATATGCGGCGTCGGAACAACCGGCTCGGGCCGCGAACTGATCGGCGAGCTGGTCGGCGCCGACACCGTCAATGACGAAATTACCGCGCACAAGACCGGCGCCTCTTTCATCGACCGGAATATCCTCGGCCTGGGGGTCGACACGATCTTCGAGATCGGCGGCCAGGATTCAAAGTTCATCAGCCTGGAGGAAGGCATTGTCGTCGATTTCGCCATGAACGAGGCCTGCGCCGCGGGAACCGGCAGCTTCCTCGAGGAGCGGGCCAAAGAGCTCGGCGTCAGGATCGAGGGCGACTTTGCCCAGATCGCCCTGAACAGCCGTGAGCCGATCCGCCTGGGCGAACGGTGCACAGTCTTCATGGAGCGGGATGTCAACAGTTATCTTCAGCGCGGGGTGGCGCTGGACCGCATCGTCGCAGGACTCGCCTATTCGGTGGCAACCAACTACATCAACCGTGTCGTGCGCGGGCGCAAGATCGGAGAGGTTATCTTTTTCCAGGGGGGCACAGCTTACAACGATGCCGTGGCCGCCGCTTTCAGTTCGATCCTCGGCAAACGCATTATCATCCCGCCCTTCAACGGCGTTATGGGCGCCCTGGGTGTGGCGTTGCTGGCGCGTGAAAAAATGATGAATTCGGAGCAGCCTTCCTCATTCCGCGGCTTCGACCTCGATAAAGTCGACTATCAGATCCTGGAGTTTACCTGCAAAGGCTGCACAAACTTCTGCCAGATGCAGCGTTTCACCGTCGAAGGCGAGCACACATTCTGGGGGGATAAATGCTCCGAGCGTTACCGTAAGGCGGTCAAGTGCGATCGCGAACCGGTGATCGAAGATTTAATCGACTTCCGCCGCAGCCAGCTGCTGGCCGACTACGATCCCGATTACGGCAAGGGGCCGGTCGTGGGCATTCCCTTCTGCATGTCGACCTACGAATGGGCTCCCTTCTGGCTCAACGTTTTCAAGCAATTGGGCATCCGCGTCCTCCTGTCCGAAACGACCACCAACCAGATGGTCAAGCTGGGCCTCGAGTCGATGGTCTCCGAGCCATGCTTCCCGGTTCAGGTGGCTCAGGGCCATGTGCGCTGGCTGATCGAGAAAAACACCGATTACATCTTCTTGCCGAACAATGTCGCGTCCCTGGGCAACAAGGAGGATAATCCGTCCTTCTTCTGCCCCTGGAACCAGACCCTGCCGTTTGTAGTGCGATCGGCGCCCATGATTCAGCCGTATCGGGATCGGATAATCGCGCCGACATTGTGGTTCAACCACGGAGTAAAGGCGGTCGCATCTGAGATCCGGCGCGCCTTGGCCAGGGCCGGCCTCCGCCGCAGCCAGCGCCAGACCGAGCTCGCGGTCGAGCGGGGATTGGCAGCGCTCGAGTCGTTCGGGAGCCGCCTGGTCGAAGCCGGCCGGAAGGCGCTCGCGGCCATTGCCCGGCATAATGAATACGGCATCATGCTGCTGGGCCGGCCTTACAACATTTACGACAAAGGGATAAGCCTGGACATCGGCTCGAAGATGCGCAAGTACTACGGCGCGAACGTCATCGGGCTCGACTTTCTCGACTTGGAGAAGTCCGATTTCGGGCGCATCCACGAAAACATGTTCTGGAGCTCGGGAGACAAAATCCTGTCGGCCGCCGCGTTCTCGAAAGACAAACCCAACCTGCACATCGTTTACATCACCAATTTCAAGTGCGGCCCGGATTCCTATATCAAGCACTACATCACGGAGGCGTCGGGCAGGCCCTTCCTCACGCTCCAGTTCGACGGACATAACAACGATGCCGGCATGCTGACGCGTTGTGAAGCTTACCTGGATAGCAAAGGAGTTCTGCGGCAATGGGGATCAGCCCAAGCACAGATGGCGGCGGGCGCAGGCAGTCACTGAGAAGCCGGAAGCTCTGGATCCCGCAGATGAGCTATGGCGGCGCCGTCGCCTTTGCGGCCGCTTTCCGCAGCATCGGGATCGACGCCCAGGTCTGTCCGGACTCCGACTCGCGGACGCTCGATCTCGGAGGGCGTTATACCTCGGGCGAAGAGTGTCTGCCGGCGCGCGTTACACTCGGCGAATTCCTCAAGATCACCGAACTTCCCGGTTTTGCGCCCGAGGAGACAGCCTTTTTTATGCCCACCGCCGACGGCCCGTGCCGCTTTGGTCAGTATGCGCCGTATATCCGCAAGGTGCTGCGCGATATCGGTCTGAGAGAGGTGCTCGTATTCTCCCCATCCAGCCGCGACGGTTACCAGCAGGTGGGCGAGCAGAAAAACGAGTTGATGCGCAACGCGCTGCAGGGATTGATCTCATCGGACGCCCTGCGCAAGATGCTCCACCGGACACGGCCGTATGAGATCCACGCGGGGAGCGCCGACGCCGTCCACAGGCGCGCGCTGGCAGCCGTCGAACGGGTGATCGAACGACAGGGCGTCGGCCAGGAGCAGCGGATGAAGGACCTGGTGGATGCCTTGACGGCATCCCGCGACGAATTCCGCCACATGCCGGCCAAATACGATCGCAGCAAGCCGCTGATCGGCGCCGTAGGCGAAATCTTCTGCCGGCTCACCCCATTCACCAACGACCGCCTGATACGCAAGATCGAGGAATTCGGCGCGGAGTGCACGCTCGCCCATATTGTCGAGTGGGTCTGGTACACGAACCTCGAACAGCAGAAGCGGCTGGTACATGCGGGCAAGACCATCTCAAAAGCGATGCTGGTCGCAAAAATCAAGAACCACATTCAGCACAAGGATGAGCACCGGCTTTACAGGGTTTTTGAAGAGGACTTCCGCGGCTACGAGGAGCCGCCGGTCCGGAAGATTTTCGACTATGCGCAGCCCTACCTGCCCCACGATGGAGCGTTGGGCGAAATGGTGCTGAGCGTCGGCAAAGCTGTCTATCACTATCACCAGGGTTGCGACGGCGTCGTCGATATTTCCCCGTTTACCTGCATGAACGGGATCGTGACCGAGGCGATCTACCCAATGGTGAGCGCCAGCCTCGATGACATACCCATCCGCAACTTCTTCTTTGACGGGACGGCGACGGACCTCGATCGCGATGTCGGAATCTTCATGGAACTGGCCCACACCTACCAGGCGCGCAAGAAAGTCGCGCGCACCTACCCCTTCAGCCTCGCCTAATCCCAAAATCACACATTTCGGGGTCAGACCCCGTTTTGTGTGGTTTTTGGCGCCGGCGGAGGGCGATGTAGACGGGGATGCCGGCCAGTACCACTGCAACGGCGATGCTCGATTCCACCGGGCGCTGGAAGAACGAAAGGACCAGGATGGAAATACCGGCGCACATGTAAATCGCCGGCGCGAGTGGAAATGCGGGCATCCGAAAACTCAGCATGTTGCGCCGCCTCAGCTGAAAGACCCCCAGCACCGCCAGGATCGGGAATATTCCCAGGGAGAATCCCATATAGGTCAGGATCTGATCAAAAGTGCCGAACAGCACCATGATGGCAGCCATCAATCCCTGCAGGGCGATCGACTTGGAGGGGACGCCGTACTTCGGATGCACATCTGCGGCGAAACGGAAAAAATAGCCGTCGCGCGCCATCGAGTAATAAACGCGAGGGCCCAGAATGATGAACGCACTCAGAGAGGAAAACAGGGCAAAGGAAATCATCAGGGACAACAGCGACTCGGCTACCGTCCCGAACGCATTCCCGGCTGCCAGTCCGCCGATGGAGATTACGCCGCTCATTTCGGCGGGCGGAACGGCATAGATATAGAACAGGTTTAATAACAGGTACAGCAGGAGGACCACAGCGGTGCCCAGCAGCAGCGAGCGGGGGAGATTGCGCTGCGGGTTCTTCACCTCGGATCCGATATAGCCGGCGGCATTCCAGCCGCTATATGCAAACATGATCCACATGAGGGACAGGCCGAGGGTTTTCCACCCTTTGAAGTCAAACCGGTATGCCTCGCCCTGAAAAAAGTGAGCCGGATTCCCCTGTCCGGCGGACAGGCCGACCAAAACCAGTCCCGAGATCAACACTATCTTCAGCACGGTCAGAAAGTTCTGCACTTTTGCCCCGAGCTCAATGCCTCGAATGTGAATCAGCGTGAAGACAAGCACGAGGAGGATCGCGAGCGCTTTCTTCGGAACTGCAGTCTCGATTTCGGAATCCCCGACTCCCGGGCTCAGGATCGACGGGAAGGCACGCGCCAGGTACTCGGCGAAGCCGATGGCTGATGCGGCAATCGGCGCCGAGAAGCCGGCAAAAAATGATATCCAGCCGCTGAGAAAACCGAGGCTGGGATGAAAAAGCCGCGAAAGGAAGACGTACTCCCCCCCGGCGCGTGGAATTGCCGCTCCAAGCTCGCTGTAACATAAGGCGCCGCAAAGGGCAATGATCCCTCCGGCGACCCACAGGCCGATCATGACGATGGGATTCCTGAGGTCCTGCATCAGGAGCCCGGAGGTCGTGAAAATTCCGGCCCCTATCATGTTGGCGATCACGATATTGGTAACCGAAAAAAGACCCAGCTTTCGCTCGAGTCCATCCCCTGCTGAGCTATGGTTCATTTGGTGTCTTTCAAGCACCTGGTGTGCTACATGTGGAGGCCAGACGTTGAAATTCAGGACGGGCAACAAAAAGGCTGCCCCGGATTTCCCGGATGCCACCGAGTAGTGTCATCGAATCTCATCTTACCAGGATCTGAATCTCCTTTGGGAGAGACCAGAAGAGAAGCTGCGCATCCCCCTCGGCCAGCCAAACCTGCAGCAGATAATGTATCTGCGGGTCACGGCCTCTCCAGCGCCGGAACCAGTCCAGAGTACGCCGATAAGCTGTCCGGACGCCCCGGGTAATGCGGGATCCGGACTGCCCGGCCGGCAGCGATCGAATCTCCAGCACATTACCGCCATCGCAGAGCAGGTCAAAATCCGTGGGCATGCGGTGCGGGGCCCATAGCTCCTGTTTTGCAGCCGCTACCGCAGCTTCTTCTCCCTCGCCCGGCTTGATTTTCGGCCGTTCGGTTTCCTGCAGGGGTTTCTTTCCCATCAGCTTCCAGACCGCGTTGTACGGCGCACCCTTGGCGGGCTTCCTGGTTTCCACAATAGCGAAAGAGCGGAGCTGCCGGCCGCGGGCCTTCAGCTGGACGTTGCGCGCGCCTGTGTCTACTACCAGATACGGCGCGGAGTTACGGCCCAAGGCATACTCAGCAGCCAGGTCCTTTCCCAGCTTTGTGAGCTCTGCGATGCCGTGCCGCAGCTTGAGGATTTCGGCGGCGGTTTCATCTTTCGGCGGCGGCTCTGACTCCTGGCGGCAGGAAAATCCGCACAGCGACAACCCGACGACTAACAGGACTGCACTCCAAGGCCCTGCCAGGAGTCTGGAGTATGTCATGTCAGTAGATCCATATAGGAATGCCGGGCTGGGCTGCCCGGTAGAGTTTATCGAGAATGTCGTCATCCACGCGGATACAGCCGTGAGTGACGCTGCTGCCGAGCAGTCGAGTGTAGAGAGTGCCGTGAATGAAATAGCCGTCACCGAAGCCGATCGCATAATCGCCGAGAACATTCGCCACGGCCCGGCCGGCATGGCCTTTGGGGATGGGTTCGCCCTCTTCGATAAATGCCCAGTCCGGCCGATACCAGACCGGGTTGGCGACCTTGCTCAGCACCCTGAAGAACCCGCGCGGCGTCTCGAAGGTCCAGGTGCGATTGCCGGCGGTATCGGTCAGCTCGAGGCCGCTGCCGGTCGAGCACTTCCCTTCCACGATGACACGCGGTCCTTGGACCAGACTAATGCGGTTTGCGCCGCTGTCGACCAGGATCGCAGGGCCGCTGGGGAAAAGCCGGTTCTGTCTTTCAGTCAGTTTCTGAATCCGGGCTTCGAGGCTGGCAGCCTGCTTGCGCAGTGTCGGAAGATCGAGCGTGGCCGGCAGCGCGGAGGTGGATTCCTCTGGCCCCATTCCGTCTCGGCGCGTGACCACGATCAGAACGAGGAGAAATGCGGCAATCAGCACCGCACCCCCTGCCGCCCACCATATTTGTGGGGCGGAGATCCTCAGTTTAGTTGCTCCGAATCTCATCTTGAACCGATCTCGAATCCTGCAATGCATTTCCCTGCGCTGCGCCCACACGGCTGGTTCCGACAATTGTCACGGGCATGCCCGGGTAGGCGTAGCGGTATAGGTTGCGCATATCGCCGTCATCGAGCGATATGCAGCCGTCGGTCCAGTCCGATGATCGGCCGCCGCCGTGAATCTCGATGTTGCCGCCGATTCGCGAATTGCCAGGTATAACGCCTTCCCGCCTGAGAGCGCGAAAACGCTCCCAGTCCGCACTGTTCGGATAATCGAGCAGAAGAGCGTAGCCGTATTTTCCCGACGGGGACATCCTCCTGATCTTGTACTCCCCCTCCGGAGTCGAGGCGTCGCTTTCCCTGGCTTTGCGCCAATACCAGTTCCGCCCCAGGTCGCCTGCATAGGATTTTTCGATGCGGCCCCGGTTGATCAGAAAGCAGCGGTGCGCAAGCTTGTCGACCAGGATGGCCCGGCGGCCGCTTTTCTTCGTCCAGTCCAGCAACGCCTGCGCCTGCCGATTCCATTCGGAACGAAGGCTCAGGTCTTGAAAACGCGCGAATTCGGAATCACCGGCATGATTGAAGCGCCGCCAGGAGATCCAGGCGCGCTGCGCGCTGATGAGTGCGGACTCCACTTCGCCGCGATCACTCAGGAATCGAGCCTGCGCCGCCAGGCTGATGGCTCGCTTCTGCTCGATGTCGCGGAGATCAAATCTGGACCAAATCTTGCCGTTTCCCTGATGCGCACCGATCTCCCGCTCCAGTGAAGACAACAATACGTCCAGCCTGGACCTTTGCTCCTGCGCGCGCTGGGCCCTCTTCAGCCGGAGCAGGCTAGCATCCAGGGAAACCGCAAGAAGCCGCCGGATACAGGAAGAGTAGTCGCGCCACAGCCAGAACTGGCGGTCAGCCTGGCTCAGGCAGTTGCGAGCCGCCTGTGCATCGGCCAGGAGTCGGTTGTAATCGGTACGGAAGTATGGCGCTCCCGGTCCTGTCCTGCCCTCGGCTATCCTCGATTCCAAAAACGACTCGAGGTGCCATGGACGGGTGCGCACAGCCATGCGTCCCCACAGCTGGTACGCACCCGCCAGCAGCAACAGGGCCGGCACGAATGCAATAGCAGTAATTAATCCGGTTTTCCTGCTGAGCTCCATCAATCCTTCTTGCCCGGTTCGAGCCAAGAAGGCTCAGAAATCAGGTTCCTATCTGCGGCCCTTTACCTTCTCGATGGCCTGCTGGACCTGACTGATCACCGTGTTGGCCTTCTCTTTTGCTGAGTTGGCTTTGGCCTGCGCGTCCATGTACTTCTCGGCGGACATAGCCTGGGTCGCCTCGTTCAGCGATTCCTCGGCGAGCTTCAGGTCGTTCTGCATGGCCTCCAGTTCAGCCTTTGTGTCTTTGCCCTTGGGGGCTTTGGCCAGCGTCTTCTTGGCCTCTTCCAGCAATGCGGGCAGAGCGGCTATCGTGGCTTCGGCATCCGCCTTCACCCTGGCCTTGTTGGCCTCGGCGTCGGCCTTGGCTTTCTCGGCCAGATCCTTCGCGGACTTTAAGGTCGTCGACGCGGGCTTGTAGTCGCGAGACAGGGCGAACTTCTCATCCTGCGCCTGGACTTCCGCCATGGCCTTGCTGAGTTCATCCTCAGCGGCTTTCAGGCTTTCCGGACCATAGGTCCGGACATCGTCGGTCTGCGCCGCGGTCACGGCGGCCTTGGTCGCATCGATTTCCGCAGTTGGAGCTGATGCGCAGCCGGCCAGCAACAGACTGAATGCCACAACTAGGGTTAATGACAACACTGTTCTCATCTTTGACTCCCAGTAAGAAATTTCCCAAGCGGCGAAATGCCACCACTGACAGATCGCACCCTTGGTCAGCCGATATTCAGGCAACTGCCGTGCCAGAACATTCCGGGCTGGAGGAGCATCATCAAATGAGGCCGGCAGGCTCGGCCGGCAAAGCTTAGGTTACCGGAAGGCGCCTCAAAAGGCAAACCGTAAAGTACTGAAGAACGGAAGTTTGAGGGTGCAGTGCGACTTATGATCGGTTTGCCGCCGTGGAAACTGTGGCTTTGACCTCGGCCAGGGACGGGGACTGCTTACCCTATGCCTTTCAAGCTTGGGCAGACAGAAGTCGTGCATTTTTTGCACAATTGTCTGGGGCAGGCGCCATTGATCCATGGTATTCTCTGTGCGAAAAATGGCAAGAACCGGCTGGGGATTCCCGGGAGCGCATGGCTGAAGCTGTGAAATCCGAGGAATCCTTGGCTTTCATTTCGCTCATGCGTGAGGAGCGGCGGTCCGCGCATGATGCATCGTAACGCAGGATCGCGGAGAGAGAGTGTCCGCCCCGATGATCCCGACGATTCGAACCAGGGGCGCCGGCCCACGGGCTTTCCTCTATATTTTGCTGCTGGCCTTTAATGCGCTCCTCTGGCTGCTCCTGGCGGCTTTCCAGTGGCAAATCTCCCTGCGCGCCCGCGAAATCGAATACTTCGGCCAGCAACTCTTCCCCGCAACATCGCAAGTCGTGCCGCTCCCCGTGATCTACGCTGTATGCGCCCTGCTAAGCCTCGCCAGCATCGGCGCGATCATCCTGGACCGGAGTAACCTGGCGATGCGCGAAAAGATCCGGACCCTCCTCGCTCGAATTCTCGAGAGCCTCGACATAGGAGTAATCGTCCTGGACCGCAAAGGACTGCCAACTCTCATGAACGAAAGCGCCCGGCGGCTGCTTCCCGACATTCCGGTCGACCCGCCCAACCTGCACATCCTGACGGCTCTCAAGGACCATCCGAAGGTGCTGGAAATCGTGAGCGCGGCAGTCGAGAACGGCAAGTTTGTCAAGGAATTGGAGCAGAACCTGGAAACCGCCAATGGTTTATGTCCGGTGCGGATTACAACACTGCCGCTGAAGGACCGCCACAAAAAGGTGAGCGGCACGCTATTGCTCCTGAACGATATCAGCGAAGTGGCCGATATGGAGCGGCAGATGCTTACCGCCGAAAGGCTCTCGGCGCTCGGCACGCTGGCGGCTGCCCTGGCACACGAGATCCGCAATCCGCTGGAGGCCATGAACCTTAATCTTGAGCTTCTGGCGCGCAGCATGGATTCAGCTGATCCTTCAATACCGGCCGATGACCGGCAAGCCAAATATCTGAGCGTGCTCGAAGACGAACTGTCGCGCCTGGCCGTCACCGTCGACAGCTTCCTCTCATTTGCGCGTCCGGGGCACGACGTTATCGAAAAGCTATCGCTGGGCGAAATTCTACGCGCTGTGGTGGAACTGCTGGACAGCCAGGCAAAGTCGCGGGGCGTACAGGTTGAGTTCAAACACGATGCGCAGCCGATCATGATCGAGGGTTCCGAAGATCGGCTCAAGCAGGTGTTTTTAAATCTGATGATCAACAGCCTCGAGGCCATGCCCGCAGGCGGTCGCCTGAAGATTCACGCAGAAATGCCCGGGACACAGGATGCGGAGTTTTCCCTGCCGACTGCCGTCGTGCGTATTCAGGACACCGGCGAAGGCATCCCGGCCGAAAGCCTCGGCCGTCTTTTTGATCCGTTTTTCTCCACCCGGCCGAGGGGTACGGGCCTGGGCTTGAGTATCGTACACCGGGTGATTCAAGAACACCGGGGCCGCATCCGAGTCGACAGCACGGTCGGGAAAGGCTCGACGTTTACGGTTGAACTGCCGGCTTTGGCTCCGGATTCTTAGAGGCGCGCCATGCCTAAATATCCAGCGAGAATTCTCGTGGTCGACGACGAGGTTAACATCAGGGAGGCGCTGGCCACTCTGCTCGAAAACGATGGATACGGAGTCGCCACCGCAGCGTCGGTCGATGATGCCCTGGAGTCGCTGTGCCAGGATGCGTTCAATATCGTTATCTCCGACCTGCGCCTGAACGGACGATCCGGACTGGACCTCCTCCGATGGATCCATGAGAAGTGTCCGGAAACGGAGATGATAGTCCTTACCGCTTACGGAACCGTCGAAGGCGCCGTCGAAGCCATGAAGCTCGGCGCCTACGACTACATCTCCAAACCGGTCGATCGCAGGAGACTGACGCTGCTCATCGAAAAGGCGCTGGAGAAACAACGCCTGTCGCTGGAAAACCGCAACCTGCGCCGGCGCCTGAGCATCAAGGAGGAGTTCTCAAATATCATCGGGCATAGTGCCAAGATTCGCGAAATATTTAAAGTAATATCTGAAGTTGCGCCGGCCAATGCCACCGTGCTGATTACGGGCGAGAGCGGTACGGGAAAAGAGTTGGTGGCGCGTGCGATCCACCACCGGAGTCAGCGGCGCGAGCAGGCATTTATAACCCTGAATTGCGGCGCCCTGCCCGACACCCTTATGGAGAGCGAACTGTTCGGATACGAAAAGGGCGCTTTCACGGGTGCCCTTTCCGCCAAGATCGGCCGCATCGAGATGGCATCCGGCGGAACTCTCTTCCTGGATGAGATCGGGGACATGAGCCCGAAGACTCAGGTGGACCTCCTGCGCGTGTTGCAGGACCGTGAAGTCAGGCGGCTGGGAGGGACACGGGCCATCAATGTCGACGTTCGCTTTATAGCAGCAACCAACAAGGACCTGGCTGAGGAAATCGCAGCAAAGAGATTCCGCGAGGATCTTTACTACCGCCTGAATGTCGTCCCAATTTCGATGCCTGCGCTGAGGGAACGGAGGGAGGACATCCCCCTGCTGCTGGAGTCCTTTCTGCAGGAATTCAGCAAGATCCACCGCAAGCCGACCAAGAAGGTGTCCGAGGAGGCCCTCGAACTGCTCGTACGCCATCAATGGCCGGGGAACGTACGGGAGCTGCGCAATGTGGTCGAACGGATGGTCTTGCTCGTGCAGCGGGACGTGATTGAGCCGCGTGACATTCCCGCGCCGATCGGACAGGCGGAAGACTATGTTCCCGAGGTCACCCTCCGTCTCAACCGGCCGCTGCGCGATGTAGAACGCGAAGTGATTGCCGGCGTGCTCAACAGAATCACGAAAAACAGGACACTCGCCGCCCGCATCCTCGGCATCAGCCTGCGTGCACTGCACTACAAGATCAAGAGATTCGGCCTGGAGGATTAGGAGTCCAGATAGGCGATACCGAGTCCCACTGCAAATAGTGCACAGCAGTCGATTTCATGCCGGGTGCAAAATATTGTCCACAAGGGATTTACGCTGGATCAACCCAAGCCCCCAGCGCGCCGTGCAGGAGTTGCACCCCCCACTGCCGGCCTACCGGCTGCTGTTGTCCGCCTCCACCGCATCCATCAGCAAATCAAAAACGTTGGGCACGGCCGAGACCACCCTGTTCCAGTTGGGCACATAGGGAGTCTCCATGGGAGTCTCCAGGAACTGTTGTCCCGCGCTCATGATACAGCGAATGAAGGCCTCGGCCGCGCTCCCTTCGGCATGCCGGTCATACTTCAGGCCGTTGATGAGCGAATCGTATTCATACTGCGCGATCAGATCCTGGGCGATTCGAAGGTAGGTGGACTTCAGCGAAATAAAAAACTCGCTGGAGAATGTGTACCCCATGCTGGCCATGGTCCGGAAAATGCATTTCGCAATATCGGTACCCATCTTCATCAGTCCCTTGTCAGGATCTTCCAGGGATAGCGGCTGATGTTTGTGCTCATAGTTGTCGGTGAGATCCACCTGGCAGATCCGGCGCAGCGCGCAGTTGCGATGAACCTCCGCCAGGACGCCGACCTCGATCCCCCAGTCGCCCGGTATCCGCATGTGGCGGGCCAGGTCGGTGCCCATGGAAAACTCCCCTGCCAGGATGTACCGGAAGCTGTCCAGGTAGTCCAAAAACCTGTTGGGGCCCAAAGATGATTTCAACGCCCGGATCAGCGGCGTTACGAAGATACGGGTCACACGTCCGTGCATGCGGTCGGTCAGCCGGCTGTAGTATCCCTTGCAGAATTCAAAATCCACCATCGGATTCGCCACCGGATAGCACAAACGGGCCAGCAACTGCCGGTCATAAGTGACGATATCGCAGTCATGCAGCGCGATCACGCTGGAATCCTCTCGTGCCAGAATATATCCGTACGCGATCCACGCCGATCTGCCCTTGCCGTCTCCACCGACATCGATGCCGTTTTCGGCCATGATCTTATACAGGCCCTCGATTCTCGGTCCCGTGCACCACAGCAGCTTGGGTTTTTGAGGCAAAACGGAAAAGAACCGCCTGGCCTCCTCGAACTCGGACGGATTTGTCCTGCCGAGGGTGACCACGATGTTCTTCAGGTAGCGCACGTGCTTCAGGTCCTCGACAATACGCGGGAGGCCCTGCCCCTGCAGCTCGAGGGGAATATAAGGCAGCACGAGTGATATCGGACGGTGTTTGGCGGCCTCGGCCAGCTCCGCCTCGAACTCCTTCAGATCGCGGGTTCGAAGGTGATGAAAAGTTGCAATCTCCCCGTTTTGAAAAAAGTCGGACACGTCGACCTCCTCTATGTGCGCTCTGGTTGAATCCCGCCACGGATGAAAAGAACATGCTGCGGATGTAACCCGCATTTCTCAGTTTTCAGTGGCCTCTGTTTGCGCCGTTGCCAAGAATCATTGGCGGCAAGGCAAGCATTTGGTCGTCAGCGGCACGGCTTGCACGGACTCGACAGTCGGGCGACCAGCGCGGCCCGCTGTCCCGCGGACCTGCCGTCAGGCGCCGCTCCGCCCCCGAGCCCGAGGTTGAGGCGAGCCACAGGCTCGTGTCATAGCGGTCTTCTTTGAATTTCAACAGGTCCTTCTCTGTAATCGGGCGCCTGCTCGCAGGCGCCTGCGCCATGGCAACGGCAGACGTCAGACACGACCACAGAACCACCCGGGCAATTTTCACACAAAACGGGGTCAGACCCCGTTTTGTGTGCTTGGGGCCGTAAGGCGTTAAAACTTCAGGGCCACGCCGATGGAGACCAGCAGGCTGGTGTCCCAGCCGTCGCGGTCCGGCGCGCCTGTAAGATCCGGAAGACCCACGGTGAGCTGCGAGGCGTCGAAGTAAATGGAAAGCCAGCTGGAGGTATGAATCATGGCGCCGCCGCCCAATATGAGAGCCGGAGAATATTGGCCGCCCTGGGAGCCGCCGAAGTCGAAGACGAAGCGGGCGAGTCCTCCGCCGGCTCGGCCATAAAGCTGGAAGGGCCCGTATGATGGCGTGCTGAACCTGAGGCCCTGCGCTTCAACCATCAGGCTGGAGCTGACGGATCCCTGGCGGACATCCGAAAAGAAATTTACGTCCAGCCAGATCCCGAACCACTCGGTGGGCGTCGAAGTAAATCCGAATCCGCCTCCCTTAAGCGTTTCCCCACGCACATCGAAGTCGGGACTGCCCGAGCGGTAATCGAAACCGCTACCCTGCAGGTAGAATCCCCTGATCTCGGTCTGGGACCCCCATTGAGCCATGCCCAGGCCAGCGCCGATGCCTATCATCGTAATAAACAGCCAGAGTCGTCGCATCACAGCCTCCTGCCGGATCGATCGTTCAAAGCAACTGTGCCGAAAAACACTGCTCGAATTCTCGCATGCGCCGCGCTGGTTGAAAAGCCCGATATTTCCGCACCTGCGATTCAGATAGTCGCCGAGAATTAGGGTCGGCTGCGGGGTGGGTCTGGAGACCCACCCCCACAGGATGGCGCTTTGGACGCAAATGAACCGGGGATTCCTCATTTAGTGACAATGCGCGGGATACCTTTCTTTTCAAGGAAAGCATTGAACGCAGCGATTTCGTTTTTGCGCATGGCTTCCAATTGCCGCTGGCAATCTGCCAGTTGCCGCTTGTATATCTCATGGACTTCGACCTGCTGAGACGTGGGGGCGAAATCAGTTCCGCTCATATAGCCCGCCAGCGAGACAAGCTTGGCATACATCCGCCGCGGCCAGCGCAGTGTGTCCTGCCGCGCGCCGCTCAGCCTCAGGTCGAAAAAGTTCTGCTCCAGGGCAATGAGCTTCTGATCCAACTCCTTCCCCCTGGCCTCAATCTCGGCCGAATCGGGGCGGTCCCGGAGCAACTCCAGCAGATTGTAGACCTGCCGGCGGCTCCATTCGATCTCATTAACCATATCGACCACGCTGTTGACGTTGTCGTGGATCTCCAGCGCCCGCCGGGTCTGGACTTCGATGTCTTTCTCGCTTCCAGCCGTGTTCGGATCTTTTTTCACGACGAGCGATTGCAGGTGCTCTTTTCCTCCGATTACCAGCTTGATCGTGTACGTCCCAGGCGGAACCAGGGGCGCAAACCGAGAGGCCTCGACCAGCGGCCGCCAGCCTCTCTCCGGTATTTCCACATGGGAGTGTTCGAGCGGTTTGGTTCGAAGCCTGGGCGCCTTGGTCCGCTCATAGCGAAGGTCCCAGAAAACCCGATTGATCCCCGGATCCCTGCTGAGCGCGGGCCTGGCATCGGGGCTGTCATCATCGGGATCCCTGGCCGAACTCAGCGTCCGGACCGCCTGCCCTTTCTGATCCAGAATGACCAGTTGGATGTCCTCCTTCAGCGCGGATTTCACATAATAGTGAATCGACGCGCCGTAGGTGGGATTCTTGCCGGCCGCCGGGTCTTCGGGCTGGCGCATCGGCTCTTCGTTGTTGCGGAAGCGGTAAGCCGGCCGGGGGGCAAAGAGGTAGGCGTCGGAATCCGCCACGCTTGGAGTGAGATGGCGCAACGGTGTGATGTCGTCCAGAATCCAGAATCCGCGGCCGTAGGTCCCGACCACCAAGTCTGAAAAGTGCTCCTGAATCGTCAGCCAATGGGCGGGAGCGTGCGGCAGATTGGTCTGCAGCGGCATCCAATGCATGCCGTCATCGAAGGAGACATGGACGGCATTTTCAGTCCCCACGAAGAGAAGGCCGGGCCGCATAGGATCCTCACGGACGCAGTGGGCGTAACCGAGAATATGGACCGGCAGGCCGGATCCGAGCGAGCGCCAGGTGGCTCCGTAGTCCTCGGTCTTATAAATGTAAGGAGCAGGATCGTTCACCTGGTGGAGATCGACCGTGATGTAGGCCGCGCCGGGCTTGTGCCTGGAGGGCTCGATGTTGCTGACCGTCCCCCAGGGCGGCAGGCCCGGAATATTGGCCGTGACGTTGACCCACTTCGCGCCGGCGTCCCGCGTGACGTGCACCTGCCCGTCGTTGCTGCCCGCCCAGATGAGTCCCTTCTCCAGCGGCGACTCGGCCAGGGCAAAAAGAACAGCCGCATAGGTCGGGCTGGCATCATCGGGCGTGAGGCCTCCGGTTTTCTGTTGCCTGGTCTTGTCATTGGTGGTCAGATCCGGGCTGATGACCGTCCAACTCTGGCCGCCGTCGACGGTCATGTGCACATGCTGGCTGCCGGCATATACCAGATTATGGTCATGCGGCGAGATGGCGATTGGGAAAGTCCACTGGAAGCGGTACTTCAAGTCGGCGGCGGGCCAGCCTTCAGGGTTGTCGGGCCAGACCGAAACGTTGCGCGCGTGGCCGGTCCGATGATCGTAGCGATCGAGCATGCCCTCATAACATCCCGACCACACGATGTGGTTATCGACCGGATCGGGCACTGCGAAACCCGACTCGCAACCGCCGACGGAATGCCAGGCCCCGATGGGGATGTCTCCCGAAGTGAGGCTGTTGCTGGGACCGCGCGCCGACGGGCCGTCCTGCCGGTTGCCGTAAACATAGTAGGGGATCTGATTGTCGGTGTATGCGTGGTACATCTGGGCGATCGGCAACTGCGGCCGAAGCCAGCTCTTGCCCCGGTTGGTCGATATGCTTACGCCGCCGTCGTGTCCCACAACCATGCGGTTCGGCATCCGGGGATCGATCCACATGTCGTGGTTGTCGCCGCCGGCATTCCCGCGCGATATGGTCCGGCCGCCGTCGATCGAGATGCTGTGCTGCATGGAGAGGAAGTGAATCTCGTTGGCATTGTCCGGCGCCACGGCCGCACGACTGTAATAGTGCGGCCGCTGCACGATGGTGTGATCGCTGTTGATCACCTTCCAGGAGTCGCCGCCGTCGTCGGAGCGCCAGAGCTCGCCCTGATGTTCCTTGAGGGGCGCGAAATCCCGGTTGACGTTGGTTTCAATCAGCGCGTAAATGCGCTGCGAATTGTTCGGCGTCATGGCGAGGGCGATCTTTCCCAGCGGTCCTTCCGGAAGTCCCTTGCCCGTCAGCTGCTTCCAGGTCGACCCGCCGTCCCTCGAAACATGGAGGCCGCTGCCGGGTCCCCCGCTCTGGCGTCCCCAGGTCCAGATGACCATCTGCCACATTCCGGCGAAGATGATGCGCGGATTGTTGGGGTCCATGACCAGATCCGAGGCGCCCGTATTCTCGTCCACGAAGAGCACGCGCTCCCACGTCTCCCCGCCGTCGGTGGTGCGGAATACTCCGCGCTCCTGCTGAGGACCATAGCAGTGGCCCATGGCGGCCGCCAACACATAATCCGGGTTGGCCGGATGGATGATGACGCGCCCGATCCTGCCGGTTTTTTCCAGGCCCTTTCGCGCCCAGGTCTTGCCTCCATCGGTCGATTTATAAATGCCGTTTCCTGCTGACACGTTGCTGCGGATAAAGGTCTCGCCGGTGCCGGCCCATATCACATTGGGGTCAGACGCAGCGATGGCCAGCGAGCCCACCGAGGACACCGGCTGGCTGTCGAAGATGGGCTCCCAGTGGGCCCCGCAGTCGGTCGTCTTGAAGATGCCGCCCGAGGCGGCGCCGACGTAGTAGGTGTTCGGATCGCCGGGCACTCCGACAACGGCAATGACGCGGTTGCCCATCGGCCCGATGTGGCGGTACTTGAGCTGCTTGAAAACATCGGGCTGCATTTGGGATAGGTCCTGTGCGTTTCCCGGAGTCTGCAGGGTCGTGCAGACCAGTAGCAGCGCCGATGCAAGAGTGAATGTCCAGGTGTTTCTGGGACGAGAGAAAGCTTTCATGATGGTCCTCCGCCGGAAAGGTTCAGGGCGATTGTCACCCAGCCCGGCTTGCATATCAAACCGAAAAAGCACAGCCACGATTTTCCTGGAGCGGCATAGCCGCAACCGAAGAAAAAGCAAGCTGCAGAGGCGCAGAGCGCGCAGAGAAAACACAGAGATTTGGGAC
>Ga0299915_10001273_pt1 | contig 18712 bp, 10 predicted proteins | sample RVTome_13_FD_200263 | JGI IMG/M metagenome (GOLD analysis project Ga0299915, IMG submission 200263) | Soil microbial communities from uranium-contaminated site in the Upper Colorado River Basin, Wyoming, United States - RVT92D227 (version 2) ... | reverse complement strand
GTTGAACCCAACTGAAAGCTGCTGGAGAACAATACGAGCTACAGTCACAAACTCCACCTATTTTTCAACCATCGAGAATATGCAGATGAAGATTGATCAATTCTTGGGAGGACAAAAATTCAACTTCGATGTGTCCAACTACTTATGTCTTTGACTAAAATGAAAAAAACATTATATATTTCTATCGGTCATTTCCGCGAAATTTCCGGTATATTTCCGCTAAAATTTTGCATCGCATATACATCGACCTCCTTGTCATTACTATTATATATATTTTAACGACGGTGGTTGATTTTTAAACAATGCATCCCTGCAATCTTTACAAATCATATGCCATCCTGTTCCATCATTTTTGTAAAAATAGTTAATTCCTTTGTTTTGACGGCAACGAGGACAGAATTTACTGAGCATAGAATATGGATTGATTTTATTTTATAAATAGAAATTATAAAGGTTGTTGAAAGTATAAAAGATTTTAGTTTTTTAGTTACAAGTATTGTTTTATTATTTTTTCAAAGAAAGGAAAACACTCCAACATCTTCATAAGTAGTTCTATAATTGGATTGTGGATATGTATCTTTGGCATAGTAACTTCAAGAGTTGCCCAATCGCTCTCATGGCCATTAACATCCCTTGCTTTGGCTTTAATTGTATACGTGTCTTTACTTTTCCAAGTATGATTTACGGTTACATTCATACCTGATAGATAAGGTCCTATCCAACCTGTAGCAACACCATCACCCCAATCAACATAGTATTCAACATTATCATCTTGATAATCAGTAGTGACTATTCTATATTCACATAGTTCTCTTGGTTTACCAGTTAATGGACCTGAAATGCTAGGAGGATCAGGTTGTTCTGGTGTTCCAATAGCAAAAAGACAACCGTAAGGATCATGTGATATAGGAACATATTGAGCTGAACCAATATATATAATACCATCTATTCCAATGCAAGGTGATGATTCGATATAAAAATTTGATATTTTACTTCTCCATCTCTCTGTACCATTAGGGTTTACAGCAACAATTTCACCCCCATCAGCTGCTTCTTCACCTATACATAATCCAAGATATATAATTCCATCAGATGAAATAGCAGGTGATGCATGTATAAGATTTCTATTAGAGCCTAAATCAAAAGTCCACTTGATAGTACCATTTGGATATATAGCATGAAGATCTCTTCCTCCAATATAAATAATACCATCTTTATCTATTGAGGCACTTGCACAACCATTACTAGCAACTTTTTGTCTCCATTTCATAGTACCATTAGAATAAAGTGCGTAAAAATAACCGTCAAAAGAATCAAAATAAATAGTCCCATTATCATCAATTGATGGATGGGATTTAACCCAGTCACCTGTTTTAAATCTCCATTTAAGAGTACTATCTGGATTCATAGCATATAAATATGTGTCAGCAGAACCAATATAAATTGTACCATCATCACCGATTGCTGGGTCAGAAGCTATAAAACCATCTGTTTGATAATGCCATTTTTCTGTACCATTTGGATTAAGGGCAAATATTGTATAGCCTCCTATACTAGGAGTACCCATATTGCCAAAATAAATTGTTCCATCATTAGCTATTGCAGGTGAGACAAATATTGATCCTTTTGAATCGAACTTCCATTTCAATGTACCATCAGAATTTATAGCATACATTTTATTATCCAAGCTTCCAATATAAATAGTTCCATCCTCAGCAATAGCTGGTGTAGACCATATAAAATCTTCTGTCTTATATTTCCATTTTAAAGTACCATTAGGATAAAGCGCGTAAAGACAAAGATCTTTAGTTCCAAAATAAATAACGCCATCATTATCTATGACAGGACCACCTTCAATTCCTGCACATTGATCAAAAAGCCATATTTCTTTACCAACATTATTAGCAGTACTATATGGACTTCTGCCAGTATGACGAACATCATGACAACTCATTGGCCAAGCACTATCCATAGGACCTGAACCTAGTGAATCTTCTAAATTATTTATACCCTTTTCAATATAGAAACTATTAACAGCAGGCAATATAGAAGTTAGGCAAAACAAGGTAATTATAACTAGACATGAAATCTTTTTCAATGCCTTTCCCCTATAATAATATATAAATTGCAAACTTAAAGTTTTCTCCAAGAGGAAATCTTATATGCAACAAAATTAAAAAAATATAGGATAAAAACAACAAATTGTTAAACTGATTTCATTTCCTATTTATTGCAAGTAATACAAAAATCATTTAACTTTGAATAGTATTTTTTTCCCTCAATACTAAGATTTTAACCCTGCATTAAAATCTATATCCACAATCAGGACAGAAATTTTCATTTCCATTAAGTTTAAATCCACAGAGCAAACAAATCTTCTGTCTATTATATGACTTTAATTTTCTCTCTAATTCTTTCATATTTTTTTCTAATTCATCTGGTGTTAATATACTCTTAATAAACTTATATCTACAATATGGACATATATTTGCATCAAGAGGAATAGAGGATTTACAATTTGGGCAAGAACTATCAGATTTCACTTTTTTTTCTTTTATTACTAAACTTATAATTATTAATATTATTCCTATCACGAGACAATTTAGAGAACCAGAATAATTAATTGGAGCTCCTAAAATTGATAATATAAAGAAAATAACACCAATGATGATAAAATAAATCTTAATATATATAATTTTTAAATTATCATTGATTTTCAATTTACAAATTCTCCCTATCTTCAATTTTTATAATAACTGGATTCTTATAAAATCTTATGCAATTAGTTTTTATATAAGAAATATTAATTTATTAACTAGACATATCATCTTTCTAAATGAGAAGTTTTAGTTATAGTAATATTCTTTTAGTATTTTTTCAAAGAAAGGAAAACGCTCTAACATCTTTATAAGTAGTTGTATAATTAGGTATAAGATGAAATGATTAAAGAAGAAATCCGACAACAAAAAATAAATAAGAATATTGAACTTCGTTGTACTAATCCAGATTATAACAAACTCATGGATGAAGCTCTTGGTTACGAACACCGATATTTTAAGGATATGACATGCAATAATAAATCAATAAAAGACCTATTCAAGGTTGAATATTTTAATGAGGATGGAACATCAAAAGGAAAAGGTGACTATGGTGATCTACCATATATTACTATTTCCGATTGGATCATTAAAGAAAAACAAATTAAAAGTCAGGGTATATGTTACAATAAACAGTTGGAGATCATCATCAAAAAAGATTTACCTAAACTGGAAAGGAAATCAGCGTTTTTACATGAAATGATACATGCTTATGAATATGATTTGGGTTATTCTGTAGTAGGCAAGAAAATAAAAGAAATAATTTTAATCTCTCTCCATAAGGAAATTGAAAAACAACTTGGTAAAAGAAAGCTAAACAAAGTATTAGGTACAATCACAAATGTTCTTTTTTGGGATGACAACTTTCATTCTTTATTATTTGCTTTAAAATCCTTTGACTTAGATATTCGTTTAAATCAGCCTTTTGGTTTTGTTTATGGTTATGGAAAGATTGATTTTTTTAAATAAACTGTTTTTTTATTTTGATTTTACCCAATAAATGCAAAGGCTTAAATCAATATGCTAAAGCCTAGGCATAAAATACCTTAACCAAGCTGAGATAATGCGTCTACGTGCCTAGAAATGGCTTTTATGAAAATATATTAAAATATATATTGGTGTATATCTCAGTTTTGGATACTATAATAGAAAAAAAGGTTTAAAGTCGGTTTTTTTAGTTATAGTACCGGTTTAGTATTTTTTCAAAGAAAGGAAAACGCTCTAAAAACTTCATTATTAGTTGTAAGATTGGATTGTGGATATATGTCTTTGGTATCATCACATTTAACGTACTCCAACTGCTTTCACTACCATCAAACGTATCACGAGCCTTGGCTTTAACTTGATAATTTCCTCGTTCAGACCAACTATAATTTAATGAGATAACCGTATCGGAATCATATGGTCCTAGCCAACCAGTGGTGTTATCATCACCCCAATCTACAAACAATTCAATATCATCCAATTCCGGGTCATGTACTATGAAATTAAACCGATATTCTGTATTCACACGACCAATATATTTTCCATTAATCACGGGTTCCTCAGGAGGTTGATTCACATCGTTTCGACCAAATGCATATAATTCTCCATAAGGTTCTCCGTCATCAGAATTTCTTGATGAACTACCAATATACACATTACCCTGGTTATCAATGGCTGATGAAGATGTACATCGTTCATTTGAGATTTTTTTCTGCCATTTCAAAGTACCATCACGATTGATTGCAAAGATATACCCAGCGTAAACGTCTTCGGTGCTCACACCGATATAAATTGTACCATCAGCAGAAATAGCTGGAGAACTATGGTGAGAATTCCTATCACTACCAAACGTATACTGCCATTTTCTAGTACCATTAGGATATAACGCAGTGAGATAATCACCACCAGCATAAATAATCCCTTCTTCATCAATTGCCACACCAGCACATCCGCATCCAGCACCTTTATACTTCCACTGAAGTGAACCATTAGGATATAAAGCATAAAGATTCTGGTCGAAGGAGTCAAAATAAACTGTGCCGTCCATGCCGATTGCTGGATGGGATTTCACAATGTCACCGGTTTTAAACCGCCATTTTAACGTACCATCTGGGTTCAATGCATACAAATAATAGTCCCCAGAGCCTATATAAATAGTTCCATCATCAGCAATTGCTGGATCAGATACCACATGATAACCTGTTTCATATAGCCATTTTATTGTTCCATTTGGATTCATTGCAACAATATATCCTCCATGGTTTTTTCCATTAAATGTACCTAGATAAACTGTTCCATCTCTTCCTATCGCAGGTGACGAGGTAATTGATCCGCCGCAACTCGTTTTCCATTTCAGTGTTCCATTTGCGTTGATTGCATATAAGTATGCTCCAAATGTTCCTATATAAATGGTTCCATCAGCTGCAAGAGCCGGAGTAGACCAAATCCAATCATTTACTTTGTAACGCCATTTTAATGTACCATTAGGATACATTGCGTAGAGATAAGAATCGAAATCACCGAAATATAACACTCCCTTATCATCAATCACGATGCCACCTTCAATTGGATCAACTTTATACTTCCATTTTACAAATCCATTATTATCCACGGCATTATAAGGACTCAGACCAGTGTGACGCTGGTTTTGACTTTTCATTGGCCAACAAGAATCCATCAGCGCATCATCAATGATGGCATATACCTCAGCAAAAGAAGAACCTCCATCCTGGTTTCTTGGTTCACTCACACGTTTATCATTAAAAGATAAGGAATGATGACTTATTATGGTCTTTGTATAATAATTAAAATTAGTATATTCTTGATTTATTCTATAGTACTCATAGAAGCAAATATCATCATGGAATTGACCTGTTTTTTCAATTGTTATCAAAGTACTCGTCGATAAGGGAATAAAGTAATTAAGCATTATACAAACAGTTACAATCATGATGAAATAATGATTTCTATGGTGAATCATTTAGAAAATAACCCTCAATAACTTTATATACAAATTAACCTTATTAAATTTACTATTAATCTTTACTTTTTTTCAAAAAATTCCATAAAAAAGAAAAATTTAAATTAAAAATTTCAAAAATTATTTAAAATATGAACATCTTTAACTTTTTTTGAAGAAGATAAGGATTTAATATCTTATCGTCTTTGAGGAGGAAATCTTTATGAAAAAACCATTTTTAAATAAAATACTATGTAGTTTAATAAGCATTTGTTTACTACTACCAGTAATACTATTGGTTACTAATTATGCAGCTAGTGATGATGAAGAGTCTAATAACTATTTATATATATACCGTGAAGGTGAAAGCTGGGATTATAGTTATGAGAAATCTTCTGGTTTAAACTGGGAAAAAATTAAAAATAATGGTACTATATCACAAGATGCTTCAGATGGAGCTTTTACTGATGTTAAAAGTGTGGAAGGAGCTGGGGATTATGCAGAATGGGATTTCAATGTTCATCAAGCTGGAACATATAAAATATGGGTGAGAGGCTACCATTCAATCTTTTATAATATATGTGAAAGTATAATTCTCGAATGGAATGAATCTCAGATAAATGAAGATCCTCAAGATTGGCATAAGATTGGAGGTTGGACATGGTCTTGTTTCGGAAGTGTAACCTGTGCTGCAGACACATTGGCTACTATCAGAATTAAATCCCTAGATGAAGGATGGGTTCCAGTTGATAAGCTATTGATAACCGATAATACAAGTTATACCCCAAGTGGAATTGAAGAGGATGTAGGATCTATTACTCATGATATTGGTGATCGACCACCTAGTTGGGGAGATGGAATTTTTGATTTGGATTATGACTTTATTTACAATAAGACAGAGAATCTCAGTAATATTATTTTTCAGGAAATTTGGCCGACTGATTTGGAGAAAGGTCGTGCATTTGGAACAGAGGGAGAAATATACGCTGGAGATAAATTAAAAGATTGGTTTAAGGATGAAATCGGTATTCATACTGCCAAGGAACGTGTAATCGCCTATCCCGGAGAGGGTATTGATGATAAAATGGAAATCAATGCATTAGGATTGACAATAAATAATGGAAATGAACAAGAAATTGATGAGGTATTCATAGGGGTAAACTCATCACGCAATAAATTTATCAAATTAGATGCAACTGATACTGGGAATTACACATGCACAAATCTCGTAGTAAGAAATTGGTATGATGCACATCATTTCCAAGGAACATTCGCAGAGGATTTCGATGCAGATTTTTCCGAATTCTTAGACTCAAATGCAACAGATATCATTAATGAAACTATGAATATAGTGAATACGACGAATGCCACGTTTCAAGGAACATTGTTCAATGTAACTCTTAAATATTTTGAGGAATATCATGGTATATCATTTTCAAATCCAGATGAAAATAATATTGAAAATTGGACTGCTGCACTTTCTGGATATAGTATGTCTACAGGTGAACCTTATGTTTGGATTATTGAAGATCCATGGAATAATCCAGATCCTATAGATTTTCCAATAATGGACTTTTTTTATAATCTCCTTAGTGAGGGGAAGAAATATTTTATTGAGAAGTATTTTTTTGAATTCCCCATATTGACATATTGTATTAGAGTTATTAATGGATTTGCTTTAGATAAATGTAAAGGAATAATACTTTATGATTTCAATAATAATACACATAATATGATAAATACACAAACACTTGGTTTTCTTTCAGAGGAAACTTATAATCCTGATAATATATATCCTGTTATGGGTCTACCTCTGATTTTTATAAATGGAAGTATCGGACAGGAAATTAATGAAAGCTATGAGGATTACACAGTAAGTTTTTACCGAGATCAAAGCTTTAATGATTCTGTGGAAAGTTATAATGTTATTGGAACAATTTATGGAATTGAACAAAATAAAACCGTCATTCTGAGTAGTTTATATGACAGCTGGTGGAATCAGGGGACAACGGATTCAGCTATCGGAATATCAATCGTCCTTGGTATCGCAAAGTATTACAAAGAAAATAACATTATTCCCAGGTATAATCTGAAATTTGTTTGTTTCTCCGGTGAGGAATATGGATTATTAGGAGCTCAAAGTTATGAGGCACGACATAAAGATGAAGAGATTGTCGCGGTTATTGATTTAAACCAGTTAGGATTTGAGGAACGATATGATATTCCACTGAATTTCACTATGTATGTAAACAATGAAGAGGTAAACGATTCGATAGGTCCAGTCGTTCAACGATCAAATTATGAGAATCGTACGTTTCATCATGCGAATTTTACTACATTAGTCAGTGAAAATGGTGGACCAAGTAATGATGCAGCATTTGCAATAAAACGTAACGAATCTGGGATTCAAACAGTGTGTTTTTTGAAGGATACTGGGTGGACGTTACATCATCGTGATGGTAAAAATGAGTTGACGAATGAACCGCATTCCGATGGTGACATGATGAGCTATTATAATAAAACCTATGTTAAGGTGGTATCAGAGATGATTTTGAATGTTACGAAATACTTTGCAGGAGAATCAATCTATTTATACAATGGCTGGAATTTAATTACTATTCCCTTAAACACTTCATGGATGGCAAGCACACTTGCTGAAAATATCACAGGCTGCCAGATGATAAGCTGGTTCGATCCAGTGAATCAAACCTACAAGACTCATATTGTTGGTGTACCAAGTTATGACTTTGTTATAAAGGATGGTTATGGTCTTTTCATATACGTTAACCAGAATAGCATCATAGGCATATGCGGAGACATAATAACATCAGTCTCAATACCGCTCCGAGTTGGTTGGAATATGATTGGTTGGTACCATGACTTTAATACTACAGCTAGCAATCTTGCAAATTGTATAACAGGTTGTGAGATGGTAAGCTGGTTTGACGCTGGGAATCAGACTTTTAAAACGCATATAGTTGGTGTACCGAGCTATGATTTCCCCATCGTAAAAGGTATGGGAATATTTGTTTGTACAAATGAGAGTAGTACATGGTATGGGGATGATAACTGTGAAAGAGGTGAATCTAAAGGTGGAAAAGAAAGCGAGGGAGGTTCACCCGGGTTACCATATCCTATTTATGGTCAAGCATATTATAAAAATCAATCTGTTCCCGCGTTGAATGCAAATATCACAATTATTAATTTAAATACTAGCGGCTGGTTTAATGGTACAATTCCATCCAATTTATCCGGATGGTTTAATGATGATTTCGATCAATTAAATAACACGAATTATACTACAGGTAATATTCTTAGAATATATATTAACGGCACTGGGGATTATAAAGGTTGGAATGGGCAAAAAGACATTATAATGAATACTTCGGTACCTGGTGAAAATATTTCTGTTATTTACTGTGTTTACCCATCGTACCCTGAGATATCAAACATCTCCTTATCATCAACTATTATCGGAATCGGGGAAAATGTTGCTATCAGCGCAAATATCACTGATGAGGTTAATGAGATAACACAGGTTAAGATTAATGTAACATTTCCAGATGAATCATGGATAAATACTAGTATGACCAATATGGGAAATAATCAATATACGTATACTTTTAATGATACGTGGATAGAAGGTACATATGAGTTTTACATCTGGGCAAAAAATGATATTAATTATACAAATATGAGTTCAATGGATAGTTTCAACGTGGATGCATCAGCCAGTATCAGCATATGCACATTGTATAACAGCTATACAGAAGATACATTCTTGAATCTCACGGACCCCCCTGGTGGACTCACACCGAAACTCGGTTACGAGTTCTTAGATGATAATCAGGTATTGCATATTTGGAACCGTTATGATTCCTATTATTTCAACATCAGCAGCGGCATTCAACTTACTAATCATAAGGATGAATACTGGAGTCGGAATGTTCTCATGCTTGGATACTATAATAATGATGAATGGAATTTAATTTATCGGACAGATGAACTCACTGGTTTTCAGAAATATTTAGATTCAGATAATCAAACCTATATTAACATTACATTGTGGAAAAACCTGGAATACCATGGATATAAATTCCGTTTAACACTCCGGTATCACCTTGGTTTGGATGACAATGAACTAACCATAATCCCATACATTAAGAACCTTGGTATTCCCATACCATATATCTTGGGTTTTGCCTGGGAGATCAATGATATACAGATTGATAATACAGCGGAGGATGATTACCTGTTGATCAATGATTCATATTACTGGTTGAATGAAAACTTGAATCTTACTTTTTCAAATCTCTCCCGACCAGTGTATTGTTGGAATGAAACCGTGAATGATAATGTGGTCTGCGGATATGAACCGATCCCGTATTTTTACATCAGGGAGAATCTCTCAGAGGATACTATGAAATCATTGTATCTACGGTGGAATCCAAATGTAAACTATCACGTATGGGTGAAAACTAGGAATAATAGTTTTAACGCCCCGGTGGTTTTAGGTATTCGTATTGGCACTCTTAATGCTGGTGAATCCAAGCAAACCCAGTTGTTTTGGTATGATGCCAGCCAGGTTATTTATTATTTCAACAAGTATTCCCTTTCTGAAGCATGGACGACAAATCCAGGGTATATGGTTGATAATCAAACTAGGAATTATGCATCTACGACTATTTCTGAAGTGGAACGCTGTACGAGTAATTCTTGTCCAAAATATACTGATCTTGGATCAATCAGTAAAGTGGAATTACGAGCATTAGGATTTAGGACTGGTGGATCATGGAGTCTGTATCTCCGCCCAGTGTTTGATAATGATGATGGTGATAATCATCAGTTTGCTCTTCCTACCACGCCAGAGTGGTCTAGCTGGTTTGATATCACTAGTGATTCAAATGCTCCTGAGGAATGGGTATGGTCTGATGTTATAGGGTTGGATTGTGATGTAGACCTTGCTTTGTTTCATGGATTACCTGCGCCGACGGCGTATTGTTCCAAGGTTGAATTGCAGGTAACTTATATACCGTGGACACCACCGTGTATTACGAATCCTTCGCCGAGTTATGGTAGTATGAATGTATCTATTTCTCCTTTGGTGGGTATCACTGTTTCAGATATCAATAATGAATCATTGGATATTTCATGGTTGAGTAATAGCTCTGGTGAATGGCAGGAGTTTGGTACGAATTTGAGTGTGGGTAATGGGACGTATTATCAAACTTTAGAGGGTGCGGATGTGAATGGTCAGTGGTGGTATTGGATGGTGAACGTGAGTGATAGTCATGATTATAATGTGAGTAATGTGTTCAAGTTTTATACGGGTTTGCAGTCGAAGATTTCCAATACGGGTGAGACTGATATTAAAGGTTTGTTATTGATGCAGGTGGATTATTGGAATGGTTCAGATTGGGTCAAGGACTTGGTGGTGATTAATGATTCTTCCCCGCGAATAATCAATAAGTCGAGTGAGCTTGGTTTGGATACGGTGTTTAATGGATTATTATCAACGGGTGATCTTGGTTTTGGTGATGGTACGTATCGGGTGTATGCCTGTTTTTGTGATCCGGATGGTGAAGTGTTGGTGGTTGATGAAACGATGTTGGAGGCTTGGTGGTCGTTTGAGTTAGACATGGTTTAATCGTACTGCCAAAGGAATTTGTATAATCTTTTCTAATATATGAACCTTCTTCAATCCATCCATCGGTTTCAAAACGCTAGAGTTACTAACCGTTATTATCAATCGTGCTATATGGACTCTGGCTAGTATAACGGGTATCATGATTCTTCATCGACCACGCAGAATCAATTAAACCAATATTAAATGAATTTTCTAAATCATTTACATCCTTTTCAATATAGTAACTATTAACCACGGGTAGAGTAGAAGACAAGCAAAACAATGAAATAATTATTAAACAGGGTATCTTTCTCAAAACCTTCCCCCCAAATAATTAATATAACAATTTGGATATATAATTTTCCTCTATAAAACAAGGTGTGATAAAAAACTAATATTTATCCCAAACTAGCCAAAAAAAGCTAATAAATTAGTATTTTTATAAGAATCTTGAGGGTGTAAAACAACTACCACAACTATCCAGTTGTTCACCCTGAGGAAAAAGGTTGTTTTATGCTCTCCCTCAGGGAAATATGAAAATTGCGCAAAGAGATGATTTTGAATATGCGTGTTATAATGACAGCTGAAGAAATAGGGAAATGGTATAGAAATAAAACAAAAAGAGTTTGGCGAAGAGTATTATTTTTACTCTACGCTCAAGGTCCTTTATCAATATCCGATATATGTGACTTAATAGACGCAGATATATCAGGAACCGAAAGGCAACTAAAGAAAATGGCTATAGACCACTGGACTAGAAGAATAGACCATAAATGGCATATCACCAATACAGGTATAACTAAAGTAGAAAATGATAAAAAATATGGAAGTATGCCTACCCTTAAATGGGGTATTTATTACTGAGGTTTAATTCTTTAATCACTATATCTTTAGTATATGACCTTTTTTTCTTATGGATACAAGCTATCTATGTTTAATTCCGAATGTAACTGTTGTGAGTATGTCGAAAACAAAATCGGCTTGCCGAAAAGACTTTACCCTAATCCCAACAGGAGAAAAAATAACTATGATATGTTTTCACGTTAACGTGAAAGGCTTATATTTTGAACGATATATGTATATCGTATTTTAAGGTTTATTTTCAAAAAAAATAAAAAATATATTTTTTATAAAACATATTTTTAAAAAGAATTATTTTTAAACTAACAATTGTTATGAAATAATGATTTTGAGGGAGGAAAAATATGAAAAATAAAAAAAAATCTACCATTTGTATAGTTGTAATCCTCTTAATGTTTCAACCATTTATAATTAATGTTATTGCACCTGATATTAATATTGCCCCTATTGTAAATTTCTCATATTCTCCATCAGTACTTACAATGGTTAACCAAACTATAATATTTACTGATGAATCTACTGATATAGACGGGGAGATCGTTTCTTGGTTATGGGATTTTGGAGATGGAACAAGTTCAACCTTACAGAATCCAACACATATCTATACCCAACAAGGAACCTATACAATAACATTAACAGTTAAAGATAACTTAAATGCAACTAACTCAAAAAATCAGAATATTACAATATACGGAATATTTACACTAAACTGGCCACCTAATGCAGAATTTACCTATTCCATGACACTTCTTACAATGATGAATGGAGAGACTCTGGTAACATTTACTGATGAATCTACCGATATAGACGGGGAGATCGTTTCTTGGTTATGGGATTTTGGAGATGGAACAAGTTCAACCTTACAGAATCCCACACATACATACTCTAATACAGGATATGCTGTTACACTTACTGTAACTGATGATGATGGACTAACAGATAGTGTAAGTAAACAGATAGGACAAGGTTCTACAATCATTATCCCACCTAATGCAGAGTTTACATATTATCCATCAATGTTTCAACAAGTAAATCAAAAAATAATTTTTACAGATAAATCAACCGATTTGGATGGGAAAATCGTCTCTTGGCTATGGAATTTTGGAGATGGTAACTCCTCAACAGAGCAAAATCCAATCCACTCTTTTTCAAGAGTAGACTTATTTGTGATAAATTTAACCGTTATAGATAACTCGGGCAATACAGATTATATATCTAAGGAGATTCCGATCCATTCGACTTCCTTAATTTCTGTTAACGGAACATTAAGTTATATTACTATTTCTCCAAATAATCAAGAACCAATAAAGATTGATAATATATCTTTAGGTAACCCATACTATCATCCATATTTTAATCTAACCCTATATGATTTAATTTATCCAAAAATGAAATCACCTTTAATTGAAATTTTTGATTATAATTCATATATACAAAACGATATTCTATCAAAAGATATAGCAATTATTGAATATTTTCAAACTTATCCTGAGGATATTAAAACAATCAGTAATGAAATTATGAATTTATTGAAAGAGAAACCAGTGCTTCTTGATAATTTAACATTATTAGCAGAGGCGGTTAGCAATAAATTAATTTCCAATTCTCAGTTAGCAGGTTATACTCCCACTTCAATATATCAAACTATACCAAATTGGTTAATAAATCTTATATTAAAAATAATTGGATATTTTATACCTGCTAAACCAGGTATAGATATTACATATATAGGTAGTGGAATAGGTAACAAAACTATTGATCAAATGATTAAATTATATATTGACAACTCAGATACTGCATATGGTATCACCATTGTTGAAGATGGAAATATAATAGGGTATATAGGGGAAGGATGGTTTACATGGCCTGGTAATTATGATCAATTTAGCGTTTCGTTTTCAACTATGGGTACTCACTATGTTATAGCTTATCCAACAATTCTTGAAGAATACGATAGTGTAAGGAATAAATTTACATCAGGTTTTATTGTTGCATTATCTGAACAAATTGATAGTAATCATATAATTATTCCTGGACCAGAAAACATATCAAGAAATTTAAAAATACAACCCGTAGAAAATGAAACATCATCAATACAAACAAAAATAATTAGAGAAAATAAACTAATCAATGCAAGATTTACAGTTGATTTAAATCAAGCAAGCACAACTATTGAGATTAATAATGTAAAAGCTGTAACAAAAGAAACAATTGAGATTAGAGATAACATAATTTATATGGATATATCTTCCGGAAAAAAGATATTAAAAATATTACCAGATGAAGCAATTAATATTACGAAAATTACAAATTTAGAAAAAATTGAAATTATTGATAATATAAATCCAACATACAAAATTGTAGGTAAGAGAAATTCAAATTTACTATGGTTTATACCAAGTGAAATGGAAGTAACCATTTTCATAAATGCTGAAAACGGAAAAATTGAAAAAATGGAGAAACCATGGTGGGGTTTTTTAGCTTCGTAGGATATATGTATATTGTTTTTTGATAAAAAATAATTAAAAATTAATAAAAAAATTAACATAAAAGTCTCATACGCCGCCAATTTTGAGACTTCTTGGAGAATTAATCTGCAAAAATAATCTTATTTCTTTCAATTTCCTATCAAAAACTTTTTATATAATAATCCTAAAAATAGTTTTTTTGACATTTTTTCTGGATGAGTCTTTATAGTAAGATAAAGAGAGGATATTACTTGTTATTACATAACAAGTAAATATCCCTCATTATTTTATTATACAGACAAATCCGAAAGCGCCAAACCTCTTACATATAGTATTGCATGTTGATAAAAAACGATGAGAAAAATAATTTAAATGAAAAACAAATATCAAATCTGCCCCTAAATTTTTGGGTGGGAGATGATATAAAAAATTGCCAAAATATTTTATCGAATGTAAGCCAAAATGTAGAATACCTTTATCCCAAAGTTGGGATGGAGATGGAGAAACAGATATGTGACGCAACAAGAATTTTTAATGTTGAAAAGTCTAATAACATCTCTCAAATTGATGAATCTAAACTAATATTTAACCAGAGAATCAAGCCTAATTATTGCAAAACCTTTGATGAATTAATGAATGCTTTTCTTAAATGGTGGACTGAAACAGAAAATCATTGCGAAGATACAGGTTTGGAACATATAAAAAGCCTCAAGAGAATGAAAAACCACCCTCTATTTGGAGTAAACTGGTTTGACCTTACTAACCAATATGAACAGATTATTAACCAGTTATTACATCTGGAAAGATACGAATATAAAGAATTGCGAGAACGGAAAGATAACCCACAATATGGTCGTAATCAAATAAATAATTTCCTAAAGGCAATTGATGCATTTGGTCGAGCAAATGGCATCCATGGTCTAAGAAGAACAATTACTCATTATTTACATTTAAAACCGACACCAAAACCATTAATACCAAACACACCCACGCCACCTGTTATCAACAAAATAATTCACTATAGATACACAAGTAATGAAGAAATAAATGCAGAAATCAAGACAATTCTGAACCTGGGTTTCCATATTGGACCTCGTCCAGGTGAACTAATTAGAATGAAATTATCTGATGTCAATGATAGGAATTGCGAGGTCAAAAAGCGAGAAGATAAAGTAGATAATCCCGAAAACTGGGTTCCAGTTGATAGTGCAATAATGTTCAGTCATCAACAACCAAGTGTGAAAAAAAATTGGATTAATGGTCATAGAAAACATCTCATGGAAAAATTAAGTATAACCAAGGAAAAAGATGAAGGATTGTTGTTCCCAGACCCACGAACAGGCACACGTTTCAAATCAAGCAAAACTTTCTATAAATGGCTCTGTGGCTATGTTAAACCTGTATTAAAGGAATTGTATCCCCAAGACAATTATGATTTCTACCCTAAAATCATGAGAACCTGGTGTGCTATTGCTACCTTAATACGTTCTTATTTTGAGCATGGTTACTGGGATATAAGAGAAGTCAAATACCGACTTGGTCATGATGATGAAAGCGATGTAACAGAATATTATGTCAGATGTGCAAAGGTTTTGTATCAGAAGCATCCTTATGATTGGTTTCGAGCCGTCCTTAAATTCCATCCGACAAGCAAACGAATGCAAAGTTTGATGAAAGAGGAATACGGGGAGAGCCAAGAAAAAGATACACGAATATTAACAAATTATGAAAAGTTACCCTCTGAGCAGAATGTAACAGAAGGGAAAGTAAGTGCTCCCGTCGGGATTCGGACCCGAGTCCCCAGCTCGAAAGGCTGGAATGATTGGCCGCTACACTACGGGAGCAAAGATTTTTTATGTTGAAAGCATTTTGGGAAATAATAATATCTTATATAAAAGTACTCTTTATAAGTTAGTTATTAAATAGTTATTTTTAACAGCCCTGAGCGGATTCGAACCGCTGTCACTGGCTCCAAAGGCCAAAATGTTAACCACTACACCACAGGGCTATTATCTATAATTCTGGCAAGGGGGATTGTACTATAGTTATATAATATTTTGGATGTTGTAATTCTCCTGTTGGGACCTGGTAGTAAATATTTAAAATAAGAAAATATTTTTTATCGAATATAAGAGATAGCCCCGAGTGGATTCGAACCACTGTCGCTGGCTCCAAAGGCCAGTATGATTGACCACTACACTACGGGGCTAAAATAGAGTCTAAAATTAGTAATAAAAATTAAAAAATTTTATTACTTTGATTGTTGCTGTTTAGCCTTAGCCCATGTATCTCGAAGTGTTATTGTTCTATTAATTATTAACTTGTCGTTTTTTGTGTCTTTATCAATACAAAAATATCCTAAACGCTCAAATTGGAATCTATCAAACGGTTTTAGATTTTTTACCGAAGATTCTACTTTACATGATTTTAAAATTTCAAGAGAATTAGGATTAATAAAATCCTTAAAATCAGCATCCTTTTGTCCACTAGGATCTTCAACTGTAAAAAGTCTATCATACAAACGTATTTCCGCATCATTAGTATGTTTTGCTGAAATCCAGTGAATTGTGGATTTAACCTTTCTCCCTTCAGGTGCATATCCACCCCGAGTTTCAGGATCTATTGTACAAATAAGTTCAATTATCTTCCCATTTTTTTTCAATACTTTATTACATTTGACTAAATACGAATATTTTAATCTAACTTCTCTTCCTGGTGCAAGTCTATAAAACTTATTTGGTGGGTCTTCCATAAAGTCATCTTGTTCAATAAATAATTCCTTTGAAAAAAATATTTTTCTAAAACCTACTGCTGGATCTTCAGGATTATTAATTGCCTTAAATTCTTCGATTTTATCTTCAGGGTAATTTTCAATAATGACTTTTAATGGATTTAAAACTCCCATAAATCGTGGAGCAGTTTTATTAAGATCTTCTCTAGCACAGTACTCAAAAAATGAAAAATCAACAATACTATTTACCTTTGCTACACCAATTCTTTTACAGAAATTCCTAATCGCCTCCGGTGAATAACCTCGTCTGCGCATTCCACTAATAGTTGGTAATCTTGGATCATCCCAACCTTTTACATATTTACAGTCTACTAATTCTTTAAGCATTCGTTTACTCATTACAGTATTAGTAAGATTGAGACGTGCAAATTCAATTTGTTGGGGATGATAAACTCCAAGCTCATCAAGGAACCAATCATAAAGAGGGCGATGATTTTCAAATTCTAATGTACAAATAGAATGAGTAATTCCTTCTATTGAATCTTCTAAACCATGAGCCCAGTCATACATTGGGTAAATACACCATTTTTCTTTTTGACGATGATGAGATTCATGTAAAATTCTATACATCACAGGATCACGCATATTCAAGTTTGGATGAGACATATCTATTTTAGCTCTGAGTACTTTTTCTCCATCAGCAAATTCACCATTTTTCATTTTTTCAAATAATTCGAGGTTTTCTTCAACATAGCGATCCCTATAGAAACTTTCAATACCAGGTCTTGTAAGTGTCCCACGAAAACTGCTAATTTCTTCAGCTGATAAATCATCAACATATGCTTTACCTTTTTTAATTAATTTAATAGCATATTCATACATTTTATCAAAATAATCTGAACCAAAAAATAATCGATCTTCCCAATCAAATCCAAGCCATTTTACATCCTCTATTATTGATTTAACATATTCTTCTTCTTCTTTTGCAGGATTAGTATCATCAAAACGAAGATTGCATTTACCCCTATATTGTTGAGCTATTCCAAAATTGAGACAAATTGACTTCGCATGTCCAATATGAAGATAACCATTAGGTTCAGGTGGAAATCTTGTTTGGACTTGACCTTTGTATTTTTTTGTATTAATATCTTCATCTATAATTTCTCTTATGAAATCCCTTTTTTCGTTATTAATCGATTCCATATTCTCATCACTTCACATATATTTAATAAATTTTTTTGACAACCCCATACAGATTTGAACTGAAATCCAGAGATTCAGAGTTTATTATGTTAACCACTACACTACGTCGCTACTAATATTTATAAATAGTGTGTTGGTGGATACTTATAATCCTATTTAACTTTTAATATGTTTATGAGGCCTTGGTTCATAATTAATATCTAAGAATTGCATACCTATACAAAGGGATGGGTATGCGAAAAACTAATTGGAAAGTTTATGAAAAAGCTGAAGAGGAAGAAT
>Ga0299915_10001272_pt1 | contig 18721 bp, 16 predicted proteins | sample RVTome_13_FD_200263 | JGI IMG/M metagenome (GOLD analysis project Ga0299915, IMG submission 200263) | Soil microbial communities from uranium-contaminated site in the Upper Colorado River Basin, Wyoming, United States - RVT92D227 (version 2) ... | reverse complement strand
CGATCTCCTCTTTCTTGAAACCATTTGATCCAGCCTCGAACACGATCCTCCCCGTACGCCTTTTCCCAAGCCTTTACAATCTCTTTGACCGGGATGTCTGTCCCAACCCCGTAAAACTCAACGTACTCCATAAACATTTGGTTTTCAAGATTATAAGGCTGAAAGAGAGAGTCATCGCGGCCGTTAAATTCAAGGGGTGGAACATGATGTCTCCGGCAGAGTTCACTGTTGAATGCTGGAGTCGCCTTCACCCACTTCCCATCCAGAAAGAGTTCAACAAACCCATGATAGATGAAGAGGTCAGAACCCATGAACTGGATGAGTTGCCTGGTTGCCATATGGTTTCGGACAGTGGCAAAACCCACACGGGAGGGAATGCCACAGGCCCTGCCCAGGGCGCAAAGAAGGGAAGCCTTTGGAACACAGAAACTGCGGCCCCGCTTGAGCACATAGCTCGCACGGTAATGTTCAGGCAGATAGAAAGGAGAATAAGGGTCATAGCGGATGTTGTCACGTACCGCCAGATAGAGTTTTACCGCCATCTCGATGGGATCTTTGCTCCTCCCGATGACTCGGGTGGCATAGTCCCGAATGCTCGGATGATCGCTATCGATGGTCGAAGTGGGAGCCAAATAGCGGAGGTCTTCCGAATTCGTCTTCATCGGTTATTTATAAATTTTTAAACTTTTTTTATCAACCCTCTTTTGGCATTCGGGACTTATTGAGATTATCGATCGGATATGATATGAGAATGAGTCAATAAAACGATTTCTAAAGGAGGGGACGAGATGATTCAAACCCTTCACGTGAAAAGTGCGAAACGGACGGAATTCATCGATATCACCCGGCTTGTTCAAGAGGTAGTCCAGAAGACAAGGGTGAAGGAAGGCCTCTGTATCCTCTTCGTTCCCCATACCACTGCAGCGGTGACGATCAATGAGAATGCTGACCCAAGTGTTCCCAGAGATATCCAGATGGAATTGAATAAGATCATTCCTTTTGAGGATCAATACCTGCATACCGAGGGGAATTCTGCGGCTCATATTAAATCGAGTCTCATCGGAATTTCAGAAACACTACTGGTGGAATCAGGAAGGCTGGTCCTCGGGACCTGGCAGGGGATCTTCTTCTGTGAGTTCGATGGCCCAAGGAGCAGGGAAATTTATGTAAAAATAATTAATTCAGAAGAGACCCACTCATACCAGTAAGATTGAATAGGATTTATGATAGATCAGAGAAGTTTCATCGAAAAAGCAAGCAGGGTGCTCGAAAAAGAGCCACGACTGATCCGTCTCCCTTCCGAAGGGAAGGCCGTTTTTGTTGGAGACACGCACGGAGATCTCGATGCGACTGAGCAGGTCATTCAGCATTACTTCAAAAAACCTTACCGAATTGTCTTCTTGGGCGACTATGTGGATCGGGGAGACGATTCCGAGGAGAATATCCGTTACCTCCTTCAGATAAAACTCGAACATCCGGAACAGATCTTTCTATTGGCTGGGAACCACGAAGGAAATATGGTCAAAGAGTTGGCTCCTGCCAATTTTTGGGATTCCCTCTCCCTCCACGAAAAAGAACAGTATGGATGTCTCTTCTCAAAATTTCCTCTCTGTGCCACCTCTCAGAACGGAATCTTGGCTGTTCACGGGGCTCTGCCTGATTTGAAATCACTTGAGGAAGTGAATGAAATTGAGTGGGGGGATGAGCAATGGGATAGAATCGTATGGGGAGATTTCGTTGAAGGGAAGGCCGAATTATTGGGAGATTTATGGGGAAGACCTCAGTTCGGAGAAGCCTACTTTGACCGCTTGATGGGGAGGTATCAAAAAAAGATTCTTGTGCGTTCACATCAACCCCATGCGCCTTCATGGATGTTTAAAAAGAGATGTATCACCATTTTCACTTCACACGTCTATCTGCCGATTCGAACGATTATGATCGTTGATCTGGAAAAAGAGATCCGGAATGCAGGGGATGTGATCATCGAGAAAATATAAATACGAAGCACGAAATCCGAATGTCGAAACAAACTCAAATGACCAAATCTTAAATGTTCAAAATAAATAAAAATTTTAGATATTTGGATTTTGAAAATTCGTATTTGTTTCGGATTTAGATATTCGGATTTCGGATTTTATAATATGGCCGGCTTCTTCATCGGCAAGAGTAGAGGTAAATATAAAGGATGCCCAAAATCATTTCTTTTGACATGGACGGGACGCTGGTCGATTCGGAATTTACAGATTGGGTCTGGTTACACGGGATCCCCAGGCTTTATGCTCGTCAGAGAGGGGTTTCTTTCGATGAAGCCAAGTCTTTTGTCGTCAAGGAATACCAGAAGATAGGGGAAGGCGCTATTGAATGGTATGATATTAAGTATTGGTTCGAGCTTTTTCAACTCGATCAGGCCTGGAAAACACTGATGGAACAGTATGTTGATAAGATCAAAGTCTATCAGGATGTGAATGACATTCTGGAGCGCTTAAGGGAGAGACACCCTTTGATTCTTACCTCCAATGCAGGGAGAGAGTTCATTGAGATCGAAATGGAAGCCACTGGGCTTGGAAAATATTTCGGCCGCATCTTTTCGGCAACCTCTGACTTCCGGTTGGTTAAGAAGACCCTCGATTTTTATCGAAGGATTTGTGAGATTCTTGAGGCCGATCCCAGGGAGATCGTCCATATCGGCGACCACTATGAATTTGATTATCTCGTCCCCCGATCCCTGGGGATCGAAGCCTTCTATCTGGACCGATCGGGCAAGCAGAACGGAGACTCCATCCTTTCGAATCTGAAAGACCTGGAGAAAAAGCTTTATTAGAGAGCCCTGAAAAACTGCTCCATGCTCTCTCGATTACACAGATTACATATCATTGTAAAACCAGGGGTAAGGGGAGATTGAAAGGTTTCTAAAGTTTATGGTAGTATTGGGAAAGTTTGAAGAGTCTCCAGATTCCCTGAAGATGAAAGGCAGAATCGGCTTTAGGGGCAATCGTTTGGGCTTTTAAAGCCTCGGGTGAAAGGGATCGTCAAAAAAGCAATTTTTATTAATCAGGCGAGGAGGAATGGATGGCGTCCAATCCAAAGATTTTAGTCATCGATGACGAGATGATTGTCTGTGAAAGTTGTAAACGGATCCTCGAGGAGGATGGTTATGAGGTGGAGACTGCTCTCAGTGGAATGGAAGCATTCGAAAAGATGAAGGAGGCCCACTTTGATATTGTCATTACTGACCTCAAGATGCCAGGAATCGATGGCATGGAGGTGCTGAAGAGAATACGCAAAGAGTACCAGGAAACGGTCGTCATTATGATTACCGGTTTTTCCACGGTGGAGACAGCGATTGAGGCTATGAAGTTAGGAGCTTTTGACTATATTCCAAAACCCTTCACTCCTGATGAAGTTTCGATTGTGGTGAGGAAGGCAATCGATCAAAAAAATCTTCTTTTGGAAAACATCTATTTACGCCAGGAACTGCAGGAAAAATACGGATTTCACAATGTGGTGGGGAAGAGCAAGAAGATGCAGGAGATCTACCGTATCATTGCAAAAGTCGCTCCGACAGACAGCACCGTTCTGATCAATGGTCAGAGTGGCACGGGAAAGGAACTGATTGCCAGAGCAGTTCATTTCAACAGCCCGAGGAGAGAGAAACAATTTGTGCCGGTCGACTGTGCAGTTCTCTCGGAGAACCTTCTCGAGAGTGAGTTGTTTGGTCATGTGAGGGGTTCCTTCACCGGTGCCGTTACGACCAAAGCAGGACTTTTCGAAGTGGCAGATGGAGGCACCGTCTTCCTTGATGAGGTGGGGAATATCAGTCTTGCCATCCAAGCAAAACTCCTGAGGGTGTTGCAGGAGAGGGAGTTCACACCCGTTGGGGGAACCAAAACGAAGAAGGTCGATATTCGGTTAATTGCTGCAACAAATAAAGATCTGGAAAAGATGATTAAGGAAGGGACGTTTCGAGAAGATCTCTATTACCGATTGAACATTGTTCCCATCTGCCTTCCATCTTTGAAAGAACGACAAGAAGATATTCCGCTCCTGGCCGTTCATTTTCTAAAAAAATATTCGGAAGAGATGGGAAAAATGACAAAGGGATTTGCCCCTGAGGCGATGGAGAGACTGATGAGATACTCATGGCCAGGGAATGTGCGGGAACTGGAGAATGTGATCGAACGCACTGTTGTGATGATGGAAGAGGAAATAGTTCGGGTGGAACACCTCATCCTGCCTGACCAGCATGAGAAAGAAAGCCTTGAGAATCCTGTTCCGGCAACCAGCGAAGAGCTCAAAGAGATAAAAAAACAGCTCAGGGAGAAGGTGGTGGAGGATGTGGAGAAAGCCTTTCTCATCAATGCGCTGGAGCGGAATCAATGGAATGTCACCAAAGCGTCTGAGGAGGTGGGAATGCTTCGGCCGAATTTTCAGGCTTTAATGAGAAAATATAACCTCAGGGCAAGAGAAGAATAGAGAATGATCAATAAGCAATGGTCAATGATCCATTATCAATGGTCAATTAGCAAACCAAGCTAATGAAGGCAGTGACAATTCCCATTGATTAAGTCATCTATGGTAGATAAATTGATAATTGCCAATTGAATCACTCTGGGTTCATTTCTCGCGGGTTGCCGCGAATCTGCCATACCGGCGAAAGCCGGTATCCAGGAAATGCTACTGGATTCCGTGTCAAGCACGGAATGACATCTTAGGACAGAGAACGATCCCCACCTGCTTGTGGCGGGGTTATTCATTAAAGATTGAGGTTTTCAATTGTCTGATTTTTTTAAATGGCTGATTTTAGGTTGGTCGGTTGTCGTGGTTGGAATTGCCGGTCTCGGGTTAATCCTTGTCGTAAAGTATGGAGAGGTAAAAAAGATCGATACAGATGATGTAAGCTTATGTTTTATAATAGCTTTTTTTTGTTGGTTGATTCCCATCATTGCTTTTTCCATTCTTGCCAGGACATTGGGGTTCTAAAAATTTTAAATGCATAAATAAATCATTTTTGTTGAAAATCAATTATTTCTGATAATTAGTGAATTTATGTGCAAATTAATTAGCGTAAAAGTATATTTTAAATATACATTTATTCCCCCACAACCCAAAATAGTTTTTTGAAAAACAAGTAAATTCATAGAGTTACAAATAATTTACCCTTGTTTTAATATTGGCACATGAAATGCAGTTAATAAGCTTAACTATTAAAATGGGGGGGGAGAAGGATGATGAAAGGGATGAAAGTTTTAACTATGGGTTTAGTCATAGGGTTAATTAGCTTAATGTCCACCCCGGCTTTTGCAAGATCAGTAAGTTTTAAAGATGCTGGGGTTGCCTTGTGGATCTTTATCATCATTGGAGCTATCATTGTTCTGCTGCAATTGATACCGGCGGCGATCCTTTTCTTCGCATTTATCGGAACAACCACAGGATTGACCTTAAAAAAGAAGAAAACTCCAGAAAAAGTAACTGAGGAGGAAGGAGTTGTCCTTCCAGGATATGAAAAAGCCTTCCTAAAGAAGTAGAACGATATGGTAAGATTGAAGCGTATCAAAGACAAACCATTTGATGGATGGGGTGATGTAAGATGAACAAGAAGATAAGAAAAATTTTAATTGTCCTGTGCTTAAACCTAATGGTAGCCGTCTCTCTATTTTCTCTGGGTATTGCCTTCATTGGGGGCGTCCGGGGGATTGGACTTTTGGGGATCTGGTTCTTTCTCACATTTGGGATTTTCATCGTTTTAGCCCAGTTGATTCCTGCGAGCATCCTCCTTGCCTCATTTGTTGGAACAATTTTTTCGTCTTTCAGAAGAGGTGAAATGCCCATTCGAATTGCTTGAAGTAAAGAGGCGATCTTTTTCTGTGGATTGTTTAGAAAAAAAGAAGGATGCCAGATAGGAAGACATGGAATAGCTAAGAAGAGAGAAAAAGATGAAATCAAAGACGATTCTAATAGCCTACCAGGATGATTTTGGAGCAAGGGCACTCTCCACATTTCTGCATGGCATTGGATATAAGGTTGAGATAGCAAAGATGGTTAGCGAAATGATCCGGAAGGTAAGGATAGGGAACATTCATATTGTTCTATTGGATGATGAGATTGAAGGGGTGAAGGCCTGTGACTTAGTGCCACTTTTCAAAAAAATCAATGAAAGAATTCAGGTCATCGTCATCTCCTCAGAGGCCTCTCTCGGTTTGGTGAAACGTTTACGGGGAGCGGGGATTTTTTATCAGGCGATGAAACCCGTCGATATGGAAGAGATCAAATCAGCCATCGATTGTGCCTTTGAAAAGATTGAAAGGGAAAATTTAAAAGCGGGATTTTTCCCGTTCCTTATCCAAAGGAGGGTTCCAGCATGAAGAGAAAGATGGGGAGAGAAAGGGTTGGGTTTACCCTCTGGGGCATCCTTTCCATTTTCCTTCTCATAGGGTCGATCACCGGGATGGCATGGAGTGACAATACCATGTGCCTGGGTTGCCATCAGGATGAATCACTCAAGAAGAAAGATGCTACTGGACGAACGGTTTCTCTTTTTGTTTCGGAGGCCGGATTTAAAAATTCGGTCCATGGAAAACTCTCCTGCTCAAGCTGCCACACCCGGATCAAGGACGATGCCCATGCTGAGGGAGGAAAAAGCGCTACGGATAAGAGTGTCACCTGTGGCTCCTGCCATGAGAAGGCAGAAAAAGAATACCAGAAGGGCCTTCATTCGAAGATGATCATGAAAGGGACCGAAAGGGCAGCCAACTGTTTTGATTGTCATGGAAAACATAATATCCTGCCGAATGAGAATTCAAAGTCTTTGACTCATGTTTCCAATATCGACAGGACATGTAATCGCTGCCATTCGGATGTGGAATTTGTCAAAGCACATGCCCTGGGAACAGCACTTCCGAAAGAGGAATTCAAAAAAAGCGTTCATGGGAAGACAGGTCAGATCGCATGTACGAATTGCCACGGGAGTCATAACCTGAGATCTCTCATCGATCCCAAATCCTCGATCTTCCGATCCAATATCCCCCAGACCTGTGGGGAATGCCATCCAGATGTTACCAAACAGTTTACAGAAAGCATCCATGGAGTGCTTGCAGCAAGGGGAAGAAGCGATTCCCCCACCTGTACCACCTGTCACGGTTTCCACGGGATCAAAGCCAAAGTGGACCCGGATTCCCCTGTCCATGAGAGACGGATTGCGATGACCACCTGTCCCCAATGTCATGCAGCAGAGAGGATCTCGAAAGAATATAGGATTACCACAGCTCCGGTGAAATCCTATTATGATAGTTTTCACGGCCTTTCCTATCGGGGTGGAGATACCTTTTCAGCCAACTGTGCCAGTTGTCATGGGGTCCATGACATTCAGCCCTCTTCAGATTCCAAATCGATGATTCATAAAGACAATTTGCAGAAAACCTGTGGAACCTGCCATCCAGGGGCCTCTGAAAATTTTGCAAAAGGTAAGATCCATGTCGTCGCTGACATTAGAGGGGAAGAGTTTGGCGAAAAGGTGGTCGGTTGGGTGAGGATCATCTACATTTCAATGATCGTCGTTGTCATTGGAGGATTGACTCTCTTTAACTTTATGGATTGGTTGAGAAAGACGATTGACCGTAGACATTAAAAATCAAGGAGTGGGTCGCCATGACTAAGAAATACCTCAGGATGACATTGAATGAAAGATTGCAGCATATCAACCTGGCCGTCAATTTTACGCTCCTCGTCATTACGGGTTTTGCGTTAAGCTATTCATCAGCCTTCTGGGCTTCTCCTATTACCGATCTTCCCATGGGAATGACCTTTCGAGGTTTTCTGCATCGCCTCTGCGGTGTGGCAACAGTTTTCCTGGGAGGCTATCACATCTTGTATTGTGCCTTTACGGAAAGGGGTAGAGGGATTATCAAAGATATGATCCCAGGGTTGAAAGATGCTATTGACCTATGGGAAACCTTGAAGAATAACTTCTTCATCAACCGGCCAGCCAAGGCACTTAAAATGCCTCGCTTCAATTTCCGGGAAAAGTTAGAATACCTGGGTTTGATCTGGGGAACCATCGTGATGACAGTGACAGGTTTCATCCTTTGGTTTAAGACCGAATGGCTCCTATTTTTTCCCATGTGGACTTGGGATGTTGCCCGAGCGATCCATTTTTATGAAGCCGTTTTAGCAACCCTAACCATCATCGTTTGGCATTTTTATTCTGTCGTGTTCAATCCCGATATCTACCCGATGAGTTGGGCCTGGATCACAGGGGACCTCACTGAACATGAGATGGAGGAAGAGCATGGTCTCGAACTGGAGAAGATCAAGGCTGAGCAAATAAGAGAGCTGAAGGATTTTGGTGCGGCAGCTGCTGTAGGAGGTGGAAGGGTCTATCCTCTTCATCGGGAAAGGAAGGATAAACTCTCCATGAAACGCGTTTATGGGATGGTTCAAGGTCTAAATGAATCCATTAAGAACTGGAAAGGGATGTAAGCCCCGATAGAAAGTTTTCAACTTTCTGATGGAGTGGTTCACACGGGATTTTCTAACGGGGGAAGCAAAGGGGAGGTGAAAACTTATGTTTGGGAGCAAAAACGAACGATATGGGCCTTACCCTAAGAAGAAAGGGAAAAGAAGAGCCCAAGTGAAGGAAGGACGGTCTTTGAATAAAACTTACGAATGGGTTAAATGGAGACTCGATAGAATCGGGCAAGCAACCATTTATCATCCCTGTCTGGAGCACTAATAATAGCCAGCTAGTCTTATAGTCAGTTATTATTTGATCTGAACTACACGACTATGCGACCATACGACTATAAGACAAACAATACATCAATCGGGCTTCTCAGCCAAACTTAAAGACTGAACTTACGGCCCTATATATCCTCTGACTCCCACCATCCAAACCCCACCCAAATGGAGAGGATATATAGGGCTTTTTTTATTGTCGAAGGGGAGAGAAAATGTTAATATTAACCCCACCGGAACTATTTATTTGAAGAATCTTTTGCATCATCAGGTGCAACCCATTATCAGGCAGGGCCTAAAGGCAGAAAGATGTTACTTCGAAAAAAATATTCTTTCTGGATTATTCCTCTTATTTTTGTTCTCCTCCTCGGAACTTTAATCCAGGAGTCCCGGGCGATGACCATCGAAGAAGAAAAAAAATTGGGGAAGAAGATCATCCTCGAGATGGAGAAGAAAGTGGATTGGGTGAGAGACCTCACCCTTCAGGGCTTTATCAATAAAATAGGGTATTCCTTGATTGCTCAAGCCGGGCCCACTCCTTTCGAATTCAAATTCTATCTGATTAACGGGACAGACCCAAATGCCTATGCGATCCCGGGCGGCCATATCTTTGTAACAACAGGCCTTCTCGTTTTAGCGGAGAATGAACAGGAAGTGGCAGGGGTGCTCAGTCATGAAATCTCCCATGTGATGGCGAGACATGTTGCACAGATGATTGAGAGAGGGAAAAGACTTAATATCGCCAGCATGGCGGCCATCGTTGCAGGACTCCTACTGGGGGGAGGAGGAAAAACCTCCGAGGCTGTTGCCACGACGGCCATGGCCACGGCAGAGGCGCTCGCTTTAAAATATACCCGTGACATGGAAGTCGAGGCGGATCAAAACAGCCTTCACTATATGATCAAGACCGGTTACGACCCCAATGGGTTGATCTCCTTTATGAGTAAGATTTACAAACTCAGCCTTACGACCGGGCCCCAAATACCCCTTTACCTCTCCACCCATCCAGCCATTGAGGATCGAATCTCCCTAATGGGCAATCTCATTCAAATGGGACCGAAGCCCATAGAACCATTCAAAACATCCGGCCATTTTAAGAAATTACAGGCAAAGGCCTTTGTCGAGGAGAGGGAGCCCCATTTGGCCATCAACCACTTTCAATCTCTTGCTGATTCCAGCCCCCGGGATGCGGAGGCCCATTATGGCCTTGGCCTCGCCTACAAGAAAATGGGGCGACTCGACAAATCGATCGAGGCTTTTCAATATGCACAAACTCTCGCCCCAAACGATATCGATGTTTTAAGGGAACTTGGAATCGTCTCTTTTCTTTCAGGAAAGCTGGATCTGGCAGTCAAACATCTCGAGATGATCTCATCTCTTTTGAAGGCCAGAAGTCCTTGGACAGATGATCCGTTAGGCCTCTATTATCTTGGAAGGTGCTATCAGGAAAAGGGAGATGTAACGCAGGCCCTCCCCCTCTTTTTAAAGGTGAAGAAAGAGTATCCCGAGTTCATCGATGTCCAGCATAACCTCGGGTCCGTTTACGGAAGAATGGGTCAGAAAGGATTATCCCACATTCATTTCGGTCATTATTTCAAGTTGAGGGGTGACGGGAAGAATGCCCTTCTTCATTTCAGAACATCCCTTGACTGGCTGGAAAAGGGGAGCCTGGCAAGGGAAGAAGCTCAGAGGGAGATCAAAGAGCTAACTGGATCGAAATAATCCTGATGGGAGAAGAAAGGCTTATAAATCGCAGGAGAGACAAATTGAAAGAGATAGAAGTCTATTGCAAAATAGCTCTTGAAAGAGGATTGAATGGGGCGAAGGCGATCGATCCTTGCTCCATTGCCACTGCTGAATGGGTGAGAATGAAGTGCCAGTTTGGCTGCCCGGGCTATGGAATGAGACTTTGTTGCCCCCCCTATACTCCTTCTCCAGATGTCACCCGGAAGGTGATTGATTCTTATCAGAAGGCCATCCTACTCCACAAGCAAATAGGAGAGAGTTCCCCAAGGAGGGAGGAGACAAAGGCTTTCAATGAGATCATCGTTCGACTCGAAATAGAGATTTTTCTCGATGGCCACTATAAGGCACTGAGTCTGGGGTCGGGGCCTTGTCGTCTCTGTAAGGAATGTGATACAAATAAGCCGTGTAAACATGGATATGAAGCAAGACCTTCCATGGAGGCCTGTGGAGTGGATGTATTCAAGACAGCAAGGGATAATGGATTTCCCATCCGGGTGGTGAAAAGTCCTGAGCAGGAACAGAATATCTTTGGGTTGATTTTGGTTGATTAAAAACAGGATGGCGATAGACCGATGGTAGATAAGATGAAAAATAAGATAAAAAAGAGAGAAGGAGAGACCGAGAGGCTCAACCGCGAGCTTTCTATTCTCAATGCGATCAGCCAGACGGTCAACCAATCGATTGATCTCGATGAGATTCTAAATAAAAGCCTCGATAAGATCGTGGAGATGACTGATGTCCGGTCAGCAGGGATCTACCTTTTGGACGAAAAGAATAATGAGCTGATCTTCGTGGCCCACCGAGGGTTTTCAAAGGATTTTCCGAAAAAAATGAAACAATTCAGGCTGGGGGAAGGGATAACCGGAAGGACAGCCCTTTCTGGCGAGTCTTTCTTTATTGAGGACTATCCCGCTCACCCGGAAGCTATTCCTCAAGCTATCGAGGAGGGTGTAAAATCCCTAACAGTGATCCCGCTTAAATCGAGGGACAAGATCTATGGGACCCTGAACATTGCACGAAAGGAATTTTATCGATTCACTCCCTTTGACAAAAATCTGTTTAACTCCATCGGGCAGATCATCAGCAGCGGTTTGGAAAGGGCTTCCCTCTATACCGAGAATGTCAACCGGCTGGATGAGCAGAAGACCCTCTATTCCATTACTCAGGAAATAGCCTCCCGGCTCGAGTTAAAGGTGATTCTCGAGAAGATCATTAAGAGCGCCATCAAGCTTTTGAAAGCAGATGCCGGATCGGTTACCCTCTGGGACAACCGGAAACAGACTTATACCATGGCTATTTCACACGGGTTGCCGGAAAGACTGATCGGGAAAGAATTTTCACCTTCCTCGAAGGGCGTCGTGGGAGAGGTATTAGACAAGAAAGGTCCTATCCTCTATGAAAATTATCATGATCATCCCAACCGTTTGGAGGAATTGGATCCTCTCCATTTTAAAGCGGTTGTCGGGGTTCCACTGATCGTCAGAGATATGGTCATTGGGACAATGGTGATCGGCACTTCGGATCCCCAAAAACATTTCCAGCAAAACGAGATCAATCTCCTCTTTGCTTTTGCTCAACAGGCGGCCATTGCCCTTGGAAACGCTCAGCTCTATGAAGATTCTTTAGTTAAGATCAGGCAGTTGACAGCTCTTTATGAGGTTGGAAGGAAACTTTCTTCCACCCTTGATCTTGATGAGTTGCTCAATCATGCCCTTAGGCTTCTCAAGGAACAGTGGGGTTATGCCTTATGTGTTATTCTATTACTGGATCAAGAGAAGAACGAACTCTATGTTAGACAGGTCATTGGCCGAGATTTTGAAAAGGTGCAAAGTTTACGGTTCAGGGTCGGTATGGACGGCATTGTGGGATGGGTGGCCAAGACCGGTGAGCCTCTCTATGTCCCTGATGTTTCAAAAGATCAGAGATATATTGGAGAATTTCCCGAAGTAAAATCGGAAGCAGCCTTTCCGCTTAAAATCAGGGACCAGGTTGTTGGCGTGATGAATGTGGAAAGCAAGGAGCTCATGGGGTTTGATGAGGAGGATCTAAAGGCGCTTTCGTCCTTTGCGAGTCAGGTGAGCGTCTTTATTGAGAACGCTCAGCTCTTTGCTGACTTAAAACAGACCCTGAAGGAATTGAAACAGGCTCAGGACCAGATCGTCCAGACAGAAAAGCTGAGGGCCATGGGAGAGATGGCAAGTGGGGTTGCACATGATTTCAATAATGTTCTGGCCGTCATCCTGGGAAATATTCAGCTTCTTTCCCACCAGATTGACCATCTTAAATATGATGAGATTCGAGAGCGGTTGAAAACCATTGAGAAGGCTTCCAAGGATGGGGCGGAGACTGTACGTCGGATTCAGGAATTCACAGGGAAAAGAAAAGATAAGGAATTCGTGACACTCTCACTCAATGACCTCATTCATGAGGTCGTGACCATAACAGAACCTCGCTGGAAAGACCAATCTCAAAGGAAAGGGTTACAGATCAAACTGGTCAAAGAGTTAAATGATGTTTTGCCCATTGTGGGAAACCCATCGGAGTTAAGGGAAGTTTTAACCAATATCCTCTTCAATGCGGTGGATGCTATGCCAGAAGGGGGAAAAATCACGATCGCCACACAACCCCATTCAGAGGGATGGGTGGAGATGAGGATTTCGGATACAGGTATCGGAATGACTGAGGAGATTAAAAAGAAGATCTTTGATCCTTTTTTCACCACAAAAGGAGTAACCAATTCCGGTTTGGGGATGAGCGTCTCCTATGGGATCGTCAAGCGCCATGGAGGGGAGGTCCTGGTTGAGAGTGAACCCGGCAAGGGAACTACTTTTATCATTCACCTGCCCATGGGATACGGAGAAGATGTCAAAGAGGTGGAGAAGGGACTGGAGAAATTAATCAGTTTGATGCGACCGGCAAGAATTTTGGTGATCGATGATGAAGAGCCTGTCCGGGAAATCCTCTCCCGGATGTTAAGGACCAAAGGGCATCAGGTGGAGGTAGCATCAGATGGCGAAGAAGGAATAGAACGGTTTAAGGGAGGGGGGTTTGATTTAGTCTTTACCGACCTGGGGATGCCGAAGATTTCAGGCTGGGAGGTAGGAAAGGCCATGAAGGAATTGAACCCCAAAGTCCCCGTTGCCATGATCACTGGATGGGGAGTGGAATTGAATAGAGATAAGATGAGTGAGAGCGGGATTGACCTTATCATCTCCAAACCCTTCAACTTCGATCAAGTGACCCAACTGGTTTCAGAGGCCATGGAGTTAAAGGAGAGGATGTAATCAGTGATCCATTGCCAATCATCAATGGTCAATTATCAATGATCGGTGTTTATTGACCATTGTTCATTGGACATTGAGAATTGATCATTGTTATTTTACTTACCACCATCGCCAGAGGGCGATAACAAACGTGATCAGAAAGACGAAAATCAGATTCATATAGGCCATGAAATAAAAGACTTTTTCATGGGGAGACTTTTCTGTTTTTACTCTCATTCTTAATAACTCGGCAACTTCGGGCATCTGATATATCTTCTCTTCTCCATGGGGGGCTGTGTTAATTACTTCCGTCAGGTCATTTCCTGCCGGATGTTTTTTCATATGACTTCCATCTTTCCATAGCTTACTCGAACTAACGTCATAGATCTTTCCTTTGTAGGCGAAATAAGTCGGCCTTTTCTCTTTTCCGTCAAAATACTGGAGTTCTTCCAGGGTTAATTTATCCTTTTTCTGAAGGGGAGAGAGGACTTTCTGTTTTCTCAGTTTTGGTCCAATGATAAAAGTCACGATGACCGCTGTGGTCACCATGATGAGAAAGAGAAAGATTTTAAGACTAAGCAGAATTCCAAATCTTGTCGTATAGAAAACCTCCCAGGTTGGCATTCGGGAGATCGTCAGGAGAACGCCTGTGATGGAGAGAGTGACGATCCCAAGCCATCCGAGAATCAATTCTCCCTTCGGAAGCCCCTTGGCTGCATACGCAGGTTTCAGCAGAATGTGGACGTAAAGGATGGTTCCGAACCAGGCGACGGCCATGAGGAGATGGAGATAACCAATGATCAATCGGACGATTTTTTGAAAGGGTTGAAGAGGGCGGTAGAGGCCTTTGGTTTTGAGGTCATCCCTGAAATCCTCCCCACCCTTTGTCAGTTTTCCACCGATGGAATCGACATGGCATCTCTGACAATCGAATTTGGTTTGTTCAGCATAATCCGGGGTTGAGTAAGTCAGAGAAGGGCAGAGGAGAAGTGATAGAACCAAAAGAAGTAAATATGTTTTGTTTAGAGAACCCATCGGGTTCATAGTATATGAGAAAAAAGATCCGAAGGCAACATAAAATCTATTCTTATTTTTTTATCCCCCAATTTATATGTTCAATTGACGGGGATAGCTGGTCAGGACTTTATAGCCATCTTGCCCGACTAAGACGGTATCCTCCACACGCACTCCCCAGGGACCTGCATAGATACCGCAATTGCCCACTGCGATGACCATATTGGCCTCCAGAGGAGGAGGCTCCTTTTCTCCGTGAAAGAAGGCATGGCCCGGCGGCAAGGGGGACTCCTCGAATTCGATGCCAACACCATGGATCGGTGGTCCAAAGAGATGGCCGCCGTGTCCTCCTTCTTTGACCACTCCATGAAGTGTCTGTTCTAATTCGACCATTCCAACTCCTGCTTTAACCTTTCTGATTGTAGTCTGTTGAGCCTTCAGATACAAGTCATAGGCAACCTGTTGCTCAGCCGTCGGGTTGCCAACACATACGGTTCGACAAATGTCTGCACTGTAACCATTGGCAATGGGATGGATGTCAATCATTACGAGATCACCCTCCTGCAGTTTCCGCAGGGTCGGAAGGCCATGGGCAATATTGGTGCGTGGTCCGGAAGATACATAAGTGCGCCAGAACTCCTCTGCACCGGCCCGCCGCATCGTATACTCCGCCTTAGCTGCCACCAAGCTTTCCGTAACCCCTGGTTTCACGGCAGCGATGGCTGCCTTCATTCCTTTATCTGCCACCTTTGCCGCAGCCTGGATTCGCTTGATCTCTCCCTTATCCTTAACGATCCGAAGCTCGGAAAGAATATGGGTGCAGTCTTTGACGGTCACGCCTGCTGGTTTACCATGGGGATGGGTCAACATATTCATCATGGACTGGGTCAGGTAAGTATATTCGAGCCCGACGACACCCTCCTTTATTCCAAAATGCTCAAAGTTATGGGCGATGGAGTGAATCATCCCGACTTCATTCTCGAAACCAACGATGTGGTCAAAGTGTGCAAGGTTTTTTACATCCTCCACATCTGTTTGAGGGACACCCAGGGCCACTTTTCCATCCTGAGTGATCATGGCGTAAGCACATAACCGCCCATCTCCAGCCAGATAGAACATGTTAGAGGGTTTGGTGAGCAGGAGGGTATTGAGTCCGGACTCTTTCATTAAATGGGTACATCTCTTTAGACGATCTTGATAAGGTTGAATAGTCATTTTGGTGCCTCCTCTTTACTTGCCCCACCCCCTGCCTGCCGGCCCCGGTCCTGAGCGAGGGCGGGGCAGGCATCAGAGGGGAGGAAATTTTTATGGGGAAGAGGGAAATATCTCATTACCTTTTATGTTTTTCACGCAGTTCAGCTGCCTTCTCCTTGATCTCGGTCAAGTCTCGCTGCATCTCACTCCATCCATACCAGAGCGCATAATCCGGATTGGCATGGAAGGAGCCATGAAAGGTCCTCATCCGATGTTCGAGAAACATGACAAAGAGTTTTTGCTTAATCACGGTGGGAGCATCGTGGAAGGTGAGCAAATCTGGAAATGGGTAAGCATAATTTTTTGGTTTGGGAAGAACTCCCTCTTTGTATAGACCCACTATTGTTAAAATGGCCTCTGCCATCAGACGGTCAGCTTCTTTAATCATCTGGTCGCCTTTCACCAATTCTGCTTTGGCAAAATTGATGGAATGGCACCGATTACAAGTCTTGAGCATTTTATCCCGTTCTTTTTGCCAGCTTTCCTGGGTCAACCGAGCTACATCGGTTGCCTTCACGACTTCAAGTCTTCCAGTGGGTTTTCCGTCCGGGTCGAGTACACCTAAACCCTGCAGGAATTCCACTGTAATAACTTAAGGATGTCCCTTTCCACGATTACCGCTGAACGTCTCCAATTCTTCAACTCGAAGCTCGAAGGTAATGGCCTCCGAACCCATATCTGAGAACCACTTGACACGTTCGTCGACAAGGTCTACCAAAAAATGGTAGTGACCAGGTTTGAGAAAGGGTGGAATCTCAAGTTCCAACACGACCGATTCCCTTGGTGCAACGGTGAGGTTCCGGAAACCCCCACGCAATTCGATCTCCTGCTTTACGCTAGGTTGGGACAAATGGACTTTTGCGCCGAGGTGAACTCCCGAGTCATGGTCGGAACGGAACGTCCAGGGCTGAGGGCTCATGTTCGTTGCTCGGAAACGCATCAACGCTCCATTGCCTCTGATGATAGAGGTCGGGACCTCCAGAGGTTCAATCTGAGCCCGATAGAAGTATGGAACGTAATCGTCCTCCACCCAGCGACGGAACCGCTCGGGAGTGTGGGACCCTCCCCGAACAGCCAGCCATTGTTCATAGCCATCAAGCACCTTTGGAAGGTCAGGTTTGCAGATCAAAGGCACAAAGCCATAGGCCAAACTGAACTGTTTCCGCGCTTCAGCGATGGTTTTTCCCGATAGGAGTACCGAAATAGCTGAGGCTATCCCGCTTCGTTCCACCCCCATCTCACAGTGAAGAAGGAGAGGACGCTTGGCGGTGTTAAGAAGGCGAACGAGCTCCTGAAGTGTCCCCCGGGGCGGCATGAAGACACTCAACCGTATAAGGTGAAGATCCACTCCGTGGACGTCTGAAACCTCCTGTTCCCCCTTGAGCCAGGACCTTGTCTTCTCGTTGGTGCGTAGGTTGATTACCGAACGGAGGCCGAACTCTTTTATCCGGCGCTTTAAGGCCTCCGGCGATAGCTGTGCACTCCGATACACCTCATTCGGGATTACGGTGTGGAAATTTCCATGGAACAGGGGTACGCGGAACAACCAGAGCCCTGCAATAAAAAGGAGTGCCGCCAGTATGACCGCATATCTTACGACCCACCATCGATGCTTCCGGATCCTTGCATTGTTTTGTGAAATCTCTGCCATCTGCAACTGGTCCTTCTTGCTGAAAAAGACAAAGACACCCAGTTTTTCAGCAATCCATTACTTGATCGTTAGAGGAATAAGTATCGTTTTTGAGCCTTTATTTTTAAACCATGCTACTTTCTCTTTCACAATATCAACTTCCAGATAATAGTCTCCTTTCTTTGAGGGTGCATGAACCATTAGATCAACGATTACAGAATCATCCGTTCCTATCTTCTTATTTAAAGAGGTCCGAATGTTATCGTATTCCATCATCTCTCCTGTTGCACTAAATAGATGATAACTTATAAATACAGGATGGTCTTTATCTCCTGAGTCCCATGTGACGATACTTTTATTCGTAACGGAAATGGGTATCAGAATTGTTTTAGATGGTTTTGTCTCTATTTTGCCCCCATGATAATCTATTGATGCAATAAATTCCATATTTCCTCTGGAAGGGCCCGTTCTAAAGTCACTCACAAGTCCGGGGACAAGAAAAGAGGTAAAAACCATTGACAGGACACCATGCATCACCCCAAGGGTAAAAATATTTCTGTTTCTTAGGAAAAGAACACAGGTAACAAGACCGAAACAGAAGGAAAGAGCCATGAGTCTAATGTTTGGGGAATGAGCAAGGGAAAACAGCAGGGCCGCACTCATTACTGAAATTGATCTCTTTTCAAATATCTTAAAAAACCGTATCAGGAGAATACTTTGTAAAAGGAACTGTTGAGCCAATCCCTCAACTATTTTCTTGGTGATTCCCCATGATGTATATTTGAAAAAACCTGCCCAATGGGAGATAAAATCATGAGGGTAAGACTTATTAGAATAGGTGATCGCAAAGAGAACTATTATAACCGTTGAAATCAAAGAAATGATGAGACATTCGCATCCTGATTCATAGAGGTTGTCAAATCGTACCCCCATTCCTTTCAGAGAGTCCTTCCAGATTAAAGAACTCATTATAAAAAACAGTAAGCCAAGGATTATGGAAATAAAAACAGCAATAGCTGTTCCGTGCCATAATCTATAGAAGAGAAGTACCAAACTTCCCGGAACAGCTATTTTGAGCCGATAA
>Ga0299915_10001271_pt1 | contig 18725 bp, 15 predicted proteins | sample RVTome_13_FD_200263 | JGI IMG/M metagenome (GOLD analysis project Ga0299915, IMG submission 200263) | Soil microbial communities from uranium-contaminated site in the Upper Colorado River Basin, Wyoming, United States - RVT92D227 (version 2) ... | reverse complement strand
TGGACCGATAGATAGGGTTAAGTTCGAAAGACTTAAAGATAAGTATTATGAGCTACGGGGTTGGGATGTTAAGACCGGGAGACCGACAAGAGGAAAATTGGAAGAATTGGGTCTCAAGGAGGTGGCCAACAAATTAACAAGCTTGGGTAAATTACCCTAATCCGGGTCTATGGACCGGCGCTCTGGGCGAAGGGTCCTTTTCTCTATGCTATTGATTACAGAGATTTCTGGTTTTTTCAGAAATCTCCTAAAAAAACTTGACAAGATTATAATATTATAATAATAGGTTGACATCTTAAATATTCAAAGGTCAATAATAATATCCCTTTCTATTCAGAGGAGGCGTGAGCATGAAAACAGTTAATCCATACTCGATGAAGATTCTCCGAGTTGATCTCGGCAAAGGTCGGATAGAGGCAGAGGAGATCGGTCATGAAACAGTAAGGAAATATGTTGGGGGCACAGGACTTGGAGCTAAGTATCTCTATGAAGAAGTTCCGCCCGGGGTTGAGTGGTCCGATCCGGAAAACAGAATGATGTGGTTTACCGGACCTCTTGCAGGGACAAGGGTTGCCGGATCGGGAACTTTTTCAGTGATCAGTAAGGGCCCCATGACTAATATGGCGGGCGCTTCTCAGGCAAACGGGTTCTTTGGGGCTTTTTTGCGGTTTTCAGGCCTTCACGGGATCATCATCCAGGGCAAGGCTAAAAAATGGACTCGCCTCCATATCCATGACGGTACCGTCGAACTTCTTGATGCAGAACATCTTATTGGGAAGGACACCCGGGAAACAGAGGACATCATCCGCCAGGAATTGGGCAAGCGATGCAGTGTGTATAGCATCGGGCCAGGTGGGGAGAAAGCTGTGCGATTTGCAGTTATCGTCGGCGATCATGGTCATGTGGTTGCACATAATGGATTGGGAGCTGTGATGGGGTCAAAGAAGCTGAAAGCTGTATCCGTGGAGCGAGGCAAAATGCAGGTACCTGTAGCAGACTCGACCCGTTTGACCACTGCGGCAAAAGAGCTTTTTGAAATGGCTGTGAAGGCTGATCCTAATCTCGGTAAGTATGGAACCGCATTTGCCTTCGAAGTTTTTACACCCATCGGAGCATTACCCATCAGAAATTATACGACGAACATTTTCCCAGAGTGGGAAAAGTTTAAGGGTGAATATCTGCGCAGCCACTTCAAAGTCAAGCCTACCCCTTGCTGGGCCTGTCGGATGAGCCATTGTAATACGATGGAAGTAACGGAGGGACCGTACAAGGGCTTTATCGGAGAGGAGCCGGAGTACGAAGCCTTAGCGGCGATGGGTCCGGTAATCAATCAAACGGATCCTGGTGCCGCTGTCATGTTGGCTAATCTAATTGATGATCTGGGAGTGGATTGTAATGAAACAGGCTATTTGATCGGCTGGCTCATGGAGTGCTATGAAAAGGGAATTTTGAAAAAGAAAGACCTTGACGGCATCGAAATGAAGTGGGGTGACCCAGAAGCCACAGCCACGATGTTGAAGAAGATTGCTCATCGTGAGGGTTGTGGAAAACTTTTTGCTGAGGGTGTGAAGAGGGCAGCCGAGACGATTGGTGGAGAATCGCTTAGCTGTGCAGTATATACACTTAAGGGGGCCTCCCCCAGAGGACATGATCACCGGGGTTATTGGATGGAACTGATTGACACCTGTCTTTCGAACACGGGCACGATTGAGACAGCTGGGCCTTTGGCAAAACCAGGCGTATTGGGTCTCTCCCCTGTCCAAGACCGATTTGATCCTCTGGAAATGTCGACACAGAATGCCAAGCTCAACGGAGGGAGGCAGTTTGAAGATTGTTTGGGCGTTTGCCGCTTTTGCACGAGCGACTTCAATCTCACTTTGGAGTGTTTGAACGCCATTACCGGGTGGGATTTTACGATCCCTGAGGCAATGGATGTAGGACGGCGCACGATCAATCAGCTCCGCGTATTCAATTTCCGGCACGGTCTCACAAAAGAGATCGAGGCCCCTTCCGTTCGATATGGTTCCACACCGGTCGATGGTCCGGCAAAAGGGATCGGTATTATGCCCCATTGGGAGTCCATACGGCGAAACTATTATGAACAGATGGGGTGGGACCCGGAGACCGGAAAACCCTTGTCTGCGACGTTAGAGAAGCTGGGGCTTGAGCATCTTGTGAAGGATTTATGAGAAAAAAGAGTCCTTTTTCCAAAGGATAAGGGATGGCAGGTTTTAGAGCTTTTACTGCTAACTTTTGTAGCAATATTCTATGTAGAGCAAATCATTAAGGTGCATCGATGGATTGGGTGGTCATTGGTCAGCAGACGTGGAATGGATTGACGAACGGGGTGGCTTACGTCATTTTTGCGTTGGGACTGAATCTGATTTTTGGCGTCCTGAAGGTGACCAATATCGCTCATGGCGAGTTCTTCATGCTTGGGGCAATGTTGCTTGTTTCCCTACAAGGGCTTCTTGGAATGAATTTCTTCCTTGCTCTGATTTCTTCCACCCTTTTAGGAGCCGGGCTCGGGTTTCTTTGTAATCGGATAGCAGTTCGTCCATTGTTAACTGCTTCGCCGTTGAGCACTCTGTTATCAACTTTAGCTGTAAGCTATATTCTTTTAAATGCAGGCATCATTATCTGGCCGTTCCCCAAGACTGTCGAGCCACCGCTTTCTGGAACTCTGAATCTGGGTGTTGTCCGTATCACTGGGGCCAGCTTGGTCACTCTTGGTTTAGGAGGTTTGGTCATAGCGGGGTTGTATTTCTTTCTCTCGAGGGTGAGGATGGGCAAGGAAATCGATGCTACTTCGCAACACATGGTAGGAGCAAGCCTTGTCGGGATAAACGTGAAAAGGGTATATGACCTTACATTTGTTATCGCTGGGGCTTTGGCAGCGATAGGGGGGGGATTAGTTGCACCACTCTGGCAGGCAAACACAACAATGGGCCAGTATGTGCTGTTGAAGGGATTTGCTATTGTCGTGGTGGCTGGCATGGGTAATGTCTTGGGTTGTCTATGGGTCGGATTATTAGCTGGCATCGCAGAGGCTTTATTTGGTCAGTATGTAGCCATGTACCATAAAGAAGGTTTCCTTTTCGGAGTGATGATCATCTCACTACTTTTAAAACCGGAAGGGTTATTTACAAAGAGGTAACCATTTTTGCTACGTAAGCACTTAGTCCCTCTAACACTTTTAATTGTTGCCATTTTGCTTCCATTCATTTTGACGGGTGACTACTTCGGCCATCTTTTAGTGATGACCTGCATTTTCGCGGTGTTAGCTCTCGGTTTGGACATTATTATAGGTTACATGGGACAGATTAGCATGGGGCACGCAGCGTTCTTTGGGATAGGAGCTTACACTTCAGCACTATTAAGTTTAAGGTTGGGTTTGTCAGTATGGCTGAGCGGCCTAACAGCCATTGTATTCGTTGGGATTCTTGGCTTTTTCATTGGTTATATCTCCCTGAGCCGAACCAGGGGGGTGCCTTTTGCTATCGTTACGTTTGGCTTTGGACTGGCATTATGGCTGCTTTGTGCCAACTGGTATAACCTCACACGCGGTTTCTCAGGGATATCAAGAATTCCACATCCAGTCATAGCCATTCCTTGGCTTCCCAAGATCGAGTTTAAATCTCCTTTTTCGTATTACTACCTGGTATTAGCCTGTCTGTTCCTTACGATCTACTTGATTCGGCGGTTGCTACAATGTAGATTCGGAAGAGCGGTTATTGCTTTCCGTGAAAATGAGAGCCTGGCAAGTTCTATAGGAGTTGATCCTCTCTGGTACGGCACCTTAGCATTCGCTTTATCAGCCGCTTTGGCTGGGCTTTCTGGTGCTGCATTTGCTCATTTTGTGCGCTTTATCACTCCCAACTTGCTCGGCATGGATTATGTTTTCATGATGCTTATCATGGTCATTGTGGGAGGGAAAGGTACCATATTAGGTCCCGTGATCGGGGCTGCTGTTTTCGTATTAGTGCCTGAGTGGCTACGTGTAGTTGAGCAGTTTCGTCCAGTGTTACTTGGCATATTTTTCCTTCTTTGCATCATATTTTTACCAGGGGGTATATATCCCGGATTGGTAGCACTCTGGAGTCGAGCTTTCCCATCCCAAAAGCTATGATTCGAGATGAAAAATCGAGAGGCCATATAACCGAACAAGAGGTCACTTTGGATAAACTCCAGTAATGGAGATCATGTCATGACCATTCTGAGAATCGAAGGACTGACAAAAGATTTTGGGCGATTGAGGGCACTCAATGATGTGGCACTTAATGTTCAGCAGGGTGAGATACTTGGTCTGATTGGACCGAATGGCTCCGGTAAGACTACGATGCTCAACGTTATCACGGGTTTTTTGAAGCCCACGGCAGGAAGCGCAATTTACAAAGAAGGGCTACTGACAGGTTTGAAACCACATCAAATTGCTAAAAGAGGAGTGACCCGAACATTTCAACTGACAAGTCTGTTTCCCAACTTAACTGCGATCGAGAACATCATTCATGGAAGACACCTTTACTCAAAAAGCAGTTTGTTCGGATCATTTTTTTGGAACAAAAGTTATCGAGAGGAAGAGGCTAAGCTAAGGCAGGAAGCCATGAATATCCTGACGTTTGTAAACATGCAAGAAAAAGGTGATATGATTGCCGGAAACCTGCCGGCTGCGGAGCAAAGAATATTGGAAATAGCCATCGCTTTGGCTTCGAAACCCGAATTATTATTGTTGGATGAGCCCGCAAGCGGAATGAATGTGCCAGAGGCGGCAAGTGCGATGGAGTTAATCCGCTCAATACAGCAATCAGGAACCACTGTCGTGATCGTCGAACATAATATGAAGGTCATCATGCAGCTATGTTCTCGGATCGCAGTCCTAAATCAAGGGGTTAAAATTGCCGAGGGGCCGCCCCAAGAGATAAGCAAGAATGAACAGGTCATCTCCGTCTATTTAGGTAAGAGAAGAGAAAAAAATGCTTAGTGTCAGAGATCTAAATGTATACTATAAAAATATCCAAGTGTTGAAGGGGGTATCCATAGCTGTCAGAGAAGGTGAACTCGTAACGGTTATTGGAAGTAATGGCGCCGGTAAGAGCACATTTCTAATGACCCTTTGCGGTGTAATAAAACAAGCCTCCGGGACGATCGAGTTTATGGGGACAAGCTTAGATAAATTGCCCCCCCATCGCATTTTCAGCCTTGGCATGGTCCAAGTACCCCAGGACGGTGGGCTCTTTCCAGAAATGACAGTTTTGGAAAATCTCAGGCAAGGCGCCTACCGCTCTCCTGCTGTCAGGAATATGGGGCAAAAGTTGGAGGAAATTTATGGTTATTTTCCAGTGTTGACTCAACGGAAAAACCAGAGAGTCGGCACATTAAGCGGTGGTGAGCGGCAGATGTTAGCCATCGGACGGGCATTAATGGCAAGCCCGAAATTGCTTATCTTGGATGAGCCGGGTTCAGGTTTAGCACCCCTCATTGTGGAAAATTTAGCGATGATAATAGATCATCTTCATAAACAAGGGTTGACTATCCTGCTCGTCGAACAGAATGCTTATTTAGCACTGGAGCTGGCTGACAAAGGCTTTGTTTTAGAAAATGGTCATATAGTCATGAGTGGTGAAGCGTTGGAACTTTTACAAAACGAGCTAATAAAAAAGGCTTATTTAGGGGCATGAAGTTGAGCAGTAGTAGGAAGATGTTTTAAGAAATTCTCAAAAACGATTTCAGAGATAGGAGGTGAAAAAGAATAACCACAAATATTTTTAAAATGAAAGGAGGTCTTGTGATGAAAAATAAGAAATGGGGTTTGTTAGTAGTCGTTGTATTAGTGACAGTGTTTTTGACCGTTAGTATGTTAATGATAGCCAGTAAAGGAAAAGCAGCAGCAAAAGAAACAGTCAAGATAGGTTTTATAGGACCCTATAGCGGTTTTGCCAGTACGGATGGGATTCCGATGCGCAAAAACTTCGAACTTGCAGTAAAAGTGATGAATGAAAAGGGAGGGGTCCTGGGTGGCAGAAAAATTGAAGCCCTATACTATGACGACGCTTGTAAGCCTGATCAAGCTGCGGCTATGGCAAGAAAGGCCATCACTTCTGACAAAGTGAAGGCGATGTGTGGGACGTGGGAGACGGGCTGCGCAATAGCTATCAGGGATGTTTGTAGAGATTACAATATTCCTTGTGTCCTATCTGACTCCGACGGCATAGAAACCTACATGGAAGGCTACTATGGGTTGATTCATCTTGGTGCTTCTCCTTCATGCGAGAATGCCCCTGTGTATTGGACAATGGAGCAGAGGAAGCTTAAGACGATAGCCATCGTTTATGAGGAGATGGAGTGGAGCAGGCTATTATCTAAATTGTATCACAGACGGTGGGACAAACCCGGATCCCCCGTAAAGATTGTTGCTGAGATTTTCCATCCACTCGGTAAATCAGAGCTCAAAGCAGAATACACAAAGGCACTCGCTTCCAATCCCGATGGTATTGCCATGTGTGAGTGGACCGGACCGGCCACAAGCGCAGCGATGAATACCACTTATGAGCTTGGTTATAAGGGCGTCCGAATGGGTTTTTCACCTATTGCTAACACGAAATTATTGCCATCGTTTGGTAAATCGACGGACGGTGTCATCATGGGAGCCCATTTTCTTCCAGCCCCGGGCGTCCCGAGCAACGACGCCTATGTGAAGCTTTATACGAAAAATGTTGATGAAGAACTCGCCAACGTGGGTGCCATGGCGTATGATGCCGCAAATGTTATCATGTTAGGCATCAATAAGGCAGGCACCGATTCTGATTTGAAGAAGATTGCTGACGCGATACATAGCCTCGACTACATGATGGTAAGCGGGAACTGTAAGGTTAAACTTATTCCGGAAGGCAGGATTCAAAGAGCTGGGGAGTTTATCTGCCGCATCCAAGGCGGAAAGATGGTAGACGTTAGCTACTTTCCCTTTACTCCGGAAATTCTTCAGGCAGATATTGATCTTTACAAGAATCCTTAGCCAACCACCCTGGTTTTGAGAATAACAATTTTAATCTGCCGGGTATGGTGGGGAAGTGCCGGGAGTTAAACCTTCCACTGTGCCCGGTAGATTGTTAGCGGAGGTAGTATCCATGATGAAAATTCGCTTTTTGGATCCGAATGGGGTGGAGAATGTTCAAGAAAGAATAAACAGTGACCCCGAGTTTCGTATAGCGGCAAAGTACATGTCACAAGATATTCTCATCGCAGCGGATGATCAACAATGTATTTTCAAGGTACGTGACGGTGTCATAACAAAAATAATGGTAAACCCCTCCCCAATGGAGCCATGGGATTTTTTTATCAAAGCACCGGAGAAATCATGGGAACTCTTTTTACGGCTTTTACCCCCTCCATTCTTCCATAGTCTATTCGGCGCAACGATACGGGAAGACTTTCGATTTGGAGGAAATGTCGAGGCTATGTTTACCCACTACTGGGCAACACAACGAATGTTAACCATTTTGAGGCAATTTCAAAATGAGCCAGGAGGGAAAAGTTGAGACTCGAATCGATCACTGGAAAGTATGGCTACATTACCGTTCATGGTGTAAAATACCGGGTTTATTTTGAAGAAAGTGGTGAAGGTGTCCCGCTTCTCTGCCAGCATACGGCAGGAGGTGATGGCAGGCAATGGCGTCACCTTATGAATGATGAAGAAGTCACCTCCAAATATCGGGTTGTAGCTGTTGATCTTCCCTATCACGGCAGATCACTCCCACCAGAGTCCGTCGAATGGTGGACAGAAGAGTATAAATTGACCAAGAGATTTTTCATGGATTTTTTAGTTGAATTCAGCCATGCTTTGGGACTTGATAGACCTGTCTTTATTGGATGTTCTATGGGTGGACACATGGCTCTTGATCTGGCGCTTGAATGCCCGGATGAGTTCAGGGCTGTGATCGGACTTGAATCTGCAGAGTTCACTCCAGGGCTTGATATCATATGGTTTAACCATCCAAGGATAAGCGGAGAATTTAGGTTTGCAAACTTATTTGAATCAACAGCGCCTTCAAGTCCTGAAAAATACAGGCGGGAGGTTGGCTGGGTATACAGTCAAAGCGCACCGCCTGTTTTTCGGGGAGACTTACATTATTACTCGGTGGAGCACAACGTGACAGATCAATTGCATCAAATAGATACCTCTCGAATTGCTGTATATCTTCTTTGCGGAGAATATGATTTTGCCAGTACCCCTGAGATGTGTCAGCAGACTGCCAGTAAGATCAAAGGTGCGAAATATACGGAGATGAAAGGGCTTGGGCATTTTCCAGTAATAGAGAATTATGAACTGTGTAAAACATATTTGATGCCCATCCTTGAGGAGATTTCTAAAATACATGGATGATTCGTTTTGAAGAGATATGCTTAGAAGGTAGGAGGGCGGAGAATGAAAGTTATTTTTTTAGATTCAAACAAGTTAGATCATCTTCGAAATACCATCAATCATGATGCGGAGTTTAAGCTGGCTGCCAGATATATGTCAGAGGACATACTTCTTGAAGCGGATGATTCCCGGTGTATTTTTAAAGTACGCGATGGTGTACTAACGGAGATAAACCTTGGTCCTTCATCTGATGATCATTGGAGCTTTTCAATCAAAGCTACGGCTGAATCGTGGGAAAAGCTCCTACAATCTTCCCCTTCACCTTTCTATACTGGCCTGAACGCCGGATTGATTCGAGGAATACTGCAAATTACAGGCAATGAGGAGGTCGCATTCGCCTACTTGTGGGCAATGAATCGAATGCTGGATATTATGAGGCAGACATCCTAATAAGGAGAAAGAATAGGATGTAATCAGGTATAATTCCTAATTTAACATGAGGATTATACCAGGAGGTAGACGGTGACAAGATTTGATCGCATAAGAGGTAATTATGTTTACATTGTGGTTCAAGATGTCGAATATCGAGTCTATTTTGAAGAAAATGGAAGTGGGATTCCACTTCTTTGTCAGCATAGCGCGGGGACTGATGGTCAGCAATGGCGTTATATCCTTAACGATGACGATATTACCTCCAGATATCGAGTGATCGTCCCCGATCTTCCCTATCATGGCAGGTCACTCCCGCCAGAGTCCATTGAGTATTGGAAAGAAGAATATAGATTGACCAAGAGTTTCCTCGTAGATTTTATAGTTGAGTTTTGTCATGCTTTGGGACTTGAGAGACCGGCCTTCATTGGCGGTTGTTTAGGGGGATGCTTAGGCCTTTACCTGGCACTTGAACACCCTGATGAGTTCAAGGCAGTAATAGGACTTGAAGCAGTGTTGTGCAGTGAAGGAGCTCCACTGGATTTTTGGGATCATCCTCGAATAAGCAATAGTTTTAAAGCTGCGGCGATATGGTCATTGATGGCACCCAGCAGTCCTGAGAGATATAGACGGGAGACGGTCTGGAAATTCAGTCAGGGTGCACCCCCTGTTATGAAAGGAGACTTCCATTACTATTTCAAGGATCATGACCTCACTGGCCTGGCCCAACAGATTGATACATCCCGTATTCCTGTATATCTTCTTACAGGGGAATATGATGCCGTCGTCTCACCCGAAGACACTCAACGATTGGCAGAGCAAATCAAAGGGGCAAGATTTATTGAGATGAAGGGATTAGGCCACTTATCATTGTGCGAGAATCCGGAAGCATTGAAAAGGTATTTGATGCCCATCCTTGTGGAGATTGCAAGAGTATAAAGGATGTGATTAAGAAATAATGGAGAACGAAGCGATATGGCAAATAAGAATCAAAAGATAGAGCCTTTTCTCATGTCGATCCTTTCAGGAAGATTTGTCGCTATCACAAAGGAGATGTCTAACACTTTGATGCGATCTGGCCGTTCCACTGTCTTGAACACGGCAAAGGATTTTTCTTGTGCCATAACTGATCATCAGCATCGCATTGTCTCCATAGCAGAAGGACTTCCTATTCAGCTCGCCGCTATTCATCTCATCCCTCGAGCGATAACAGAATTATTCAAGGATGATATTCACCCTGGGGACATTTTCCTTAACAACTCTCCATTCTATGGTAATATCCATCACGCAGATTTTTCAGTATGTGCGCCAGTATTTTACAAAGGAGAGCTTCAATTCTTCGTCATGAATCGGGCACATCAAGCCGACACGGGGGCTCCAATACCAACGGTGTTCCTTCCTTACGCTAAGACGGTGTATGAAGAAGGCCTGCACTTTCCTTGCCTCAGGGTTCAACGGGACTACAAAGATATCAAAGATGTGATCAGGATGATCAGATACAGGATTCGTGTGCCCGATCAATGGTATGGGGACTATATCGCACAAGTTGGCTCAGTGAGGATAGCTGAAAAAAGACTCATAGAAATGTGTGACAAATATGGTATTGATACCTTGCTAACATTTGTGGACCAGTGGCAGGAATACGGAAAAAAGAGGATGCTTGCTGAAATCAGGAAACTTCCCAAAGGAGAATGGGAAGGAGAGGTTACGCATGATCCAATTCCTGATCTTGTCCCTCAAGGGATAAAGCTGAAGGCAATAATGGCTGTCGATCCTGAGCAAGGTTATATCACTGTTGACCTTAGAGATAACCCGGATAACATTCCGTGTGGCTTCAATCTCTCAGAGGCTGCAACGATTGGAGCCGTACTTACTGGTATATTCTATAATCTTGATCCTACCATTCCCCACAATGACGGAGCCTTCAGTCGCATCAAAATTGAGATGCGCGAAGGTTGCGTTGTCGGCAAGCCGAAGTTCCCAATGGGAACGTCCATTTGTACAACCAATGTTTGTGACCGGCTGATTAGCCTCGTTCAATCAATCATGGCCCAAATGGGGCCTGGCTATGGTATCGCAGAGGGTTGTAGTTCAATGGGAGCTTCGTCACCAGTCATCTCTGGCACCGATTGGCGCAGAGGGGGTGCTCCTTTCATCAATTTCTTAGCTCTTGCTCCATGTGGACCAGGGCTGTATGGACATGATGGGTGGCTAACATTTGCCGTTGCAGCCGCCGGGGGTTCTGTATTCCTCGATAGTATCGAGATTGACGAGCTAAAATATCCCATCATATTCGATAAGAATGAACTTGCCATGGATAGCGCTGGCCCCGGGCAATGGGATGGGTCGCCGGCCAGAGATCTTATTTACGGCGCGAGGAAAGACCCTGTAACCGTTGCCTGGATAGTTGATGAGAAGGTTTTTCCAGCCAAAGGAGTCCGCGGTGGTCTGTCGGGTAGACCGTGTGATGTTTATAAGTTCAATACCGAGAGTAGGATGAGAGAGGATTTGCCTACGATGGCAGCCATGCCTATTACGCTTGATGAAAGACTCGTGGCCGAGGATCCAGGTGGAGCGGGGTATGGCGATCCATTAGATCGAGACCCAGAACTTGTGAAATTGCGTGTAAGGGAAGGATGGGCATCTCTCCAGAGGGCCAAGGATATTTATGGGGTTGTACTGGATACCTCGAGTGAACAATATTTAGTAGATTATGAGAAAACAGTGAAATTACGAGAACAACTGAAAAAGGGAAAGAAGAATAAATGAATTTGCCCATCTCTACAGATTAAAGACAAATGAAGGAGAATGAAGAGATATGGAAGATAAAACCCAAAAGATAGAGCCGTTTTTAATGGCGATCCTGTCAGGGAGATTTGCCGCTGTAACCAAGGAGATGGCTAACACTTTATTGCGATCTGGCCGTTCGACTGTCTTGAATACGGCAAAGGATTTTTCTTGTGCCATCACCGACAAGCAATCTCGTATCATCTCTCTAGCAGAAGGGCTGCCTGTTCACCTTGCATCTATTTATCTAATCCCTCGAGCGGTGACAGAGTTATTCGAGGACGATATCCATCCTGGTGATGTGTTTCTGAACAATTCTCCATATTATGGCAATACCCATCATGCTGATTTTACCATGTGCGCACCGGTGTTCTACAAGGGAGAGCTTCAATTTTTCGTCATCAGTCGGGCACATCAAGCGGATACCGGCGCTCCACTGCCAACTGTATTTCTACCATACGCTAAGACAATATTTGAAGAGGGTCTGCATTTTCCTTGTGTAAGGGTGCAAAAGAACTACGAAGACATAAAAGATTTAATCCGGATGATCAAATATCGGAACCGGATCCCCGACTTGTGGTATGGTGACTACATTGCCCAGATCGGCTCGCTGAGAATAGCTGAAACCAGAATTATAGAAATGTGTGACAAGTATGGCATAGATACTTTAAGAACATTCGTGGACCAATGGGAGGAATACGGTAAAGAGAGGATGATTGCAGAGATCAGGAAACTTCCCAAAGGAGAATGGGAGGGTGAGGTCACGCATGACCCAATCCCTGATCTCGTTCCCGACGGGATAAAGCTTAAGGCAAAAATTGCTGCTGACCCTGAGCAGGGGTATATAACGGTTGATATTAGGGATAATCCAGATAGCATCCCATGTGGTATGAATCTCGGAGAGGCTAGCACTCTCAGTGCCATCGTGGCCGGTATATTATATAATCTTGATCCTACCATTCCCCATAATGATGGGGCCTTCAGCCGGATAAAGATTGAGATGCGTGAGGGCGGCGTGATCGGCAAGCCGACATTTCCGATGGGAACTTCCATTTGCACGACCAATGTTTCCGACCGACTGGTGAGCCTGATCCAATCAACCATAGCTAAAATGGGCCCCCCCTATGGGATCGCAGAGGGTTGCACTTCAATGACAGCCGCCTCAGCAGTTATCTCCGGTACGGATTGGCGGCGTGGCGGCGCTCCCTATATCAATCTATTAATTATCCCCGCTCCCGGGCCAGCGATGTATGGATATGATGGGTGGCAAAGATCTGGTTGTGCAGGATCCGGTGCGGCAATGTTCTCTGACAGCTTGGAGCTTGATGAGCAAAGGTATCCTATTATATTTGATAAGAATGAACTGGTCATGGATAGTAGTGGTGCTGGTCAATGGGATGGGGCACCGGCCGCAGATTTTATATTCGGCCCCAGGAAAGAACCCGGAACCTTTGCCTGGGTCGTGGATGAAAAAGTGTATCCTGCCAAGGGAGTCCTTGGCGGCATGGCAGGTAGACCCTCCGATGTTTACAAGATCAATATCATGAATGGGAAGAGAGAGGATTTGCCCACGATGGCCGCCATGACTTTAACGTCCGAGGAACGATTGGTGTCAGAGGCTCCTGGAGGAGCTGGATATGGCGATCCATTAGACCGTGATCCGGAGCTTGTGAAATTGCGAGTCATAGAAGGATGGGTATCTCTCCAGAAGGCCAAGGATGTTTATGGTGTCGTCATGGGAACTTCTGATGAGCAATATGCAGTAGATGATGAGGAGACAGCGAGATTGCGGAAACAACTGAAAAAGGAGGGAGGCAGAAAGAAATGAATTTGCGTATATCTACGGATATTGGCGGCACTTTTACCGATCTGGTTTGTGTCGATGAGAATGGCCATCTGAATGTGGCAAAAGTCTCAACAACGCCGGGGAATTTTTCAGAGGGAATATTCAATAGTATAGACCTCCTGGGAGAGCAATACAAAATATCTGTCCATGACGTCCTAAAGCAGTGTGGTGCTTTTATTCATGGCTCGACCATTGCCACAAATGCGATGATCATGCGAAGGACAGCAAAGATCGGACTCATACTAACCAAAGGTCACAGAGATATACTCACTTTTAGAGAAGGAGGCAAGGAAGATTCATTCAATCCCCATGTGGATTACCCTGAACCGTATGTTCCCAGGTATTTAACGGGAACCGTAACCGAAAGGATGAATGCTGAAGGGGGAGTAGAAATTCCCCTTAATGAAAACGAGGTGAGACAAGTGCTTCGTCAACTGGTTAAGGGATTTCATGTTGAGGGAATTGCTGTATGCCTTTTATGGTCGATTGCAAACCCTGCTCACGAGAATAGGATTGGTGAGATCATTGAAGAGGAATGTCCCGGTTTGAGCTACAGCTTGAGCCATCGAGTGAATCCCATCATCCGGGAATATCGTCGTGCCGTCTCAACAGCAATGGATGCTTCGCTGCTTCCGATCGTGAGAAGATATGTAAATGACCTCATTGAGAAGCTAAGGGGAAGAGGGTATGCAAAACCACTTTACATGGTTACTTCAACTGGGGCCCTACTAAATGCGGAAGAAATTGTCGATAAGCCAATCTATAGTGTTAACTCCGGGCCAAGTATGGCGCCTCGAGCCGGACTATTGTATGCCACCACGGAAGGAGACCAAAAGAGGAATATTATTACTGTAGATATGGGTGGCACCAGCTTTGATGTTAGTATCACGACAGATGGAAAGATAGAACTTTCTAGGGAAACTCGCATCGCGGACGAAACCCTTGCCATAATGAAGGCGAATGTTAGAAGCATAGGAGCCGGAGGGGGCAGTATTGCTTGGGTTGATCCTGGTAAGATGGTCCATGCCGGGCCATTAAGTGCCGGAGCTATTCCGGGCCCTGCCTGTTATATGCGGGGTGGAGAAGAACCAACCGTGACCGACGCTAATGTATTACTGGGTTATCTGGATCCTGATTATTTTTTGGGCGGGAGGATGAAGATTGATCCTCGACTGTCAGAGAAGGTGATTCAAGAGAAGATAGCGGCACCTCTCAATCTGGAGGTTAGGGAAGCAGCTTATACTATTTGGGCCACGATTAACCACAATATGGTGGCCGCTATTGAGGATGTTACCATATGGCAAGGAGTCGATCCAAGGGAGTATCTACTTGTTTCCGGTGGTGGGGCCTCCGGCCTTCACATTGTTCCTATCGCTCAAGAACTGAAGATGAAGAAGATCATCGTGCCCAAGCTTTCGGGGGTACTGAGTGCTGTGGGTGGTTTAGCCGCTGATATGACCATGGATTTTCATGTAAGCCATTTCACTGACAGTCGTCTATTCGATTATGAAGGCGTAAATAATCAGTTAAAAGCCTTAGAGGAACAGGCATGGGCATTTTTATCAAGGACAGGAGTTGCCCTTAAGAACACGAATATACAGTTCTTCGCCGAAGCGAGATATGCTTATCAGGTTTGGGAACTCAATGTCCCATTAAGGGGGGATCAAATTAAGGACAAGGAGGTGTTAGCACAGCTGGTTGAGGACTTTCATAACGTTCATCAAAGAGTCTTCGGTATCAATGAGCCAGGGGAACTCATCGAGTTCGTCAATTGGGGCGTACAAGCAACAGCTAAGATGCCTGAAGTGAAGATCAAGGAACAACCCTATGGTGGTGAAGATCCTGCGGGGGCCTTAGTCGCTCATAGAGAAGCGTATTTTAGAGAAATCGGTGGTTTAGTCAAAACACCCGTTTATCGTGGTGATAAATTATTATGCGGTGCTCGGATCAACAGCCCTGCAATCATCGAAGAGCCCACCAGCACTCTCGTAGTTTTTCCTGGAAGCACGGCTATTGTCAGCAAGTGGGGTAATTATTTAATTGAGTTGAAGTAGATTGATAAAAAATATTTTATCTGACTTAAGGAGATCGTATGGAGATTAAAGTTAGAAACAAGAAGTGGGACGAGGAAAGATTTCTTAGGGAAAGGAAGGATGTGCTCTCTTCCTGGCCAACGGGTAAAGAGGTCGATTTTGAGGAAGCAGTAGAATTTCACAAGAATCTGCCTGACTATAAGGATTTTACCAAGGTGATACAGAAATTGAACCGAGAAGGTAGAACGGTTATTTTCCCTAGGGGAGGGACACCCATCTTGGAGCAGGAGATTGAACTGAACAGGGCTTTGGTTGAAGCAGGTTTGCCTGTGATTCCCTTAACACCGGATAGTTACTGTCGGTTAGGCCAGTATGCCAAGGCCCAGCGAGGGTTAGAGGAGAGCAATAGAACGGGTCAACCCAAGTTAAACGGATTTCCAACTGTGATCCATGGGGTAAAAAACACAAGAAAGGTCGTAGAAAATACGGAGGCGGCATTAAACCAGAGGCTGACTAATATTGGGGGGATTAAATTGATGGCCGAAATCGCTTTTGCCTCCGGAATCACGGCTGCCCTTGTTGATCCGATATTAACATTTGGCTGGTATGAAAAGAAGCCTACCGCAGCGGAGTGCATTGAAGAATATCAATATGTCCAGCGATTAATAGGGTACTATGCTGATAAAGGAGTGACCATTGCCATTGATATTGATGGGATCAATTCCAACCTCCAGTTTCCAATGAGTGTTGATATCGCCGGTGTCATTGTGGTGGCTATGCTCGGTGCTGAACAGGGTGTAAAAAGCATCATCCCTCGTATCTCGATGTATGGTCATATGGCACAGGATATCGCCTGGGCAAGAGTGTTACGAAAATTGGTGAGGGAGTATCTCGACAAGTTTGGTTACAAGGAGGTGATCGTACCCGGTCTCTTCTTGGACCAGGTTCCTTTGTTTCCTCATCCGCAAGATATGGGAAGGTGTTTTGGTTTTCTTGGTTATAGTGCGACTGTTGGAGCACTGGCCGAAGGCGAAGCAGTGTATGTTAGAACGATCGATGAAGCAGCGGGAATCCCCTCCAAGGAAGCTCATGCCGTGAGTTATCGTGCAGCTAAATTTATTTTTGATGTCATCAGGGCTCAGAAATTTGACATCAACAATGAAGAGATACGGACTGAGGAAAGAATCACAGAACTTGAGGTCAGGGCGATCATGGGCAAGATTTTGGAGCTTGGAGATGGTGATGTAGCTGTTGGATATGAGAAGGGAGTTCAAGCCGGGATGATTGATTCCCCACTGGCCAGCAATATTAATCTTAAGTCCAAGGTACTCGGAATTAGAGATCATCAGGGAGCCTGCCGCTACCTTGATTTCGGCAACCTGCCTATTCCGGAAGAGGCCAAGGAATTTCATCGGGAGAAAGTGGCAGAACGGGAAAAGGCTGAGAGGCGAAAGATGGACCTTAGTGTGGTCATTGAAGATTTCTGGGCATTCAGTAAAGGTAAAATAAAAGGAGAACCAGTCTCTTAGAACTGTTAAGAGATTTATCAAAAAAAGGGGTTATGAATATGGAAAAAAAGAGGACTATAGTAACAGGAACAGCAGGACAAGATTCCCATGTAATTGGGATCAAGATTTTATCTCGCTTCTTAAAGGACGAGGGATTCAATGTTGTCGAACTCGGTGGACTGACGCCACCTGAGGATTTCATCAAAGCAGCTCAGGAGACTGCGGCCGATGCGATTCTTGTGAGTTCACTTTATGGTATGGCAGAGATCGATTTGGTGGGATTTAAGGAGAAATGCGTAGAAGCTGGCCTTGGGGATGTGCTCCTTTATCTCGGCGGCAACTTGGCAGTGGGTAGACATAACTTTAAAGATGACGAAGAGAAGTTTAAGACCATGGGGTTCGATAGGGTTTACCCCCCTGAGGTAGATTTGGCAACGGTCGTCTCTGATTTGAAAAAAGATTTGGAGGACAAAGAGGGTTATCAAAAATGACGGAAAAAAGATTTGAGAAGCTCTTGGAACCTGGCCAAATAGGTCGGGTGCGTACAAAGAATCGGATCATCAAGACCGCTTCGGGTACAGGCTTTATTGAAGATGATGGTACGGTGAGCGAGGCGATGAAGAATTTCTATGAGACACTGGCTAAAGGAGGTGCCGGCCTTATCATCTATGAATATTGTACCGTTGAATTTCCCAGAGGTGCCTTTCGTTGGGAGAGCCAGGCCTATCTTAGCGATGATAAAGTCATTCCAAGCTACAATGAATTAACCAAGGTTGTCCACAAACACGGCTGCCCGATATTTATTCAGTTAATGCATTCAGGATGCTGGTATGCGCCAAATCAGGGAAGGGAGCCCGGCGACCGAATAGCCCCTTCGGCCTTAACCCAGGAAGAGTTACCCGGTCCAATTTTTGTACCTCCCCGGGAACTGACAACTGCTGAAGTTGAAGAGTTAATCGATATGTTCGCCAAAGCAGCGGTGCGTGCTCAAAGGGCGGGGTTTGATGGTGTGGAGATAAACGGTTCGCACCATCACCTTGTTAATAGTTTCTTTTCCCGATATTGGAATAGGCGACAGGATGCTTACGGTGGGAGCCTTGAAAACAGAGCTCGGTTTATGGTTGAAGTAATCCGTAAAATCAAAAAGCGCTGTGGCAAAGACTACCCGGTGGCTACCCTGATTAACGCCGTCGAATATGGACTTGATCATGGGATCACTCTTGAGGAGACTAAGAAGTTTGCCCCATTGCTGCAAAATGCCGGCGCCGACTCCATTCAGCTAAGGGCTTGTGGCTATGGTGAACTCGATATGATGCTCCATGGCGATCGATTTTTCTACCCCGAACTTCCGGAGAAGATCAGGAGGTTAAAAGAGCTCGATTGGAGCCATAAGGGGAAAGGGTTTACCGTGCCTCTCGCCATGGCGGTCAAGGAGGTAGTCTCTATACCGGTGTATGTAGCTGGAAGACTCGATCATGAAATCGGGGAGGAACTTCTACGACAGGGTAAGGTAGATTTTATCGCTATGACTCGACGCCTCTTTGCAGACCCAGAGTTACCCAAGAAGATTGCTGCCGGAAAACCGGAAGACATCGCTCCATGCGCTGGCTGTAATTACTGCTGGCACGTGCGTGCCATTCAGTCCAAGCCATTACGATGCCGGATAAATGCTGCCATAGGAATAGAGGGAGAATACGAAATCAAATCAGCAGAAAAGAAGAAAAGGGTATTGATTGCCGGTGGTGGAACATCAGGTTTGGAAG
>Ga0299915_10001270_pt1 | contig 18729 bp, 13 predicted proteins | sample RVTome_13_FD_200263 | JGI IMG/M metagenome (GOLD analysis project Ga0299915, IMG submission 200263) | Soil microbial communities from uranium-contaminated site in the Upper Colorado River Basin, Wyoming, United States - RVT92D227 (version 2) ... | reverse complement strand
CGCCCAGGGCATTTTTTTCGATGAAGGCGCGGCGTGGTTCGACTTCGTCGCCCATCAGGGTGGTGAAGATCTGGTCGGACGAAATCACATCCTCGATCTGCACTTTCATAAGGCGGCGCACCTTCGGATCCATGGTGGTTTCCCACAACTGTGCGGGGTTCATTTCTCCGAGGCCCTTGTAGCGCTGGATGCTCATGCCGCGTTTGACTTCGGCCAGGAACCAGTCCATCGCCTCGCGGAAGCTTTGCACCGGCGTTTCCTTCTCGCCCCGCTTGGCGCGGGCGCCGAGGCCGATGAGGTCGCGCAGCAGGTCGCCCACCTTGACGAGCTGGTTGTAGTCGCCGGATTCGAGCAGGTCCGCCTCGAGGAAATTGACGTAGGCGTTGCCGTGGGAATGGCGGGTGATGCGCAGGCGGTGGGTGTCGGTTTCGCTGAGGTATTCGGCAGCGACTTCGAATTTCTGCGCATCCAGCGCCGCGCCCAGGCTGGCTTCCGCCAGCATGGCTTCGCCGCTGTTTGCCATGCTCAGGCGCGGTATCCGCATCAGGACCTGCAGCACGTCGTCCGGCAGCAGGCGGCCCAGGCGGTCGCACACGGCTTCGGCGAGGAAGTATTCGCGAGCCAGCGTTTCCAGCGCTTCACCGGCGATCGGCATGGCGCCGTCCATCGGCGTCAGTTCGGCGTCCTTCATGGCCTCGGCCATCAGGTGTTCCTTCAGCGCGTGCTCGTCCTTGATGTAGCGCTCGGAGCGGCCGTGCTTCACCTTGTACAGCGGCGGCTGGGCGATGTAGATGTGGCCGCGCTCGACCAGCTCGGGCATCTGGCGGTAGAAGAAGGTCAGCAGCAGGGTGCGGATGTGGGCGCCGTCGACGTCGGCGTCGGTCATGATGATGATGCGGTGGTAGCGCAGCTTGTCCGGGTTGTAGTCGTCCTTGCCGATGCTGGTGCCGAGCGCGGTGATCAGGGTGGCGATTTCCTGGCTGCCGATGACCTTGTCGAAGCGCGCGCGCTCGACGTTGAGGATCTTGCCCTTCAATGGCAGGATCGCCTGGAACTTGCGGTCACGGCCCTGCTTGGCGGAGCCGCCGGCGGAATCGCCCTCGACCAGGTAGATTTCGCACAGGGCGGGGTCTTTTTCCTGGCAGTCGGCCAGCTTGCCCGGCAGGCCCAGGCCGTCCATCACGCCCTTGCGGCGGGTGATTTCACGCGCCTTGCGCGCGGCCTCGCGGGCGCGCGCGGCGTCGACGATCTTGGCGCACAGCAGTTTCGCGTCATTGGGGTTTTCGAGCAGGAATTCGGCCAGCTTCTGGCCGACGACTTCCTGCACCACCGGCTGCACCTCGCTGGAAACCAGCTTGTCCTTGGTCTGCGATGAAAACTTGGGCTCGGGCACTTTCACCGACAGCACGCAGGTCAGGCCTTCGCGCATGTCGTCGCCGGTGGTTTCGACCTTGGCCTTCTTGGCCACTTCGTTTTCCTCGATGTACTTGTTCAGCACCCGGGTCATCGCCATGCGCAGGCCGGTCAGGTGGCTGCCGCCATCGCGCTGCGGGATGTTGTTGGTGAAGCACTGCACGGATTCGGAATAGCTGTCGTTCCACTGCATGGCAACTTCGACGGTCATGCCATCCTTTTCGCCGACGGCTTGGAAAATCTTCGGGTGCAGCGGTGTCTTGAGGCGGCTGACGTATTCCACGAAGCCTTTTACGCCGCCCGAATGCGCGAAGTTTTCGGTCTTGCCGTCACGGTGGTCGATCAGTTCGATCTTCACGCCGTTGTTGAGGAAGGACAGTTCGCGAATGCGCTTGGCGAGGATGTCGAAATGGAATTCGACGTTGCCGAAGATTTCCTCGTCGGCCAGGAAATGGACTTCGGTGCCGCGGCCCTCGGTGTCGCCGACGACCTGCATCGGCGAGACTTCGACCCCGTTCTGGATCTCGATCGGGCGGTCGAGCACCTTGCCCTGGTGAAAGGTCATCGCGTATTTCTTGCCGTCGCGGCGGACGACGAGCTTCAGCCACTTCGACAGGCCGTTGACGCACGACACGCCGACGCCGTGCAGGCCGCCCGACACCTTGTAGCTGTTCTGGTTGAACTTGCCGCCGGCGTGCAGCACGGTCATGACGATTTCGGCCGCGCTGCGCTTGGGCTCATGCTTGTCGTCGAACTTGATGCCGACCGGAATGCCGCGCCCGTTGTCCGAAATCGAGATGGAATTGTCGGGGTGGATGATGACCTTGATGTCGTCGCACCAGCCGGCCAGCGCCTCGTCGATGGCGTTGTCCAGCACCTCGAACACCATGTGATGCAGGCCGGTGCCGTCGGAGGTGTCGCCGATGTACATGCCGGGGCGCTTGCGCACTGCCTCCAGGCCTTCCAGCTGCTGGATGCTGTCTTCGTCGTAACCACCGTTGGTGTTTTCGGGCGTTGCGTCGTCGGGCTTCTTGCTCATGGTGTTCCTGTCGGTTGTTGCTAGGGGTCAGCTGTATTGCTGCGTCGCTAAATTCAACCCTGTCGTCACCCCGGCGAATGCCGGGGTCCAGCAGAATTGAAACTGGATTCCGGCGTTCGCCGGAATGACGCGATGAATTTGTTCTGCACGTGTCAGATGCGCATCGGCATCACGACGTACTTGAAGCCGGCTTCGGCTTCGCTGGTCAGCAGCATGCTGCTGTTGGCGTCGCCCAGCGACAGCGTGATTTCGTCGGTGTTGACGGCGCCCAGGCCGTCCAGCAGGTAGGTCACGTTGAAGCCGACGTCCAGCGGATCGCCGTTGTAGCTGACTTCGATTTCGTCGGCGGCTTCTTCCTGTTCGTTGTTGTTGCAGACGATGCCGAGCGTGTTCTCGCTCATCACCAGGCGCACGCCGCGGAATTTCTCGTTCGACAGGATCGCCGCGCGCTGCAGCGCCTGCGTCACGCTCTGGCGGTTGGCCTTGAGATGGCGCGGCTGGTTGGCCGGGATCACGCGCTGATAGTCGGGGAATTTGCCGTCGACGACCTTGGTCACCAGTTCGGTTCCGGGCAGGGTGATGGTGACCTGGTTGGCGCCGATGCGCAGCTCGACCGCGTCGTCGACGTCATTCAGCAGCTTGGACAACTCCATCACGGTCTTGCGCGGGATAATGACTTCGCGCGCTTCGGCTTCCGTCTCCAGTTCGGCTTCGGCATAGCTCAGCCGGTGGCCGTCGGTGGCCACCACGCGCAGCTGCTTGCCGCCCAGCACCAGCAGCATACCGTTGAGGTAGTAGCGGATGTCCTGGCTGGCCATGGCGAACTGCACCAGCTGCAACAGACGCTTCAGCGTTTTTTGCGGCAGGCGGATCGCTTCGCCCAGACCGGCGCCGGTTTCGACGCGCGGGAAATCGGCTGCCGGCAGCGTCTGCAGGGTGAAGCGCGACTTGCCGGCGCTGACCACGACCTGGCTGTCCTTGGTGTCGAGCTTGACCTTGGCGGCGTCGGGCAGGGCACGCACGATGTCGAACAGCTTGCGTGCGGCGATGGTGATGGCGAAGTCTTCGCCCGCCTGCGCGTCGAGCTGGGTGCTGACCTGCAATTCCAGGTCGGTGGCCAGCACGGTTAGCTTGTCGCCTTTTTTCTCCAGCAGGAGGTTCGACAGGATGGGCAGGGTGTGGCGGCGCTCAACCACGCCAACCACAGCGGAGAGGGATGCCAGAAGGGCGTTGCGTTCGCTTTGTATTAATAGCATTTATATATTCCTGAGAATCATAATAAAGGCGGCTCAAATCTGGGGATAAGCCTTTTTACTCAATTTAATCATCCGCTTGTTATACATTTTGGGGTGTGGGTAACCCCTTGGCAGCCTGGGAGGGGTGGGGATGGAATTTCCTGCACCGTCCGCAAGGACTGCCTTATCCACATTTCATCCTCAGCCTGTCAGGCTTTGCAGCAACACCAGATAATCGCGCCCGATGTCGGCTTCGGTCTCGCGCAACTCGGCGACCTTGCGGCAGGCATGGATCACCGTGGTGTGGTCGCGTCCGCCAAACGATTCGCCGATCTCCGGCAGGCTCTGGTTGGTGAGTTCCTTGGCCAGCGCCATGGCAATCTGGCGCGGGCGGGCCAGGTTGCGGGTGCGTTTCTTGGAAAACATGTCGGCGACCTTGATCTTGTAGAAGTCGGCGACGGTTTTCTGGATGTTCTCGATCGATACGATGCGCGACGTTGACGCAATCAGGTCGCGCAGCGCCTCTTTCACCAGTTCGAGGGAAATCGGTTTTTCGTGGAAGCGCGAAAACGCGATCACCCGCTTCAACGCGCCTTCGAGTTCGCGCACGTTGGAGCGCACCTGCTTGGCGATGAAGAAGGCGACGGTCTCGTCGAGCTTGATGTTTTCCGCCTGCGCCTTGGCCAGCAGGATGGCGACCCGCATTTCCAGCTCGGGCGGCTCGACGGCCACCGTCAGGCCCCAGGCGAAACGCGATTTCAGGCGATCGTCCAGCCCGCTGATTTCCTTGGGGAAGGTGTCGCAGGTGATGACGATCTGCTTCTTGTTTTCGATCAGCGAGTTGAAGACGTAGAAAAACTCTTCCTGGGTGCGGTCTTTCTTGGCCAGGAACTGGATGTCGTCGATCAGGAGCAGATCGAGCGACATGTAGCGCCGCTTGAGGTCGTCGAACTGCTTGTTCAGATAGGCCTTGACCACGTCGTCGACATAGTCGTTGGCGTGGATGTAGCTGATGCGCGCCTCGGGGTTGGCCTGGCGCACGGTGTTGCCGATGGCCTGCAGCAGGTGGGTCTTGCCCAGGCCCACGCCGCCGTAAACAAACAGCGGGTTGTAGGCGGTGCCGGGATTGTTGGCGATCTGCAGGGCGGCGGCACGCGCCAGCTGGTTGGCGCGGCCGGACACGAAGTTGTCGAAGTTGAAACCGGGATTGATCCGCAGGCCGACCTGGGCAGGCACGGGGACGCTGGCGGCCGGAGCGGCGCTGGTCGCGGCGGCCGGGGACGCAGCCGAGCGCGGGGCGGCGGTTTTCTTGCCCAGCGCATAGGTGATGGCCACCGGATGCGCATAAAATTCCTGCGCCCAGGCGTCGATATGCTCGGCGAATTTTTCGCGCACCCAGTCCATCACGAAATGATTGGGCGCCAGAATGCGCACGTCGCCGCCTGCGTCATCCAACACCAGGGGCTTGATCCATGTGCTGAATTGCTGCTGGGTCAGGTTGGCGCGGAATCGCTCTTGGCAAAGGTCCCAGAAGGAATCCATAGTCGGGTGGTTGGAGACGGAAAGCTGCATGGGATTCAAACGCGGATCTTACTCCCCTTCGACCAGGTTATCCACAGGCGGCATCGCCGCAGGCCACGTCGCGAACGTCAGGACGAACTTGACAGCCCCCCCGGGGGACGGGTCTAATACGCGGTTTTTCAACAGATTTTTTTGTGTTGTGCCATCCCGTTTCGGCGGGGCGCGGCCAACGCCAGCCTGAAAGGATACGCCATGAAACGCACTTACCAGCCCTCCACCGTCCGCCGCAAGCGCACCCACGGTTTCCGCGCCCGCATGAAAACCAAGGCAGGCCGTGCCGTGATCAACGCACGCCGCGCCAAGGGCCGCGCGCGCCTGGCTGTCTAATCGACACGCAACCCAGCAAAGCGGGTGGCGTGCGCCTCCGAGACGCGCGCCTGGTCGACAAGGCCGATTTCGATCGGGTGTTTGCCGACAACCAGCGTGCCCGGACCGACTATGTGATGGTGATGGCGCGTCCCAATCAGGTGGGGTATCCCCGATTGGGAATGGTGGTTCCAAAGCGCCTGCTTGCGCGCGCAGTGGACCGCAATCGCGTCAAGCGCTGCATACGCGAAAGCTTCCGGCAGGCGTTGCCGGAACTGCCTGCATGCGATTTCGTGGTTCGCCTGATTGCCAAGCCGGTTGCCGGCGATGAGGCACGCGATCTGTTACGCACGTTTCAACGTGCCGGCCTCCGGGCCATGGCAAAATGGCCAAGCGCGCCGGCAGGCGATGCCGCGCCGGAACTCTCCCCCAACTAAACGCGTCCCGTCTCAATGGATAACCAGCGGCTGATTCTTTTCATCGTTTTCTCCTTCTCGCTGCTTTTGTTGTGGGAGGCCTGGCAGGACAAGAACGCACCGGCGCCGGTTGCCCCCAGCACGACGAGCGCGCCGGCCACCGGTGCCCCCACCCCCAGCCAGGCGCTGAATGCGCCCGCCGCCGCGCCGGCGCAGACCGGATTTGCCAAAGGCCAGCGCGCCGTGGTGGAAACCGATGTGCTGCGCGCCACCATCGATGCCAATGGCGGCGACCTGCGTGAACTGCAGCTGCTGACGTACCGCGAAACGGAAGACAAGGACCAGGTCTTCACCCTGTTCGAGGACGCCAAGACCCGGCCGTATCTGGCGCAAAGCGGCCTGGTCGGCAAAGGCCTGCCGACGCACCGCAGCGCGTTTCAGCTGAATCCCGGCACCTACCGCCTGGCCGGCGGCGCGGCCCAGCTGGAAGTGCCGCTGGTGTGGAATGACCCCGCCACCGGCGTGCGGGTTGAAAAAACCTATGTGTTCAAGCGTGGCAGCTATCAGATCGCGCTGCGGACCCGCGTCATCAACGGCGGCAGCCAGCCGATCGACCTGACTCCCTACTACCAGTTCACCCGCCATGGCGAGGCGCCGCGCGGCGAGTCCTTCTTCCTCTACACCTACACCGGCGCGGCGTTCTATACCGACGCGAAGAAATTCCAGAAGGTCAAGTTCAAGGACATCGAGGAAGGCAAGGCCGATTTCGAGAAGACCGCCGACAACGGCTGGGTCGGGATGGTCCAGCACCACTTTGTGTCGGCCTGGTTGCCCGAAGGCAGCGTCAAGCGCGAGTACTACACCCGCGCGCTGGGCGACGGCCTGTATTCGGCCGGGGTGATCCTGGCCGAAGGCACGCTCGCGCCCGGCCAGCAGAAGACTTTCACCGTGCCGCTGTATGCGGGGCCGCAAGCCCAGACGTTACTGGAAAAGACCGCGCCGGGACTCGATCTCGCGCGTGACTACGGCTGGCTGACGCCGCTGGCGTACCCGATTTTCTGGTCGCTGGAAAAGATCGAGCGCATCGTCGGCAACTGGGGCTGGGCCATCATCATCCTGACCATCCTCATCAAGCTGGCGCTGTATCCGCTGTCGGCGGCGGGCTACAAGTCGATGGCCAAGATGAAGAAGCTGACGCCGCGCCTGCAAAAGCTGAAGGAAAGCTACGGCGACGACCGCGCCAAGCTGCATCAGGCGATGGCGGAGATGTACAAGACCGAGAAGATCAACCCGCTCGGCGGCTGCCTGCCGATCCTGATCCAGATTCCGGTGTTCATCGCCCTGTACTGGGTGCTGCTGGCGGCGGTGGAAATGCGCGGCGCGCCGTGGCTGGGCTGGATCACCGACCTGACCGCGCCCGACCCCTGGTACATCCTGCCGATCGTCATGGGCATCACCTCGATCCTGCAGGTGAAACTCAACCCGCAACCGATGGATCCGATGCAGGCGAAGATCATGATGATCATGCCGATCGCGTTCACCGTGATGTTCGTGTTTTTCCCGGCCGGCCTGGTGCTGTACTGGGTGATCAACAACATCCTCTCGATCGCGCAGCAATGGGCGATCAACAAGCAGGTCGAGGGCGGTGGCAAACCCGCCTCCGGCAAGGCCTGACCTGATCGCCGCCATCGCCACCGCGCCCGGGCGCGGTGGGGTGGGGGTGGTGCGGGTGTCGGGGGCGGACATCGCCCCGCTCGCTGCCGCCATCCTCGGTCGCGTGCCCGTGCCGCGGCATGCGACCTATACCCGTTTTCTCGACAGCCAAGGCGAAGTGCTCGACGAGGGCATCGCGCTTTACTTCACTGCGCCCCATTCCTTCACCGGCGAGCACGTGCTGGAGTTGCAGGGCCACGGCGGCCCGGTGGTGCTGAATCTCATCCTTGAGCGCTGCATCGAGCTCGGCGCACGGCTGGCCGAACCGGGCGAATTTTCCCGCCGCGCCTTTCTCAACGGCAAGCTCGATCTGGCGCAGGCCGAGGCGGTGGCCGACCTGATCGACGCGGCCTCCACCGAGGCGGCGCGCTCGGCGGTGCGCTCGCTCTCCGGCGCCTTCTCATTACGCATCGCCGAGCTGGTCGAGGGGCTGACCCGCCTGCGCATGCTGGTCGAGGCCACGCTCGACTTCCCCGAGGAGGAAATCGATTTCCTGCGCGATGCCGACGCCTTTGGCCGGCTTGATGCCATCGACGCCAGCCTTGCCGCGGTGCGGGCGCAGGCGAAGCAGGGCGTGCTGCTGCGCGAGGGCCTGACGGTGGTGCTGATCGGCCAGCCGAACGTCGGCAAGTCGAGTCTCCTGAACCAGCTGGCCGGATTCGAGGCGGCGATCGTCACCGAGATCGCCGGCACCACCCGCGACACCGTGCGCGAGGCGATCCAGATCCAGGGCGTGCCGCTGCACCTCATCGACACCGCGGGCCTGCGCGACACCGACGACGCGGTGGAAAAAATCGGCATCGCGCGCACCTGGGCCGCGGTGGAAAAGGCCGACGTGGCGCTGCTGCTGGTGGACGCCGCACACGGACTGGGCGAGCGCGAGGCGGCGATCCTGCAGCGCTTGCCTGAGGTGGCGCGGCTGACCCTCCACAACAAGATCGATGTCACCTTTGATGCGCCGCGCGTGGTGGGCGACGAAATCTGGCTGTCCGCCAGGACCGGCGCCGGGGTCGACCTGCTGCGCGACAAGCTGCTAGAGACAGCCGGCTGGCAGGCGGCGGGCGAGGGCGCGTTCATGGCGCGCGCTCGGCATCTGGATGCGCTTTCCCGCGCCGCCGGGCATCTGGCCGCTGCGCGCGAGTCGGCCGCGCAGCTCGAACTGTTTGCCGAGGAACTGCGGCTGGCGCAGGCCGCGCTGTCGGAGATCACCGGCGAATTCACCGCCGACGATCTGCTCGGCGAAATCTTCAGCAAGTTCTGCATCGGCAAGTGAGCGGGCGCCCATGCTGACCTGGCGCGGAATCTACGAAGAACTCAGGACCCACCGCCGGCGCCTGCTGCTGGCCAACTTCGTCGCCCTGCTGGCGGTGGTGGCCTCGGTGCCCGTGCCCCTGCTGCTGCCGCTGATGGTCGACGAGGTGCTACTGTACTATCCCGGCAAGATGGTCGCCGCCATCGGCGCATGGTTCCCGCAATCGTGGCACGGCCCGGTGCTGTTCATCGGCGCGGCGCTCGCGCTGACGGTGGCGCTGCGGCTGACGGCGATCCTGCTCAACGTGTGGCAAGGGCGCAGCTTCTCGCTGCTGGCGAAGGAGGTGGTGTATCGCATCCGCGTGCGCATGCTGAACCGCCTGTCGCGCATCGCGCTCTCGCAGTTCGAAACCGTGGGCGCAGGGCGGGTGACCTCGCATTTCGTGACGGACCTCAACGCCATCGACAGCTTCCTCGGCGCCTCGGTTTCGGGGCTGGTGGTGTCGGTGCTGACGCTGGTCGGCGTCGCCGCGGTGCTGTTCTGGATGCACTGGCAGCTGGCGCTCTTCATTCTGCTGCTGAACCCCATCGTGATCCTGTTTTCGACCCGGCTCGGCAAGCGGGTGAAGGACCTGAAGAAGTCCGAGAACCGTGCGTTCGAGGTGTTCCAGGACGCGCTTGCAGAAACCCTCGACGCGCTGACCCAGATCCGCGCGATGAACCGCGAGAAGCATTACCTGGCGCGGGTGACCGAGAAGGCCGCCGACATCCGCCAGCACGCGGCGGCCTTTGCCTGGAAATCGGACGCGATGAGCCGGTTTTCCTTCTTTGTGTTTCTTGCCGGCTTCGACGCCTTCCGCGCCGGCGCGATGCTGATGGTGGTGTTTTCCGACCTCTCCATCGGCGAGATGCTGGCGGTGTTCGGCTACCTCTGGTTCATGATGACGCCGGTGCAGGAACTGGTGAACATGCAGTATTCGTGGTTTGCCGCCAACGCGGCGCTGGGGCGCATCAACGCGCTGCTCGGTCTCTCCAGCGAGCCGCAGCACCCGGCGCTGCGCGATCCGTTCGCCGGTCGGCCCACCGTCGGCATTGCGCTCAAGCACGTGAGCTTTGCCTACGAGGAAGGGGAGACGGTGCTGGACGACGTTAGCCTGACAGTGGCGGCGGGCGAAAAAGTGGCGCTGGTGGGGGCGTCGGGCGGCGGCAAGTCGACCCTGGTACAGGCGCTGCTGGGGCTGTATCCGGTGAAGTCCGGGCAGATTGTCTATGGCGACGTGCCGGTCACCGAGATCGGCTGGGAAGCCGTGCGCGAGCACGTCGGCGTGGTGCTGCAGCATCCGGTGCTGTTCAACGACAGCGTGCGCGCCAACCTGACGCTGGGGCGCGAGGCCGACGATGCCACGCTGTGGCAGGCGCTGGAGATCGCCCAGCTGAAGGACTACATCGCCGAATTGCCGCACGGGCTGGACACGGTGGTCGGGCGCCAGGGCGTGCGCATGTCGGGCGGCCAGCGCCAACGGCTGGCGATTGCGCGCATGATCGTCGCCAACCCCAAAATCGTCATCCTCGACGAGGCCACCTCGGCGCTCGACAGCGACACCGAGCGGCACCTGCACCAGGCGCTGGGCACCTTCCTCGCCGGGCGCACCACGATCATCATCGCCCATCGCCTGTCGGCGGTGCGACAGGCCGACCGCATCCTGGTGTTCGAAAACGGCCGCGTGGTGGAGGAGGGCGGCCACGACGAGCTGATCCACCGCGGCGGGCTGTACCACAAGCTTTACCATGTCTGAAAATAAAGCTCGGGAAAATCAGCGTTTTCTGATACACTCCGCCGAGTTGTGCATACAGCAGTGGGCAGGTCAGGCTTTTGCCGCCGTGCCTCGGGACTGTTCTCACAGCCCCATCGTCTTCGACCTCTCTTTTGTGCCGCCGGTTAAGTTTCGCGACCGGCAGTGACAAGTCTTGTGGTTGGCGCCGATGTGATCGACGCGACCCGTTGGGCGTTTTCATGACGCCGCTTATATCCGGTTCGTATTTTATGACCTGTCTGGTTCTGAACCGGGCGCAGGTTTGTTTTGCGCGTTTGAGCGCACTGAAAAAAGGTTTGCCATGAGCTTTTCCGAACTGGGGCTTGATCCCCTCATCCTTAAATCCGTCCTGTCCGCAGGCTACGAAAACGCCACTCCGGTTCAAATGCAGGCGATTCCCGCCGCTTTGAGCGGCCGCGATCTCCTGGTGTCCTCGCACACCGGCAGCGGCAAGACGGCGGCGTTCCTGCTGCCGTCGATCCAGCGCATGCTGGCCGAGCCGACGATCAAGAGCATGGGTCCGCGCGTGCTGGTGCTGACCCCGACGCGCGAACTCGCGCTGCAGGTCGAAAAAGCAGCCATGACCTATGGCAAGGACATGCGCCGCTTCCGCACCGCCTGTCTGGTCGGCGGCGCGCCGTATGGCCTGCAGCTGAAGCGTTTGAGCCAGCCGGTGGACATCGTGGTGGCCACGCCCGGCCGCCTGATCGACCATCTGGAGCGCGGCAAGATCGACTTCTCGCGCCTGGAAGTGCTGGTGCTGGACGAAGCCGACCGCATGCTGGACATGGGCTTTGTCGACGACATCAAGGCCATCGCCGCGCGCTGCCCGGCCGAGCGCCAGACGCTGCTGTTCTCGGCCACGCTCGACGGCGTGGTGGGCAACCTGGCGCGCGAATTGACCCGCGACGCCCAGCGCATCGAGATCGAAGCGGTTCCGCACAAGGAATCCAAGATCGAGCAGCGCCTGCTGTTTGCCGACAACATGGACCACAAGAACCGTCTGCTCGACGCGCTGCTGCGTGACGTGGAGATGACGCAGGCGATCGTGTTTGCTTCGACCAAGCGCAGCACCGAGGAAATTTCCGATCTGCTGGCCGAGAGCGGCTTTGCCTCCGACGCGCTGCATGGCGACATGCAGCAGGGCCAGCGCAACCGCGCGCTGCAGCGCCTGCGCGAAGGCCGCACCAAGGTGCTGGTCGCCACCGACGTCGCCGCGCGCGGCATCGACGTGGCGGGCATCAGCCATGTCATCAACTTCGACCTGCCGCGTCAGGCCGAGGACTACGTTCACCGCATCGGCCGCACCGGTCGTGCCGGCCGCACCGGCATCGCGGTGAGCTTCGCCGGCATGCGCGAAGGCGGTCTGGTGAAGAACATCGAGCGCTACACCGGCAACCGCATTGAGGTGCACACCCTGCCCGGCCTGGAGCCGACCCAGAAGCCGTCTTCCGGCCGCCCGGCAGCAGCAGGCCGTCCGCGCAGCAACAGCGGCCCGCGTGGCGGCTTCGGCGAAAAGCGTAGCTTTGGCGATCGCAGCGAACCGCGCAGCTACGGCGACCGTCCGCCGCGTGGCGACAGCCGCGACAACCGTGACCGCGGTTATCGCGCCGATGCGCGCCCCGCCGGCGACCGTCCCGCCCGCAGCGATGCGCCGCGCGGCAACCGGTTTGAAAATGCCGCGCGCGGCCCGTCCGACGTGCCGCGCATGACCGGCGACCGCCCGCCGCGCAACGAGGGCTATCGCGGTGCCGCTGCGGCGCCCGCGCCCAAGGGCGAAGTCAACGGCAACAGCGTCGAGTACTGGGAAAAGCGCGAGCGCGAGGCGAAAGCCAAGGCCGCGGCCACCCGCAGCTACGGCGATCGCGGCAACAGCGCCCGGCCGGCCCAGCCGCGCAGCTTCGGCAATGACAACCGGGGCGGCAGCACCCGCGTCGGCGTCCGGGGCCGTTTCAAGGACTGATCGCTTGCAGGATCTGCCGTAAGGGAAAGGGGGGTTTCACGTGAAACCTCCCTTTTTTGTTGTCCGCTTGGCGGGCGACCAGCCCGGCGTTCACGTAGATGCTGCCGTTGGGCAGGGCGAAGGCGTTGATGTGCTCGGCATTCAGCGGCGCGCCCTGAGAGTTTGGCCTTGAATTCCGGATAGAGCCGGTCCATGATGCCTTGCGGGTAGGCGGTCAGCACCGGGTCGGTGTTGACTTTGCCGGCACGTGCGCCGACGCGGCCAGCGCAGGCTGAGCGACGCAACCGGCAGGCGCCTCAATGCGGCCCCAGGTAAGTCTGGTAGAGCGCGCATGAGATCGTCGACATCGGCCGTGTTCCGCGCCTGGCACTGCTGTCGACGCTCACCCACTGGACGTCGCCGGTCTTCAAGTCGCCAGGCCGGCCGGTTGATAAAGGACTGTCCGAGCGGCAGGGCGACGCCCAGGCGCTTGGATCGCCGCAGCCGTAAACGAACCCCGACTGCGTAACGCGGTCATACGGCCCGATATGGGCATCGAGCTGGTCGAGATCGGCGGGGGCAAATGGGCGCGCGGGCACCAGTTCGAACAGGTGCGAATGCTGCGCCAGCCGGGTGGCGGCCGTGAACAGGTTGCTCATGGCGGCCAACGCAGGCGTTGCCATTACACTTGCTGCTGTCAGCAGCGCCACAGCCACACGGATTATTTGCCGCGTCATGCAACGCACACAGAAGAAACCCCACCCTAAGGGTAAACCGAAATCCGCTCGACCATCCCCACATCCGGCCTGGCGCTGGGTGAGCGAACGCGGTTTGCGGGTGTCGACCGGCGATGCAACGCTCGCGCGTTACGCAGAGCTGGCTTGCCGGAAGTTACCGGAAATAGAGGACGTGATACCGGCAGATGGAAGCCTGTTGCTAGTATTTAGGCAGGGGGCACCGATCTCGGCGGAGTTGTGCGCGGCATTGGCGGCGCCGCTCGCGGAGGCGCTCCCAATGACAGGCGCCCTGCATGAAATTGCGGTCGAATATGGCGGGAAGGCCGGGCCTGACTTGCGGGCGCTGGCCGCGCGGGCTGGCATGGACACGTCCGCTTTTGTAAGCAGCCATGCGGCCGTGGAATACACGGTCGCCTTTCTGGGGTTTCAGCCCGGGTTCCCGTATTTGCGCGGGCTGCCAGCCGATTTGCACGCGCCGCGCCGCGCGTCCCCGCGGGTCCGGGTGGCGGCGGGAAGCATCGCGATTGGCGGCGCATATTGCGGGATATATCCGGCTGGCGGCCCGGGTGGCTGGCACATCATCGGCCGCACCGCAGTCGTCTTGTTCAACCCGGCGCGAGAAGCGCCCGCCTTGCTGATGCCGGGCGATCGCGTGCGTTTCGTCCCCCTGTGATCGAGATCTTGCGCGCCGGCTTGTGCGATCTGGTGATGGACCCAGGCCGGCCCGGCTGGGGCGCGCTTGGTGTGCCCGCGGGGGGCGCGGCCGATCCGGCCGCGCTGGCGGCGGCCAACCGCTTGGTGGGGAATGACGAGGCGGCGGCGGGGCTGGAAATCACCCTGTCGGGGCCGCTTCTGCGGTTTCCGGCAGGCGGCGTGGCGGCGCTGACCGGTGCGCGCTTTGCGGCGGAGCGCAGCCGCGGTGCAGCGGTGGCATGGAACGAAACCCTGGTCATGGCGGCGGGCGAGACTCTGAGCCTGGGCGAGGCTCAGGACGGCTGCCGCTGCTGGCTGGCGCTGCGCGGCGGCCTGGCGGTGCCGCAGGTGATGGGGAGCCGCAGCACCTTGCCGTCGGCCGGTTTTGGCGGGCATCTCGGCCGTGCGCTGCAGGTGGGGGATGCGCTGGCTTGTGAGCCTGGGGCAGGGGAGGTTCGTCTGTTGCGTGCGCATCCTTCATCCGGCGAACGGGACGCGCCGCTGCGTGTGGTGGCCGGACCCCAGGCCGGCTTGTTCGACGACGCAGGTCTGGCCGCGTTTTTTGCTGGAACCTATCGGGTGGACGCCACGTCAGACCGCCGCGGATTGCGCCTGACCGGACCCGCGGTCACGCATGCGCGGGTTGTGTTGCCGTCCCAGGGCGTGCTGCCCGGCGCGATCCAGGTCCCGCCCGACGGCCAGCCGATCATCCTGGGCTGGGATGGCCCGGTGACCGGCGGCTACCCGGTGATTGCCGGGGTGATTGCGGCGGACAGGCCCAAACTGGCGCAGTTGCGGCCCGGCGACGCCGTGCGGTTCGTGACGATCGAGCTTGAGGCCGCCCGGGCCCGGGCTGCCGCGCAGTGGGAAATCGAGGAACTGGGGTGATTGAACTGAATGCCGACATCGGCGAGGGCTGTGACGACGCCAGCCTGATGCCGTATCTGGCGCGGGTGTCAATTGCCTGCGGCGGCCATACCGGCGATGCCGCCAGCATGGTCGCCGCATTGCGGCTGGCGGCCGAGCATGGCGTGGCGGCAGGCGCACACCCGAGCTACCCCGATCGCAGCCAGTTCGGGCGGCGGGTGCTGCCGGCATCCGGCGACGAGATTGCCGCCTGGGTGACGCAGCAGACCGAGGCGCTGGCCGAGCAGGCAGCGCGGCTGGGGCTGCGGCTGGCGCATGTCAAACCGCATGGCGCCCTCTATAACGTTGCGGCGCGCGATGCAGGCGTGGCCCGGGCGATTGCATGTGCGGTGGCGTCCCTGGATCCGTCGCTGGCGCTGGTGGGGCTGGCCGGTTCGCAGCTGATCGCGGCCGGGCAGGCCGCCGGGCTGGCGGTGCTGAACGAGGCGTTTGCCGACCGCCGCTACCAGCCCAGCGGCCGGCTTGTTTCACGTGAAACCGCGGGCGCGCTGATCGTCGATCCGGCGGCGGCGGCCGAACAGGCCCGCGTGCTGGCGCAGGGCGGGCCGCTTGCAACGCTGGGCGGCGGTGCCGTTCGAATCCGGGCCGACACGATCTGCCTGCACAGCGACACCCCGAACGCATTAAATATTGCCCGGGCCGTCCACGCGGCGCTGAATCGCGGATAATTCCGCCCCTGTGTTTTTGAACCGCTGACCCATGCCGCTCCTCACTTTTGACCGACTCGAACTGGCCTACGGCCACTGGCCGCTGCTCGACGGCGCCTCGCTGGTGATCGACGCGGGCGAGCGCATCGGCCTGATCGGCCGCAACGGCACCGGCAAGTCGAGCCTGCTGAAGATCATCGCCGGCATCAACCCGCCGGACGCCGGCGAGTTGTGGCGCAAGCCCGCCCTGAAGCTGGCCTATGTGCCGCAGGAGCCGCAATTCCAGCCCGGACATACGGTGTTCGAGGCGGTGGCCGAGGGCGTCGGCGCGGCGCAGACGCTGCTGGCCCAATACCATGCTGTGGCGCATGCGATGGCGGAAGGCGATGAGACGGTGTACGCCGACTTCGAGCGGCTGTCGCATGAGCTGGAGGTGGCCGATGCCTGGCGGCTCAACAGCCGGGTGGAGGAAGCCCTGCAACGCCTGAGCCTGGACGCCGACCGCGCGGTCGAGACGCTGTCCGGCGGGCTCAAAAAACGCGTCGCGCTGGCGCGCGCACTGGTCACCGATCCCGAATTGCTGTTGCTGGACGAGCCCACCAACCACCTCGACTTCGCGGCCATCGAATGGCTGGAAGGCTTGCTCAACGACTTCAAGGGTGCGCTGCTGTTCATCACCCATGACCGGCGTTTCCTGGACAACGTCGCCAATCGCATTGTCGAACTCGATCGTGGCCAGTTGCGCGAATATCAAGGCAATTTCACCGCATATCAGGCCAAAAAGGCAGAGCAGCTTGAAATCGAGGCGGTCCACAACCGCAAGTTCGACAAGTTCTGGAAGCAGGAGGAAATCTGGATCCGCAAAGGCGTGCAGGCCCGGCGCTGCCGCGACGAAGGCCGGGTGCGGCGGCTCGAAGCCCTGCGGCTCACCCGAGAGGCGCGCATCAACCAGACCGGGCAGGTCGGCTTCCAGATCGACGCGGGCGACCGCTCCGGCAAGGTGGTGGCCGAGCTGGAGCACGTCACCTACGGCTACGATGACCGTGTGCTGCCCACTGGGGATTATGTCCCCGGCGCGAGCCGCGCCGGGGACATAATCCGCGATTTTTCGACCACCATCCTGCGCGGCGACAAGCTGGGCCTCCTGGGCCCCAACGGCGCCGGCAAGACCACGCTGATCCGCCTGATTCTGGGCGACCTGCAGCCGCAGTCCGGCAGGATCAAGCAGGGCACCAAGCTGGAAGTCGCCTATTTCGACCAGTTCCGCAACCAGCTGAACGACGAGGCGACGCTGATCGACACGATTTCGCCCGGCTCCGACTTTGTGGAAATTGCGGGGCAGAAAAAACACGTCATCAGCTACCTGGAAGATTTCTTGTTCCCCCCCGAGCGGGCGCGCGCCAAGGTGTCGGCGCTGTCTGGCGGTGAGCGCAACCGGCTGTTGCTGGCACGGCTGTTTGCCCGCCCAGCCAACCTGCTGGTGCTCGACGAGCCGACCAATGACCTCGACATCGATACCCTGGAACTGCTGGAGCAGCTGCTGCAGGAGTACAGCGGCACCGTGCTCATCGTCTCGCACGACCGCACCTTTCTGGACAACGTCGTTACCCAGTCCATCGTGTTCGAGGGCGACGGCAAGCTGACCGAAATTGTCGGCGGCTATGCCGACTGGCTCGCCTGGCGGCAACGCCAGCAACGCGCCGCGTCCGAAAGCACACAGGCGGCGAGTTCCAGGGCCGCGGCCCAGCCGGCGCCGGCGAAAGCCGCGCCCAGGAGCAAGCTCAGCTACAAGGAAGCACGCGAGCTTGAAGCCCTGCCGGTACAGCTGGGGGCGCTGGAAGCCGAGCAGGCGCAGATCGCCGAACGGCTGGCCGACCCTGCGCTGTATCAGTCCAGTCCGCAGGAAGCCGCTGCGCTGCAGGCGCGCAGCGAAGCCATCGAGGCCGAGCTGCTCGATGCGCTGGCGCGCTGGGAAATGCTGGAAGCCAAGGCGGCTGCGGCCTGAGCGGCCATTTTCCCCTTGGCCGGAAAGCGCTGGCGCCGTGTTTCACGTGAAACCGACGCCGGCAACGGGTAGAATGGCGGCCATCATGAAATACCCCGATTCCTTCGATGTGATCGTTGTCGGCGGCGGCCATGCCGGCACCGAGGCGGCCCTCGCGTCTGCGCGCATGGGCGTGAAGACGCTCTTGCTGACGCACAACATCGAAACCCTGGGCGCGATGTCGTGCAATCCGTCGATCGGCGGCATCGGAAAGGGGCATCTGGTCAAGGAAGTCGACGCGCTGGGCGGCGCCATGGCCATCGCCACCGACGAGGCGGGGATCCAGTTCCGCACGCTCAATTCCTCCAAGGGCCCCGCGGTGCGTGCCACCCGCGCCCAGGCTGACAGGCTGCTGTACAAGGCGGCGATCCGCCGGCGCCTGGAAAACCAGCCCAATCTCACGATCTTCCAACAGGCGGTCGACGACCTTGTGCTCGACGGCGACCGTGTCGTCGGTGTGAAAACGCAGCTCGGCATCGTGTTTTCCGGTCGTGCAGTGGTCCTGACCACAGGCACTTTCCTCGCCGGCCTGGTGCATGTGGGGCTGGAAAATTTCCAGGCCGGGCGTATGGGCGATCCGCCCGCGGTGTCGCTTGCCGCGCGGCTGCGCGAGCTGAACCTGCCGGTGGGGCGGCTGAAGACCGGCACGCCGCCGCGCATCGACGGCCGCAGCATCGATTTCAGCCAGACCCAGGTGCAGCCCGGCGACGACCCGGCGCCGGTGTTCTCCTTCATGGGGAATGCCGCGATGCACCCCGAGCAGCGCCCGTGCTGGATCACCCACACCACGGCGGAAACGCACGAGATCATCCGCGGCGGCCTCGACCGCTCGCCGATGTACACCGGCGTCATCGAAGGGGTGGGGCCGCGCTATTGCCCGTCGATCGAGGACAAGATCACCCGCTTCGCCGACAAGGCGAGCCACCAGATCTTCCTCGAACCCGAGGGGCTCACCACCCACGAGAACTACC
>Ga0299915_10001268_pt1 | contig 18735 bp, 15 predicted proteins | sample RVTome_13_FD_200263 | JGI IMG/M metagenome (GOLD analysis project Ga0299915, IMG submission 200263) | Soil microbial communities from uranium-contaminated site in the Upper Colorado River Basin, Wyoming, United States - RVT92D227 (version 2) ... | reverse complement strand
TTTTGGCCAGCGCGACCGTGCCGTCCCGGCTGCAGTCATCGACAAGGACGATCTCGTCCACCCATTCGCGGGGGATGTCGTCGAGCGTCCGGACGAGCGTTCTTTCGGCGTTATAGGCCGGCATGACGACGATCACTTTCTTCGTCCGCGCGGGCGCCTCGTTCATGGGCCATTTATAACATATTTCGGCCTGAATTCACAGACTCGGGAAAGTCAGAGACAGAGTCGCGCGGAGCCTGTCCATGGGCAGAGCCTTGAAAGAGGACCTTCCCTTCGGAATCCTTCGATCTTTTCGGATTTTCGAACCATTGACAGCGATTCACCGCGAGTGATATGTTTTATTCGGTATGCCGGGGCATGCGACTTGAGCCACAAAGGGAGATAAATCCGAGCGCCGGAAAAAGGAAATTCCATGATCAGAATGATCCGTGATGTCCATGAAAGAATCGCCGGAGGCAGGCGATGACATCTTGCTCAGAATAGCGGCCGATGTCAGCCAAGCCCATGGCCGCTCGTGCCGTCCCGGACCTCATCGTCGAGCCGAGCGCCTTCTATCCACCCTTGAGTGGCATAGGTTACTACGCCAGGGAGCTTCTTAAAGCCTATAACGGATTACCCGACCATTTTCCGATCAAATTACTCTCTTATCGATTCTTTTTGAAATCATGGCGGACGCCGGAGGAGGAATATTTTGCCTCTCAGGCCCAGAGCCTGGGCGGATCGCTCGCTGTCCGCTCCCGGCTCGTCCCCAGCCTTGTCTATAACCAGCTCCGTCGCTATGCCCTGCGGCCGCCGATCCCCCTAGATTTGTTCAGGCCGGAAAAGCCCAGCATATATTTTTTTCCGAATTACGTAGGCGAGCCTCTGATTCGCTCCAAATATGTTCCGGTCATTTTTGACTTCGGATTCCTCCGCTATCCCCGAACCCTCGAGGGAAAGGACGATCTTTATTTAAAAAGATATGTGCCGCGGACTCTGAAACGGGCGAGCAATGTCGTCGTGATCTCGGATTGCATCAAAAGGGAGCTTCATAAAGCTTACGAGTTCCCGCCCGACAAAATCACGGTCATCTACCCTGCCGTCGATCATGCTTCATTTCGGCCGGACATTCCCTTCGAAGCGCGGGCTTCCGCTCTGGCGAAATACGGGCTCGACAGGGGATATATTTTTTCCCTGAGCACGCTCGAGCCCCGCAAAAATTTTCCGCGTCTGATCGAAGCTTACTCGTTGCTGCCGGACAGCGTTAAAATAGAGCGGCCCCTTGTCATAGCGGGCGGGCAGGGATGGAAAAACCAGGACATCTTCGCCACGATCCGCAGGCTTGGGCTGGAATCCAGGATAAAATTCCTGGGATACATCTCTGAAACGGACCGCGCGCCCTTGATGCGGGAAGCCGCACTCTTCGTCTTGCCCTCGTTGTATGAAGGGTTCGGCATGCCCGTTCTCGAGGCCATGGCCTGCGGAACCCCTGTCGTGACGTCGGCCCGGGGAGCGCTCCCCGAAGTCGGCGGCAAGGCCGTCGTCTACGCCGATCCGCTCGACGTGGAAAGCATCTGCCGGGGAATTCGGTCCGTTCTGGAAAACCCGGGTTTGAGCAATAGACTGTCGGTGGCGGGCGTATCCCGGGCGGCGACTTTTCAATGGTCAACAAGCGGCCGCGTGCTCGCGGATGTTTTTAAGAAGGCCGCAAATAGCCACGGCTAATGGTGATCGACATATTTCAGCTTGCGGCTAAAAGCTCCTTGGGTTGAACTTGGCGACTGTCTCTCGGACAGACATTTCTTCCCTGAAATTTGGAGGTAACCCAAAATTGCCGATAGGATTCTTTCTTCTCTGATCAGATCAAAAATAGGGGTGAAGTCCGGAATTCCAGGGACACGATCCGGAAAATTCATGGGACACAATCCCTTTTCGAGAGAAAAGGGTTATGTCCCGAATTTTCCGGTCATGTTCCGGAATTCCGTCCTGCTTTCTTTCGGCAAGTTTGGGTAAATTGGTTGTCTTCCATCTTTTTGAAAATCTTAATGCGCGTCTCTGCTTCGAGAAGGCTAAACCTTCCCCGGTCGCTGCGGCCGTCCCTGGATCTTCTCGCTCATTTTTGGCCGCAAATATTTATGGAAACGAGCGAGATAAGATAAAGCTCGAAAACGCGTCTTTGGAAATAATTCGGATGCCGTCTTTATAGTCTGAATTATTCATGAATTACGTTGTGTCTCCAGATCCTGAATTTGCCGACGGGCGCCGAATTCGGGGACATGACCCAAATTCTCCGGAATTTGGGATCGTGTCCCCCTCGTCTTGAATTCGGCGCCATCTGCGAATTCTCTTCTCGAGGAAACGGCGCAATTTATGAATAATTCAGGATAGAGAAAGACGGTGATGAATGTGATATTATATTTTGTACATAGGAGCATATTCCCCGGGCATTTTGGTTGAGCCAGAAAGCATGGAAAAAAAATCTGACGACGCTGCAATACTCCTAAAATTGACCTGCGAAAAAAAGCTCAAGGGCGTCCGCGAAATCGAAGCAAAGATCGTCCTGCCTTTAGATCACGACGAGATCATGGGTCTCGCCCAGAAGCTCGAGGGAGAGGGAAAGCTCCGGATCCTGTCATTCTCTCCGCTGTTCGCAGTGTCGAGGGAGAGCGTGGATTTTCTCGGTCGGAAGATCCTTCATTACCTCTCTGAATTTCATAAAAAAAATCCGAAGGAGAAGGGTGTCACGCTCGACAGGCTGAAAAAAAGATTCGACGCGCCGACGAAGGTCCTTTTCCTGGCGCTAAAGGCGCTCGTCCACGAAAAGAGGCTCAAGCAGGACGGCCGCGTTTTCTTGCTTGCGGATTTCGAGCGTCAGCTCCCGCCCCGGGAAGAGCGGCTGCTCCGGCAACTCGAGGAGATCTGTTTCGGGGGAGATCTCCACACGGTCTGCTTGAACGACATCCAGGAGCGGTTTCACGTCATCCCCCAGAAGCTCCAGAGCATGTTGGACATTCTCATCGAGCGGAAGAAGGTCGTCCGGAGCACCGACGACTTTTTCATCCATGCCCGCTGGCTGGACGAGATCATCGGGAAGGTCCGGGGCTTGGGAAAGAAAGAATTGACCGTGGCAGATTTCAAGGCGATGACCGGACTCAGCCGCAAGTATGCCATCCCGCTTCTCGAACTGCTCGATGAGATGGGCGTGACACGGCGCACGGGGCCGGGCAGAGAGATTTTATGAAGCGCAGGGAGCGTCCGCCAGGGTAAAGAACTTTTAAAGGAGCGAATCCTTTCGGGCGAGTCCCTTCGAGCCCCCTCCCCGAGTGCCCTACTCTTTTTTCTTCTGTACGTCTTCTTGCCGCTTTTTCGTGAGCGCGGATTTGAGTTTTTCGGCAAAGAGATCCCCGAACATCCCTCCAGGGGACGCCGCGGGCTTAACGTCTTCCTTTTTAGGCTCTTCGGCCTCGACTTCCGGCTCGGCTTCCTCCGGGGCTTCGGCTTGAGCTTCGACGGCTCTGGCGGCCGGGGCTTCGGCTTCGGCCGCGGCGGCCTCGACTTCCTCTTCGTCCAACGCTTTCTCGGCATAGAGCGCTTCCATCTCGGATTCTTCTTCTTCAATCCGTTCCTCGATGACGCGGCGTTCGCTTTTCTTGGCCCGCGGCGCCTTTTCGCCTTCGGTCTTGAGCTTTTTCTTCTTGTGCGGCTTTTCTCTCTTGGCCGCGGCTTCAGGCGTGGGTTTTTCGATGGCTCCGGCAGGCTCAGCTTCGAACGCAGCCTCTTCCCCGATCTCTTCGGAGATCTCATGGAGCGGGATCTCCGGAATGGCGATCTCCTCGAGGCCGGCCTCGGCCGGAATTCCCTCCGCTTCAGCGGCAGCCGCGGCGACTTCCTTAGCCGGGACGGCTTCCCGGTAACAGAAAATGCCCTTTTTCTTGTCGGATTTCGTGAATTCGGGAGAGTTGAGGAGCGTAAATTCGACATCTTCCTGGGACGTCTTTTTCAAGACGTCCAATAAGTGATAGGCGCGCAGATAATGAAGCGCATGATTCGCCGAGGGAAGGCTGAAATATTTGAAGATCAGAATGAGGAGCTCTTTGAGGTTGAGGTTGTCTCGCTGGGGATAGAGCGCGATGAGCTTCGCCAGTGTCTCGCGTTCGATATAGATGATCTTGTTGGGCAAAGCGAGCGTTGCCGCTTCACCGGCGTCGGCGAATGTGTCGGTCGTCGGGTCATAGGTCAGCTTGGCGACGGCCAGCTTCTTTTTGGACTTCTTCAGCCAGAAGTTGAACTGGACCGTGTTTTTCCGTTCCAGGGTCATGCTCGTCCCCTGAGGAATGTTGTTGACGGCGAAATAGTCCTTCAAGCCCAGGAAATAGCCCTGTTGGGGGCAATAATAGACGGTGTAGTTCTTGTTCTCGTCGGCGTCGGTGAAAATGTATTCCCGGGAGTGGGACAGCTCCTTGTTGAATGTCTTGGGGATCTTCACCCCGCCTGAAAGAATCTCCCTCCAGGTCAGATAGACCTTGAGCGGGAACGCATGGAACGGCGTGACGTCGACGGGCTCGGCCGTATCGAATTCGGGAAGCGTCGCTTCATCGGCCGCCAGGGGCAGGTTTTCGGGGAGGGCGGAGAGGATGCTCTTGAGGTGCCATTTCCCCCACTCGAGCGGCGAGACCTGGACAAACTCTTTCTTGTATTTGGTCTCCAGGAGGTGGTTCAGCCCGAGGCAGTGGATGTCGAAGAGGTCGTGCGAAGCTTCGAAGCCGATGAATCTCTTGGTCAGGTCGCCGGTGGCCGCCGATTCCTTCGCGGCCGCAATGTGGGCTTCCATCTCCTTGATCTTTTCCTCGGGGATGGCCGGCTGGTTGGCGGCGAGCTGCCAGAAATCGTTCCAGGCGAAGAACGCCGCTGATCTGGCCAGCGCCGTTCTCAGGTTCCTTTCAAGCGTCTTGAGGTCCTTGTCGGTCATCGGGAGTTCGGTCAGACGCGGGTCTTCTCCCTTGCCCAAAATCTTCGGCGGCTCGTTCGCGCCGCCGCAGTTCGCCGGGAGCAGGACCTGCGTCTTGGTCTTCTTCATATAGTCGATATACTTGCGGAACGTCCCGCCGCCCGCATAGTCGACCTCGAGCATCTCGCAGTTGAAGTTCTTATAAGGCACTTTTTTCACGACCGTCAAGACCACCGCGCCTTTGAAGGGCTCGACGGTCTTGCTGCTCACCGCCAGGCGCTCGTCGTATTCCTTATAGATCGAGTCTCCCACCTGATAGACGCAGTTCGGATCGTAGATCTTCACGTCCTGCGTGCGCTGGGCAGCGGTCTTGAGGAAGGCCAGTTTCTCGACGAGCTCCCGGAGCATGAACGGCTTGCGCGACTTCGTCAGTTCCTGCTCGACAGAGGCGATATCGTCCGCTGTGACCTGGACGAGAGAATTGTCTTTATCCATGTTTTTCTTTTTTCCCCATTAAAATCAATATCATCGCTTTTTGGAAGTGAAGCCGGTTTTCCGCCTGGTCGAACACGACGGATTGCGGTGATTCGAAGACCGAGGCCGTGACCTCCTCTTCGCGATGGGCGGGCAGGCAGTGCATGAAAATGGCATCGAGCTTGGCCGCGGCCATGAGCTCCGGATTCACCTGATAGGGAGCGAAGACCTTCGCCCGGGCCTCTTTTTCCTGTTCCTGTCCCATCGACGCCCAGACATCCGTATAGACGGCATCCGCGTCTTTAACGGCTGGGCGCGGGTCGGTGGTGATGAGGAGCGAGAAGCTGGTTTCTTTTCCGTCTTCGCGCGCGAGCTTGACCATTTCGGGATTCGGCTCGTAGCCTTTTGGGGAGGCGACAGCCATGGTCGATCCCGCTTTGGCCGCGGCAAGCATCAGGCTATGGCAGACGTTGTTGCCGTCGCCCACGTAGGCCAGTTTGACCTTCGACAGCCCGCCCTTTTTCTCGCGAAGCGTGAAGAAGTCGGCCATGCCCTGGCAGGGATGGCTGAGGTCGGTCAGGGCGTTGATGACGGGGATCGAGACGGCCTTGGCCAGCCGGACGACGTTCTCGTGGGCGAACGTCCGGATGATGATGCCGTCCACCCAGCGTTCAAGGTTCCGTCCGACATCCTCCGCGGTCTCGCGCTTGCCGATCTGGACCTCGTTCGGGCTGAGATAGATCGCTTTCCCGCCGAGCTCCTGCATTCCGACTTCGAACGTCATCCGCGTCCGGAGCGACGGTTTCTCGAAGATCATCGCCAGGACCTGGTTCTTTAGCTTTTTATGGTATTTGTCCGGATGGTCTTTGATCTCCCGGGTCAGGTCCAGGAGTTCATGAAATTCGTATTGGGTGAGGTCATGGATGGAAAGAAAATCCTTCTGCATGGTCAACTCCCTAAAAGGGGGACACAATACTCTGTCCCCTATCTTCTATAATTCTTGTCCCCGACCGGTTGATTAGGGCAGCCTTAAGATGGTTCGCGTCGGTGATCAGGATTTCCTTCCCGCCGGCCTTGATATATTCGATGGCGGCCCGGATCTTCGGTCCCATCGAACCGGGCGGGAACTGTCCTTCGTCCAGATATTTTTGGGCTTCCTCGACGGTCATGACGGGAATCTCCCGCTCGTTCGGTTTCCCGAAGTTGAGGCACACCCGCTCGATGCCGGTCAGGATGATGAACAGGTCCACTTTGACCTCTCGAGCGATCAGGCTTGCCGCGTAGTCCTTATCGATGACCGCTTCGACGCCCTCATAGAAACCCCGGTTGTTGATGATGACGGGGATCCCTCCGCCGCCGGCGGCGATGACGATCCGGCCCGCCAGGGCCAGATCCCGGACGATCCATTTGGGCACGACGTCAATCGGCTTGGGCGAGGGCACGACCTTTCGGTAGCCCCGGCCGGCGTCCTCGACCATCGCCCATTTTTTCTCGCGGGTGAGCTGTTGGGCTCGATATTTCGTGTAGAACGGTCCGACGGGCTTGGCCGGGTGCTCGAAGGCCGGATCGTTCCTATCAACGAGGACCTGGGTGATGAGAGTGATGACTTCTTTGTCGATGGAATGGCGGCGCAATTCGTTGGTAATGGCCCGCTCGAGCATGAAACCCATGCTCCCCTCGGTCATCGCGTTGCAGACGTCGAGGGAGTAGGGAGGAATCTTCGTCACGGCCTCTTCCATCTGGATGAGGAGGTTGCCGACCTGCGGGCCGTTGCCGTGGACGATGATGAGCTCATAGCCCTTGCGGACGATGTGGGCCATGAGCTGAGCGGCCTTTTCGGCGTTCTGCATCTGCTCGTCCTGCAGACCCCGCTGGTTTTCGGGGATCAGAGCGTTGCCGCCGAAGGCGATCAAGGCAAGGCGTTGTTTGATCGGCATCTCGTTCAGAACTTTTGCAGCACGTCTTCGAGGGTCGGGGTGCCGATCTCTTCGAGCTCGTAACCCACGGGGAGCATGGGCTGGCGGGTCGTGATCAGGCGGTTGAGGTCGATCGGCGTGGCGGAGATGATCAGGTCGCAATCGATCTTGGCGATGGTCTCGGCCAGTTCATTAATCTGTGTCTCGCTGTAGCCCATGGCCGGCAGGACCTTATCGAGATGTCTGTATTTTTCAAAGGTCTTCCTAATGCTCCCCCCGGCCGCAGGCCTGGGGTCGATGATCTTGGCCGCGCCGTATTTCTGGGCCGCGACGATACCCGCGCCATAGGCCATTCCGCCGTGGGTCACGGTCGGGCCGTCCTCGATGACGAGCACGCGTTTGCCGCGGATCCGCTCGCCGTTCTCGACGATGGTCGGCGAGTTGGCTCGGATAATCGTGGCGGTCGGGTTGATCATTTTGATGTTGGCCAGGATTTTGTCCACGCCGTCCTTGGGGGCCGTGTCGATCTTGTTGATGACCAGCACCTGAGCCCGGCGGAAGTTGGTCTCGCCGGGGTAATAGAGAAGTTCGTGCCCAGCGCGGTGGGGGTCGACGACCACGATCTCGAGGTCGGACTTATAGAAGGGGAAGTCGTTGTTCCCGCCGTCCCAGAGGATGATGTCGGCCTCGGCTTCGGCCTCGCGGAGGATGGCCTCGTAATCGACTCCAGCATAGACGACGATGCCATTCTTCACGTGGGGTTCGTATTCTTCGCGCTCTTCGATCGTGCATTCATGCTTGGCCATGTCTTCATACGTGGCGAAGCGCTGGACTTTTTGCTTCTCCAGGTCGCCGTACGGCATCGGATGGCGGATGACCGCCACGCTCCGGCCTTTTTTCTTAAGGAGAAGGGCGACTTTTCTTGACGTCTGGCTCTTGCCGCATCCGGTGCGGACGGCGCAGACCGAAAGGAGAGGTTTCTTGCTTTTGACCATCGTGTCCTGGGGGCCGAGGAGGACGTAACTCGCGCCCGTAGCCTGGACCTGGGAAGCCTTGTGCATCACATATTCGTGCGAGACATCGCTATAGGAAAAATAGACCTTGGTTACGCCGTGTTTCCGGATCAGGTGGTCGAGGTCTTCTTCGGCGTAGATCGGGATCCCGTTGGGGTAGAGCTTGCCCGCAAGAGAGGCAGGATATTTCCTGCCCTCGATGTCGGGGATCTGCGTGGCCGTGAAGGCGACGACCTGGAAGTTCGGGTTGTCTCGGAAATACGTGTTGAAATTATGAAAGTCTCGCCCGGCAGCGCCCATGATGATGACTTTTTTCATATAAACCTCTTCCTCTTTGACACGCCAAATTGTTAAGTTTTCAGTCAGAAAAATTTAGTATAACTGAAAACGCCGTTATCCTCAAGTGGTAGGTGAGGAGGACTCCCCCCATTTCTCCGGATTGGCGGGGTAGGGGGCTTGGGCGAGGGCGTTAGGGAGACAGCCGTGACCGTACCCTTACGATCTTTCTTGGCCGGTTTCTTTTTTCCAGACCCGGTCCTTGCGGTCGTAGCCGCGCTTGCCCTTTTTGATGGAATGGGGTTTCCCGGCCGAGGGCAGAGGCTTACGGATCTGCTGCCAGATAGGTTTTTGTCGCCTATTGATCGGATGTGCCGTCGAACGTCTCCCCTTATGGATTATAAAGCAATTATCTCCGCCTTCCCCGTTTCCGGGCAAAAGAAGGCAATGGTGCTTTTGCCCGTCAGCCAGCCGCCCGTTTCCCCGGGATTGATGATCAGGGTTTTGCCGCTTTTCTGGATATCAGGATTATGAGTGTGCCCGATGATGATGACGTCGTATTTTTGTTGGGCGGCGAAGTTTTTAGCCGGCATGTTCAGATGTGAAACCAAGATATTGATATCATTATAATTAAATATAAGCGGGGCATCTTGTATGGTCCCAAAAGGCCGGATGACGCTCATCAACCCCTTTTTTTCTCCATCGCAGTTCCCGAACACCGCCTTCATCAGGCAACCAGATTTTTCAAGCTCCCGGGCGGCGAAAGGGGCGACAAAATCCCCGGCATGAATGATCAGCTTGCACCCGGCTTCCTTGAACAGCCCCACCGCCCGCCGGAGCGTTGTCAAATTGTCATGCGAATCCGACAGAATTCCGATCATGATGAAATTATACCTATTTTGCCTTTTCAGGTTAAGAGGAGAAAGGGGAAGGGCCGACCGACCTTATAATCGCCCTGAATTGTGTCAGGGGGTAGGGGATTTAATATTATTAACCTTAATTATTCATAAATCGCGTCGTTTCCTCGAGAAGAGAATTCGCAGATGGCGCCGAATTCAAGACGAGGGGGACACGATCCCAAATTCCGGAGAATTTGGGTCATGTCCCCGAATTCGGCGCCCGTCTGCAAATTCAGGACCTGGAGATACAACGTAATTCATGAATAATTCAGGTTAATATTATTAAAAGTCTTTCTTTCGGCCTATTACCTGATGAATCCCGACTTTCTTGGGAGCCGCTGCTTGCGGAGGCAAGGGTGTCCTGACTTTTCGCCTCTCCCCGAATTATTTCGTCGCCTTGTAAGCGATTCTTTTTCCGGGGCGCGGGAAAGTCGAGCAGGGGTGGCGCGGCGAAGGGGCTCCCCGCCCGCGCGCAGCGGCCTAGCGGCGAGCACGGCCGGGGAAGAGCCGCGACAGGACCCCGCCCGAGATTGGCCTGGCACCGGAAAAAGAACTGCTTTCGGTCGCCTTTTTTCTGTTGACTGGATAGGGGCTTTTCATTAATATATATCCGCTCTAAAACGGCACACATAGGCGCGTAGCTCAGTGGGAGAGCGCTTCCTTGACGCGGAAGAGGCCGTGGGTTCAATCCCCTCCGCGCCTACCACGAACAAAGGAGTGTCTTTTCAGACAGACATATATGGTCCGTATCTTTATGGATTTCCCGGCCACGTTTAACTAAATGCCCAGGCCGGATTCGGTAAACGACGGGAAGGGAACTGGTTTCACGGAAGAGGTGGTCGTTTTTATGATTTTATGAATGGAAGACGGAAATGAACAACGGCAACAAAGTGCGAATGGGTAAGGACGCGGAGGACGCCCTGGAGGTCTTGAGGCACAGCGCTTCGCACCTCCTCGCCCAGGCCGTCCTTGAGCTTTTCCCCGGGACCCAGGCCGGCATCGGCCCCGCCGTAGAAAACGGCTTTTATTACGACTTTTTGCGCGGCGAGCCGTTCAGCATCCAGGACCTGGAAGCGATCGAAAACAAGATGCGTGAGCTCGCGGCCGAGAACATTCCTATCGAGAAGGTAAGGCTGCCGAAGGACGAGGCGATCCGGCTGTTCGCGGAAAAAGGCCAGACACTCAAAGTCGAGCTTATTCAAGAAAAAGCGGGCGACGAAGTCTCTTCCTTCCGTCAAGGGAACTTCATCGATTTCTGCCTGGGGCCGCACATGGCTTCGACTGGCGCGATCCAGCATTTCAAGCTGTTATCCGTTTCCGGGGCGTACTGGAAGGGCGACGAGAAGGGCCAGCAGCTCCAGCGCATTTACGGGACGGCGTTCTTCACCAAGCAGGAGCTTGATGACCACCTCCAGCTTCTCGAGGAGGCAAAAAAAAGAGACCATCGCCGGCTCGGCCCCGAGCTCGACCTCTTCAGCTTCAACGAAGATTTGGGCGCCGGGCTCGTCCTCTGGCATCCCAAGGGAGCCGTCGTCCGCCAGGTGATCGAAAACTTCTGGCGTGACGAGCACACCAAGGCGGGCTACGATTACCTATATACGCCGCATATAGCCAAGCTCGATGTCTGGCGCCGCTCCGGCCATACCGAATATTACGACGCCATGTTCCCGCCGCTCGAACTCGAGGGGCTTGAATTCGAGCTCAAACCCATGAATTGCCCCTTTCACATCATGGTCTATAATTCACGCCAGCATAGCTACCGCGACCTTCCGCTGCGGTACGCCGAGCTCGGCACCGTGTACCGCTACGAGCGGAGCGGAGTTCTCCACGGACTCCTGCGTGTCCGTGGCTTTACTCAGGACGACGCCCATATCTTCTGCCGCGGCGACCAGCTTGAGGACGAGATCATCGGCGTCGTGCGCCTGGCCTGCCGGCTATTCACCGCGTTCGGGTTCGAGGATTACGATATTTACCTCTCCACCCGGCCGGAGAGGTATGTGGGGAGTCTCGAGGACTGGAACAAAGCCGAAGTGGCCCTGGAGGAGGCCCTCAAAGCCGCGGGGCTGCCCTATCGGGTGGATGTCGGCGAAGGCGTATTCTACGGCCCGAAGATCGATATCAAGGTTAAGGATGTCCTCAAGCGTGCCTGGCAATGCACCACGGTCCAACTCGATTTCACCTTATCCGAGCGCTTCGACCTCAAATATATCGGCGAGGACGGCAAAGAGCACCGGCCGTTCATGATCCACCGGGCCCTTCTCGGCTCGCTCGAGCGGTTCTTCGGCTTGTTGATCGAGCAATTCAACGGCAATTTTCCGCTGTGGCTCGCGCCCGTTCAGGTCGAAGTCATCCCCATCGCTGAACGCCATCATGAATACGCCTTGAAGCTCGATGCCCTCCTCAAGGATAACAAGATCCGCTCCCACGTCGACCTGCGCCGGGAGAAGATCAACTACAAGATTCGCGAGGCCGAGCATCAAAAGGTCCCTCTCCTTCTGGTCGTAGGAGACAAGGAGGTGGCCGCGAATTTCGCCTCGCTCCGCATTCATGGCCAGGGCGACAAGGGCCGGGTGGACGTTGCCGAATTCCTTGCAAAAGTCAAACAATTGAATGACAATAAATCTTTAACCGTGAATTTTTAAAGGAGGACCGACATTTTTAGAGGAAGACAACCATTTCCGCCGAGAGGAAGACCGAAACCACACAGGATAAATGAAATGATACGCGTCCCGGAGATTCGCGTGATCGACGAAGAGAAGAAACAATTGGGCGTCATGCCGACGTCCGAAGCCTTGTCCACGGCGCGGCAGAGGGGCCTGGACCTCGTCGAGATCGCGCCGGAAGCGACGCCTCCGGTCTGCCGGATTATGGATTACGGGAAGTTCCTTTATGAGCTCCATAAAAAAGACCACGAGGCCAAGAAGCACCAGAAAACGATCCAGGTTAAGGAGATTAAGTTCCGGCCGAAAATCAGCATCCACGACTACACCTTCAAGCTGAAGCACGTCCAGCGCTTCCTCGAAGAAGGCAACAAGGTCAAGATCACGATCATGCTCCGGGGGCGGGAGAAATCGCGGCCGGAGATGGGCCTGGCGATCCTGAACCGGGTTATCGGGGATGTTCAAGGGATCGGAAAATCGGACGGAGATGTTCGAAGACAGGACTGGGCCGTGTCGGCGCTGCTCGTTCCTGTGAGGCTAGGAGGAAGAAATGCCAAAGTTAAAAACTCACAAGGGAGCGCAAAAGAGGTTCAAGGTCACGGCGGGGAAGAAAATAGTCCACAAGAAGGCCAATAAAAGCCACATCCTGACCAAGAAAGCCTCGAAGAGGAAACGGAACCTCGGCCAGAAAGCCCTTGTCAGTCGCGCGGACCGCAAAGCGGTCAAGGCCATGTTTCCGTATGAATTTTGAGAGAGGGATCATCGTCTTAGACGCTTCGGGCGTCGCGGCGCAGGCACGATGCCGTATTTCATGGAACGGATTAAGCGGGTTTGAAATGTTAAGATCGGAGATTTTGTATGCCACGCGTAAAAAGAGGTTTTAAGAAGAAAAACCGGCGGGTGAAGGTCCTCAAGCTTGCCAGAGGCTATTGGGGAGCAAGAAGCTCGAACTACCGGACGGCTAAGGAGGCTGTGGAGCACGCTTTGATGTACGCCTACCGCGACCGCCGCGCCCGGAAGCGCGACTTCCGGCGGCTGTGGATCGTGCGGATCAAGGCTGCCGCCCAGCTCAACGGCCTGACCTACAGCCGTTTCATCCAGGGCCTTAAAAAACTCAACATCGAACTTGACCGGAAGGTCCTGGCCGAGCTCGCGGCGAACCAGCCGCAGACGTTCGGCCGCATCGCCACGAAAGTGAAAGATGCTGTCGCCTAATATCCGGAAGTTCAAGACGACAATCGACGTTTATAAAACGAAGCTTGAGGAGCAGTCCGCCCAGATTCAGGACCTGAGGGCGCTCGAAGAACTGCACCACCAATTCCTGAGCCGGAAGCGCGGCTACATCACGCTCCTCTTCGAGCAGCTCAAAGAGTTCGATCCCGAGGAGAAGCCGGCCGCCGGCCAATTGATCAACGCTCTCAAGAACGAAGTCCAGGAACGATTCTCTGCGCTCGAGACCAAGCTCAAGACGCCGGCCAAGCCTAAGGGCGAAATCGACATATCGCTTCCCGGGGAAAAGCTTTACTGGGGCGCGCCGCATCCGGTCCGCCTCTTCCAGCAGGAGATCGAGAATATTTTTGTCTCGATGGGATTTTCGATCGAGGGCGGTCCCGAGATCGAAACGGATTATTACAATTTCGAAGCGCTCAATTTCCCGCCTCATCACCCGGCCCGCGACGACTGGGACACGCTCTATATCACGGACAAACTGCTTCTCCGGACGCACACGTCTCCCGTCCAGATCCGGGTGATGGAAAAGAAGAAGCCGCCGATCAAGATCATCATTCCGGGAAAAGTCTTCCGGCGCGAGACGCCGGACCCGACGCACTTGCCGATGTTCTTCCAAATCGAGGGCCTGGTCGTGGACAAAGGGATTACCTTTGCCCATCTCAAGGGCACGCTCGAATACTTCCTCAAGCGGCTCTTCGGCGAGCGGATCAAGATAAGGTTCCGGCCGAGCTTTTTCCCCTTCACTGAGCCTTCGGCTGAAGTGGACATCGAATGCCTGGCCTGCGGGGCTAAGAATCCGGATTGCCGCATCTGCGGCGGGACGGGCTGGAAAGAGATCCTGGGCTCGGGCATGGTCGATCCGCAGGTGTTCAAGAACGTCAACATCGACCCCGAAACATATTCCGGGTGGGCGTTCGGCATGGGCATCGACCGGACGGCCATGTTCGCCTTCGGAATCTCGGACATGCGATACTTTTTCGAGAATGACCTCCGGTTCATAAGGCAGTTTACCCTCAAATGAAGATCAGCTTGGCCTGGCTTAGGGAGTATGTGGACGTAGAAAGTCCGCTCCCCGAATTTCTCGACCGGTTGACCATGATCGGCCTCGTCGTCGAAGAATGGAAGGAGATAAACGGCGACATCATCCTCGACGTCGAGACCTACGCCAACCGGCCCGACACGCTCGGCCACCTCGGCATGGCCCGTGAAGTCGCGGCCATGCTCCGCTCGTCCCTGAAGGAACAGACCTGGCCCTTGACCGAGCTCCCGGCTAAAACGTCCGTGTTCGTCGATGTCCAGATCCTGGACGAGGACCTCTGCCCCCGGTACTGCGGGATCGTCGTCACGGGGGTCAAAACGGGACCATCGCCAGATTGGCTCCGGGCTAAGATCGAGGCCATGGGCCTCCGGCCTATCAACAACGTCGTCGATGTCACGAATTACGTCCTATTCGCGACGGGCCAGCCCATTCACGCCTTCGACCTGGCGAAGATCGCCGGGCCGCGCCTTGCCATCCGCCGGGCCAAGAAAGGCGAGGCCATCCGGACGCTCGAAGGCAAAACTGTAGCGCTTTCGACCGATATGCTCGTGATCGCCGACGAGAAGAGGCCCGTGGCCATCGCCGGCGTTATCGGCGGCGAGGAATCGGCCGTCACAGATGCGACCCAGGACGTGTTCATCGAGAGCGCCACTTTCGACCCGGTATCCGTTCGTAAGACGCGCAAGGCGCTTGAGATCCAGACCGATGCCTGCTACAGGTTCGAACGCGGCGCGGACATCGCTTTTGCGCCGCAGGCCGCGATCATGGCCGCCTCTCTCCTCACCCAGTTCGGCGGAAAAGCGGCCAAAGAGCCCGTCGACATCTATCCCAAGCCGCGCAAGCTCAAGGAAATCGTCCTCCGCGGCCGGCGGATCTCGGACCTCCTCGGTGTCGACATCGACGACGAGTTCGTGGAAATGACGCTCGGAGACCTCGGCTTCGGCCTCACGGCCAATCAGCACGGTATTTGGCGCGTTCAGGTCCCGTCCTTTCGCGTGGACATCGAGCGCGAAGCCGATCTCATCGAAGAGATCGCGCGCTTTTACGGCTACGACAAGATCCCGGTCGTTGTCCCGCCGCTCGAAGTCCTCGAGGCCGTTCCCTCGGACAGGGAAAAGATCCAAAAGCTCAGCCAGGCCCTCTTTCATCACGGGTTCGACGAGGTCATCAACCAGAGCTTCGCCGATCCCGAAAAAGAGGCCGTTTTTCGGAGCGGCAAAGCCCCCATCGAGATCCGCAACCCCATTTCCACAAAGGCCTCGCTCCTCCGAACGACCCTCCTCGGCGGTCTTCTTGAAAACACCGCCTGGAACAGGAACCGGGGAACAGAGGGCGTTCACATTTTTGAGATCGGGAACATCTATTTCCGGAGCGAAGAGGCCACGGCCGAAAAGCTTTATCTCGGCCTTTCCACGACGGGTCCACTCGGGACGCCGCATTGGAAGGGGAGGCCGGGGGAGGCCAATTTCTTCCATTTAAAGGGCGCCGTGGAAGCCTGCCTGGAGAGTCTGCGGTATGCGCCGTTCTCCTTCAAAGAGGACGGCCATCCGTTCTTCGAAGAAGATTATTCTTTGGCGGTTCTCTATAAGGGGGAGAAGATCGGCCGGATGGGGCAAGTCCACAGCCGCCTGCTCGACCTTTATTCGCTCGGAGGCCCCGTCTACGCGGCCGAGCTCGACCTAGATCTTCTCTTCGGCAAGCAGCCCAGGCCTTTCGAATACGTCCCGCCACCCAAGTTCCCGAGTGTCGTGCACGACCTCTCATTCCTCGTGGACCGGGACGTTCCTTTCCAGGAAATCAAGCAGGCCCTCGACAAGATGGTCGTGCCCTATCTCGAGGAGTTCAGCATCATCGACCATTATGCGGGAGGAAGGATCCCCAGGGACAAGAAGAGCTTGTCGCTGCGCTTCACGTTCCGCAATCCCAAAGCGACGCTCCTGGCCAAGGACGTGGACAAGGCCGAGCAGAAGATCATCAAAAACCTCAAGTCCGCCTTTAAAATTCAACTCAGAGAAGGAGGGGAATCCCCGTGACCACCGAACTTGACCGGATGAAGATTTTAGAAGGCAAGATCAGCCATGTCATCGAGTATATCAATAAGCTGACCGCCGAGAACGAGAAGCTGAAGCAGCAGATCAAGGACCTTCGTGTTGAGAAGAAGGACACGGAAGAGCTGGCCAAGCGGGCCGGAAAGCTTGACGAAGACCTCAAAAGATACGAAAATGAAAGAGACCTCGTTCGAGGGAAGGTCGAGGCTATCATCACTCAGATCGACAAGCTCGGCATATGATTGACAAGATCATCGAAATCGAAATTTTCGGACGAACATATAAAATACGAGTCAAAGGCGAAGAGGACGAGAAATACATCAGCCATTTGACGTCCTATGTTGATCAGAAGATGCAGGAGATCGCAGTGAAATCGAAATCCACGGACGCGCTCAAGATCGCCGTCTTGGCGGCCTTGAACATCGCGGACGAATATTTCTTGAGCCAGAAGAGGTTCGATCAACTCGAAGACGTCATCGGCCAGATGGAAACCGAAATGGAAAATCTGGAGAAGAATTTTTTCAAAGATGACCAAGCGTACCCCGACATCGAAAAAGCGATATCTTAAGATGGAAATAGCCCCACACGTGTCCATAGAGTGTCCGCCGGGGACGCCGGCTCCCTAAGCGCATCCGGCTTCTTCTTACTTCTCCTCGCCTTGGCTCCTGCAGGAGGTGAATTGCCGTGAACATCATTTATTACGCAGGCCTTGCCGTTCTCATCGTCCTGGCCGCCCTGATCATAATCATCCTGCTCAAGAAGAATGCAGGAACCCGAGGGCTTCTGCGGGCCGGCCAAGAAGCCAAGGAGATCCTGGAACAAGCCAAGATCCAGGCCGAAAAGATCACCCGGGACGTCCAGCAGCAGGCGAAGGAGAAGCTCGCTTCCGTCGACGCGGAGTTCGAGCAACGAACCCGCGAGAAGTACCGCAAGATCAACGAGATGGAGCGGCGCCTGATCCACAAAGAGGAGAACCTGGAGCGGAAATTCCAGGGTCTGGACCGGAAGGAGCGCGAGATCTCCGCTAAGGAGAACCGCATCTCCCAACGCGAGAAAGAGCTCGACCTCCAGGAAGAAAAGGTGAATGCCCTCGTCAAGAAGCAGATGGAGGAGCTGGAGCGGATCGCCGGCCTGTCCCAGGAAGAGGCGAAGAGCCAGCTGATCAAAAAGATCGAGGACGAGGCGCGCCTTGAATCCTTTGAGGTCGTACGCCGGGTTGAAGAGGAAACGCGGACCAAGAGCCGGCAGATCGCCGGCGAGATCATCGGCCAGGCCATCCAGCGGTCGGCGGCCGAGCACGTCGTCGAGACGACCGTATCGGTCGTGGACCTGCCGTCCGAAGACATGAAGGGGCGGATCATCGGCCGCGAAGGCCGGAACATCCGGGCCCTCGAGATGGCGACGGGCGTCGATATCATCGTCGACGACACTCCCGAGGCCGTCATCCTCTCCAGCTTCGATCCGATCCGGCGCGAAACGGCGCGCCTCGCGATCCAGAAACTTGTTGTGGACGGACGGATCCATCCGGCCCGGATCGAGGACATCGTCGAGAACGTCCGGGCCGAGCTCGAGGAGAAGATCCGCCAGGAAGGCGAGTCGGTCGCCTACGAGCTCCGAGTGCAGAACCTCCATCCCGAGTTGATCAAGCTCCTGGGGAAGCTGCGCTTCAGGACGAGCTACGGCCAGAACGTCCTCCAGCATTCCAAGGAAGTGGCCTTCCTGGCGGCGGCCATGGCCAGTGAGCTGGGGCTTAATACCAACGTGGCGTTGCGCGCCGGCCTTCTCCACGACATCGGGAAGGCCGTGGACAGGGAAGTTGAGGGAACACACACCGAGCTCAGCGTCGAGCTCTGCCGCAAGTACGGCGAGGCCGAGGCCGTGATCCAGGCGATCGCCAGCCACCACCGCGACGTGGACTTCCCTTCGATCGAGGCTGTCCTTGTCCAGTCTGCGGACACCTTATCTGCTGCCCGGCCGGGCGCCCGCCGCGAGCTTCTCGAATCTTACATCAAGCGGCTCGAGAAGCTCGAAGGTCTGGCCAAGTCTTTCGACGGCGTTTCTAAGGCGTTCGCCCTCCAGGCCGGCCGGGAGATCCGGATCATGGTCGAAGCCCAAAAGGTTTCGGACGACAGGGCGGCGCTCATCGCCAAGGACATCGCGACGAAGATCAAGAACGAGCTCGACTATCCGGGGCAGATCAAGGTCACCGTCATCCGCGAAATGAGGGCCGTTGAATATGCCCGGTAAGATCGG
>Ga0299915_10001266_pt1 | contig 18758 bp, 19 predicted proteins | sample RVTome_13_FD_200263 | JGI IMG/M metagenome (GOLD analysis project Ga0299915, IMG submission 200263) | Soil microbial communities from uranium-contaminated site in the Upper Colorado River Basin, Wyoming, United States - RVT92D227 (version 2) ... | reverse complement strand
CATACAACAGGACACCCTTCGGCGGGTCTATCCCGAGCCTCGCGAAGACCTCAGGATGCTTCAGAGGCAGCTCAATCATCTCTCTGATCCTCTGCAGCTCTCCCTCGAGCCCGCCGATGTCTTCGTAAGTCGTGGACGGGCGCTCTATCTGGGTGACCTCAACAGGTTCCGTCTTCACCGACAATTCCGTGCTCTCGGTCACCTGTACTATCCCGCTCGGGGAGGTGGCGACCACAACGAAGGGTAGGAACCCGCCCATCAGCGCGATGTTCGGTATGATTATCTCATCGCCCTTCACGACTGCGCGGTTCAGCAACCCCTTCTTGAAAAGCCCCTCGACGCCGACGCCGAATTTGACGCGCTTTCCCTGAGGTATCTTCGGGGCGACCGTGACCTTCTGCGCGGTCTGAGCGGCTGCCTTGCTGACGACCACCTTCTCGCCAATCGATATCCCCGCGTTCTGCCGGATCATCCCGTCGATGCGTATTATTCCGAGCCCTTCGTCCTCGTGGGCCGCCCGAAAGATCTTCGCAGCTGTCTTCTTCTTCCCTGAGATCTCGATGATTTCCCCGACCTCGACCCCGAGCGCCTTTCGGGTGGCGGTGTCAATCCTTGCCCTTCCAAGGCCGACCTCGGACTGATGGTGGGCCCTCGCGACCCTGAGGGTCAGGCCTTCCGGCTGCTTCTTGGTCATCCGGAGCTTAATCCTCTGCTATCTGCAAAAAGGTTTGGGCTGGGCATTTCATGTGCACGAAAGGCACCGTTTTCGGCATGCGCATGGGCCACTCTTGCCGACGCTCGATAAACGCATCGATTCAGCCCTTTCCTCTCGTTGAATTGAACACATCTGGCTGGAGCCCCAGACCTATATAGGTTGCACAGTAAGACTTAAGGTTAGCCTCCTCATACAAAAGACCAACGAGGCCTATCCATGTTTGAGGTACGATTCCATGGCCGGGGCGGTCAAGGAGCGGTCATGGCGGCGCAAGCACTCGCGAGCGCGGCCTTCCAGGAAGGGGGTTATGCGACTGCATTCCCCTTTTTCGGAGCTGAAAGGCGTGGGGCTCCTGTGCTCGCGTTCACCAGGATTGACAAGAAGAGGATATACAGGAAAACGCAGGTCTATGAACCCGACTTCGTGGTGGTTCTCGACGAGGGCTTGCTCGAAAGCGTGAACGTCGTCGAGGGTCTGAAGAAGGGCGGCATGGTCATAGTCAACACCACCAGGAAGCCAGAAGAGGTGGACGTCGGTATCGACGTCAAGCTGGCTACCATAGACGCCACCGGCGTCGCTCTGGAAGTCCTGAAACAGCCGGCGACGAACTCAGCCATACTGGGAGCAATTGCGAAGGTAACTGGCCTTGTCAAGATTGAGTCCATCGAGAAGGGCATCATACAGATATTCGGCGACAGACTCGGCCCGAAGATCGGGGACCTCAACGCGAAGGCCGCTCGTGTGGCCTATGATAGAACTGTCCTCGGTGAGTCACACGGTCACAGGCAACTCAAGGCCGCCAAGAAATGGCTTCCGGGCGTCAAGGACCTGCCCTTGGGAGTCGCTGGCATAGCGATGACGACGGAAGCCGGACTCGTGGGCCCTGGATCTTTCAAGGAGAACAAGACGGGTAGCTGGAAGGTCTTCAAGCCCGAATATGACAAGGAGAAATGCACGATGTGCAACTTCTGCTGGTTCTACTGTCCCGAGGGATGCATCTACAGGAGAGAGGACAGGATGGATTTCGATATGGAATACTGCAAAGGCTGCGGGATATGCGCCAACGAGTGCCCAGTCGATGCCATCAAGATGGTGAGGTGAGAAGGATGGTGAAGAAGGTCGTAACCGGGAACTATGCGGCAGCTTACGGAGCCATGAGGGCCAGGGTGAGAATGGTTGCAGCTTACCCGATAACCCCGCAGACATTCATCGTGGAGCATATCTCAGAGTTCATCAACAACGGAGAACTGGACTGCGCCTACATGGAGGTCGAGAGCGAGCACTCAGCCATGAGCGCATGCGTTTCCGCCAGCGCAGCTGGCGTGCGGACTTTCACCGCGACATCGTCCCAGGGTCTTGCTCTTATGCACGAGATACTGCCTATAGCATCAGGTCTCAGACTCCCGGTCGTCATGGCGGTCGTCAACAGGGCCATCGCCGCGCCCATCAACATATGGGTAGAGCACAACGACATCATGCCTGAGCGCGACTCCGGCTGGATACAGGTCTTCTGCGACAACAACCAGGAGGTCCACGACATGGTCCTTCAGGCCTTCAGGATCGCAGAGGATAAGAGAGTCGCTCTTCCGATGGCCGTGAATCTCGACGCGTTCATACTGTCTCACACTGTCGAACCAGTGGACTTGTCGGAGCCGGAGGAAGCTGACAGATTCGTTCCGAAGTACGTTCCTCCAAGTCCGACGCTGGACACTGCCGATCCTAAGGCCGTGGGAGTGTTCGTCCCGCCCGAGTACATGATGGAGGCGAGGTGGAACATGGACAAGGCGATGCGCGAGGTTCCGAAGGTCGCCGAGGAGGTCAACTCCGCCTTTGTCAAGCAGTTCGGGAGGAACTGGGGCGGTATGATCGACCCGTACATGGTCGACGATGCCGATGTTGTCCTGGTCACAATGGGAACCGTTAGCTCGACCGCGCACGAGGTCGTGGACGAACTGCGGGCGGAGGGCAAGAAGGTCGGGCTCGTGAAGCTCAGGTTCTGGAGGCCATACCCAACAGAACAGATTCGGAAGATTGTAGGAAAGGCAAAGGCGGTCGGCGTTTTCGACAGGGCCGTGTCCTACGGTGTTGGCGGGCCGTCGTACATCGAGCTGAGGAACGCCGCATACGGACTCAGCGTGCCTGTGATGGACTTCATCGGTGGCTTGGGCGGCAAGGACGTTTCCTCGCCCGACATCAGATTCATCTACGAACGCTTACTAGAAACGGCCAAGACAGGCAAGGTCAAGAAGGACATCACATGGATCAACACCAGGGGGGTGGAGCAGTGAAACTCAAGGAGATGCCTGACGAGGAACTGTTCACAAGAGGACACACAGCGTGCGCAGGATGCGGAGCAGCGACTGCGGTCAGGAACTTCATGAAGATTCTTGGGAAGGACACCATCGTCGTGAACCCAGCCTGCTGCCTGTTGATATTCGGCGCGACCTATCCTCTGGTCGCCTATAAGGTCCCCCTGCACCACGTCGCGTTCGAGAACACGGCTGTCTGTGCCGCGGGGATATCTAGGGCCATAAGGATGCAGGGCAACGACCACACGACGGTTGTCGGGATCGCCGGCGACGGAGGCACCGCGGACATCGGCATCCAGTCCCTCTCCGGCTGCGCCGAGAGGAACGAGGACATGATCTACGTCATGTACGACAACGAGGCCTACATGAACACCGGCATCCAGAGGTCTGGATCGACTCCATTCGGAGCGTGGACGACCACGACACCCGTCGGCAAGGTGAAGGCGGGCAAGGAGAATTTCAAGAAGGACATGCCCCAGATCATGATGGCCCACAATGTGCCATACGTCGCGACTGCTTCGGTCGGCCACATACAGGATTTCATCAACAAGTTCGAGAAGGCGAAGAAGATCAAGGGTTTCCGCTACATCCAAATCTTCACGCCATGTCCGACCGGCTGGAGGCATGACACGGCAAAGACGATGGAGATCTGCAAGCTCGCGGTCGACACTGGCATGTGGACCCTCTACGAGTGCGAGAATGGCAAGGTCACGATCAACAGGAAGCCGAAAGGCACGCCCGTGGCCGAGTACTTGAAACTCCAGGGCCGGTTCAGGCACATGAAGGAAGCGGACATCCAGAAGCTGCAGGACTGGGTCACCAAGAAGTGGCAGGCGGACGAGAAGCTCGCGCAGTGCAAGTCGGCGTGATCTGCTCGAGCTGCAAAACCCCTTATCGTGTTTTCGCTAGAGTCTCTTCTTCATCTCGAGCTGCTTCATCGTGACCTTGAAATCGAACATGTCCAGCAACCGAACCGTCGGCGCGTCCTCGTTCACATTGTAGACGACGGCTTTGTACGCCCCCAAATCATGAAGTCTGCTGAGCGCGAACTTGGTGAGAGCAGTGCCAACGCCCTTCCTTCTCTTCTCCGGCAGAACGCCCAGGAATGGGATGAATCCGCTCGTCTCGACAGTCCGCACGAGGACGAACCCGCCGTCCACCCTGAAGCATTCAGCCCCTCGAGCTGAGTGAACGAGCGCGTCCGACTTCCTCCTCTGCCAGCAGGCGTCCCCGTAGGCGCGCTGGTGCATCATCAGGATGTCAGACACAGTTGCGATTTTCGGGTTGTCTCCGAATCCCTGGAAACGGATCGGCTTGCCCTCGGCCGTCACGAGTTTCCTTGTGCCCCGATACCCGAGGCGCTCGTATAGCTTCTGTGCCCTGTCGTTCCCTTCAATGACCTCTAGAGAGATCTCCTTGACGCCCTTTGCAGCAAGTTCGGCCTCGGCCGCCAGCATCAGCTTCGTGCCCACTCTCTTCCCACGATACTCTCGCAGGACTCCAATGCCGCCGATCCAACCTTCGAATCCATCATTCACCGGGTTCACGTAGCCGACTATCTTCGAACCATCCATCGCAATCAGAACGTTCTCCAATCTTCCTCCCACAGATCTCAGGAAGTCCGCGAAGAATTGCCTCGACGACCGAATGGGGATGATGTAGTCTGCAAACATCTCGTTCTGGGCTTCGACGAGGTCGTCGAGCCTCTCCGGACGGAGTCTTTCGATCCTGATCTCATTCGCGCCAGCTGCCATCCTAGTCCTTCTGGACGCCCTCTGGCCTCATGTGCGGGAAGAGCAGGACCTCCTTGATCGATTGGGAGTTGGTCAGTATCATGGCGAACCTGTCAATCCCTATCCCGAGGCCTCCGGTCGGCGGCAGGGCGCATTCAAGTGCCTGGACGTAGTCGATGTCGATCGGATGAGCCTCCTCGTCGCCTTCCTGCTTCAGTCTCTCCTGCTCGACGAATCTCTGTTCCTGCTCCGCAGGGTCGTTCAGCTCCGAATAGGCGTTCGCGAACTCCCAGCCGTGGATGAACAGCTCGAACCTCTCGACTAGATCGGGGTTCCCCCTCTTCCTCTTCGCGAGGGGCGAGACCTCGATCGGGTGGTCGATGATGAACACGGGGTTGATCAGTTGCGGCTGGACCTTCTTGTCGAAGACCTCGGTCACCACATTGCCTATCCTTTCACAGTCCTCCACGCCCTTCACTCCGACCTGAGCGGCGGCATCCCTCGCGTCGTCCACCGTCTTCAGATTGGCGATGTCCAGTCCGGTGTACTTCAATATCGCATCATGCATCGACAGCCTCGGCCACGGCTTCGTGAAGTCGAGGACCTTGTCCCCGTAGGGGATTTTGTCCGTGCCGCAGATATGGAGGGCCGTGTCGTACAACAAAGCCTCGGTCAGGTCCATGATGTCGTTGTAATCCGCGTACGCTTCATAGAGTTCCATTGATGTGTACTCGGGATAGTGCTGCGCGTCGATGTCCTCATTCCTGAAATTGTGTCCCACCTCGTAGACCTTCTCGAGGTCCCCAACGATGCACCTCTTGAGGTACAGCTCGGTCGCTATCCTCAGGTAGAGGTCCATGTCAAGTGCGTTGTGGTGAGTCTTGAACGGCCTCGCCAGGGCGCCTCCGTAGATCGGTTGCAGGATCGGCGTCTCGACCTCGATGTATCCTTTCGCATTGAGCCAGTCGCGCATGTACGCGACCATCCTGCTCCGCTTGATGAACTTCTCCCTGACATCCTGGTTCATGATGAGGTCAAGATGCCTCTTCCTGTACCTGTTCTCCACATCCTGCAGGCCGTGGAATGAGTCGGGGAACGGCTCGAGCGCCTTCGAAAGCACCTCGAAATCCTTGATCGCCACTGTGATCTCGCCCATCTTCGTCCTGAAGACCTGGCCCTTCACGCCGACGACGTCCCCTCTGTCAAGTCCCTTGAAGGTCTCGAATCTCTCCTTTCCGAGCTCGTCCAGCTTGAAATATACCTGGACCCTGCCCTCGCGGTCCTGGAGGTCCGCAAATCCGGCCTTGCCGTGCAGTCGGAGCCCCATGAGCCTACCCGCGGTCGAGATCTCCTGCGGGCTCCTCTCGGGGCCGACGCCTGCGAAGTCCTTCTTGATCGCTGCTGTGTTGTGAGTCCGTGTGAATCTGTACTTGTCGTACGGGTTCAGTCCCTTCGCCTGTAGGTCCCTCAGCTTCGCCTTCCTCTGGGCCCTCAGGTCGCTTTCTTCCTCAGCCATCAGGATCCTCCTCCGCGGGTGTCCCTGTCTGCATTCCGACCTTCCTACTTAAAAGTAGGCTGTCCGACCCGTCTGGTTCCAAGTCTCGCTCTCTCTGATGCATATCGCTCACCTGATACAATCGGTCGAAGCCCGCAAGAACAGCGCTGGCTTCGCTAACTCTTCTTCCCTTCCTCAGCCTCTTTGATGGCCGAGAGAAGCTCCTCGATCCTGAAGGGTTTCAGAAGGAATCCCTTGGCACCTGCAGCCATCGCCTCCTTCTCGATGTGGAGGTCTGCGCTGCCGAAGAATATGGTAGCCTGCGGGTCCATGCTCAGGATCTCTTGGGTCGCGCTTACGCCGTCCTTGACGGGCATCCTCTGGTCCATGATGATGATGACGGGCTTCTCCTTCATCTCCTTGTACTTCCTGACGGCCTCCTCGCCGTCGGAAGCCACTCCGATGACCGTGTGCCCATTTGCCTCGAGGATGTCTCGATAGAGGTCGACTATGAACTTCTCATCATCAACTAGGAACACTGTTGCGATGATACGACCTCCTAATGCGAAGCGTAGACTGCAGTCCTGCTGCGCGGCCCAGAACACGGCCCATTGCGCCTGGGGCGCACGAGCCAGACTGGGTTATCTCAATTATCTTGCAGATTATATAATGGTTTTCACAACATCAAATCAGCTGGAATCAGCTCACTGGTAGGGCGATTCGCTCTTCTAAACGTTTAAATACGGAGTTCCGTAATAGACCTCTCGAAACCCATGCCGAAGAACAAGAAGAACGAGGGATTTCACTCCGCTGCAGGTCTCATCAGGTACTTCGACTCCGAGGACGACAAGGCCCTGAAGATACCTCCATGGTTCGTGATCGGATTCGCGATCGCCGTGTCCGCAGGCGTGCTTATTCTTAGCGCCCTAGCCCCGACCTAGGTCTTGGGGGCTTTCGGCAGCAGTACTCTGAAGACGCTTCCTTTTGAGCGGTCGCCCTTAACCCTGTCCTCGACCGAAATCCTTCCTTTGTATGAATCAACGAGGGTCTTGGCGATGTGGAGTCCCAGCCCGCTGCCTCCTTGACTCCTAGCGGGTCCTTGTGTGAACCTGTCAAATACCTTCTGCTTGAACTCTTCCTCCACGCCGGGGCCGCGGTCGAGGACCGACACGAGCCACATCTCGCGCTTGTCGTCCACCATCTCCTCGATGTCCACCTGGATCACCACGTCCTCGTGCTGGTCGAACTTGATCGCGTTGGTGAACAGGTTCAGGAATATGTCCTTCGCGAAATCGTTCATGAGGCTGAACTTGGGCTCGTCGTCGCAGTTCCAGGCGAATCTGACCTTCCTCGTACGATCATAGGATTCCGCAGCCGCCTGTGACTCCTTCAGGACCCTGACGATGTCGATTGGCTTGAGATCCTTGTCTCCTGCCGCCTCGACCTTCGCATATAGCTTCACATTCGATACCAGCTTGTTGAGGTTCCAGACCTGGTCGAGACCTTTCGCCAGGCTCTTCCTGATCGGTTCGGGCACGCCCTTCCTGGACATCGCGAGCTCGATGAATCCGCTGACGGCCTGCGCGTAGTTGTTGACATCGTGGCCAATGAGATCTATCAGGAGCTCGATCTCCTTTCGGTCCTTTTCAAGCTGCTCGTACAGTTGCGCGTTCTGGATCGCGATTGCCGCCAGGTCCGAGAATATCTCGATTGCGTGCAGGGTTTCGTCGTCGGGGACCTCGTGGTCCTCCGGCTCGTCTATCTCAAGGTAACCCATCAAAGAGCCGTCCTTCTCGTACATGAGAAAATCCACGAAGTCCAGCTCGTGCCATTCGTTTGGGAATCGTCTTGCGTTGTCCATCCTTTCAGGATGGATGACGAACAGCATGTCCTCATCACTCTCAATCTCGTAGCTGCCCGCAGGAACGTAGTAGACGTTCCTGCCGACCTTGAACTCAGGCTTGAGGTCTCGCGTCATCCGTCCCATGTCGTACTTGACTTTCTTGATCTTCTCCTCGACCTCAGGGCTGAAACCATGGGCGGCTCGGACGATGAACAGTCCAGTCTCCTTGTCACGTATGCCGATGCAAGCGGTCCTCAGGCCGAAAGTCTCGGATACAGTCGTGACTATCTTGTCGAGCAGTCTGTCGACGTCCCTCACGGTGACGAAATCAGAGGTGACCTCGAGAATACTCGATATCGCGACGCTCCGGAGGTCTTCCTGCCGCGCTATCGTTTTGTCTGTGACCATTTCCTGCTCACGGCCTGGGATTTTGATCGTCCTTGCCGGGAGCCTGCACCTTTCACTAGAAACCGGTCGCCGCTTATGAAGATATTGCGCGCGCTCTCAATCCTGATATTGTCCCCTTCGCGCAAAGCTCACGGCCAGTAGCGTCCGCCTGATGTACATCCTTATCCAATCAGTGTCCGATCCTCACCGGAATCAATATATATCGTCCAGAACTTCCGCGGTTCGCTCGAGGCGCAAAGGACATGGCACCAGCGATAGTCGTGTTTGATTGCCTTCACGGGTGATTACGCCCGGTTCAGCCTGAGCGCCAGAGTGAGTTTTCTGAAAGCCCCTTGTAGTGGCTCAGCTATCTCGTACCAGCAAGAGCCTTCGGGGCCGGAGGAGGTGTTTGGATGACGATGGTTAGGATTGCCCTTCCCAACAAGGGGAGGCTGAATCAGAACGCGATCAGGCTGATGAACAAGATTGGATTCCCGGTTCCGGACTCGAGCAATCGCACGCTCCTGGCGGAGTTCGGGAAAGGCAGGTATCAGGTCCTTCTAGCAAGGGCACAGGACATACCTGAGTTCGTGGAGATGGGCGCTGCAGACCTTGGCATCACGGGCCTCGACCTCGTCATGGAGACCTCCAGGAGGGTCGAGAATCTCATGGACCTCGACTTCGGCAGGTGCCGCCTCGTCGTGGCGGTACCCGAGGAGTCGAAGGTGGAGAGGATAGAGGAGATCAGGGACGGCAGCACAGTGGCGACCTGCTTCCCCAACCTGACGAAGGCATACTTCTCGAAGCTCGGGAAGAGCATCAATATCGCTGAGGTATCGGGCGCGACCGAGGTCGCGCCTCAGGTGGGTCTCGCTGACATCATCACCGATCTGACGGAGACCGGATCGACCCTCAAGCTCAACCACCTGAAGGAGATAGGGGTCGTCCTCGAATCGAAGGCCGTCCTCATCGCCAATGCCAAATCCCTCGTGGACAAGAAGGCCAGGATCGAGGAGGTCACGAGCGCGATTCAGAGCGTGATGAACGCGTCCAAGAAAAGGTACATTATGGCGAACGTGCCCAAGGCGAGCCTACCGAACCTCAAGACCCTGCTCCCTGGAGTCTCGGGCCCGACCGTGATGAACATCATGGGCAGGGAGGACATGGTGGCGATACACGCGGTCACGAACGAAGACGAGATCAACGGGGTTATCACCATGCTTAAGAGCATAGGCGCCGCCGGCATACTCGTCATACCGATCGAAAGGATGGTACTCTGAGATGCTGGTCTACGAGCTCGCCAAGATGACGTCGAGTCAGCGAGACTCGGTCCTGCAGAGGGAAGGCGTCGACATCGATGAAGCGATCGAGAGGGCGCGGCCCATCGTCGAAGCGGTCAGGCTCCAAGGCGACAAGGCTCTGCTCAAATTCGCGAGGAAGTACGATGGCTTCAAGGGCCAATACCTGGCCGTCCCGAGATCGGACATCCAGGCGGCCAGGGCGAGGATGCCAAAAGAGATGCTCACTGCCCTTCAGACGGCTCGAAAGCGGATCGAATCGTTTCACACCAGACAGATTCTGAGACCCTTCGAGTACTCCGACTCGTGCGGCGTGTTCGGGCAGAGAGTAGTCCCCTTGAAACGCGTCGGCGTCTACGTTCCAGGAGGATCCGCAGACTACGTATCCACCGTGTTGATGGCCTGCATCCCCGCAAGGCTCGCAGAGGTCGATGAGATCGCACTCTGCACCCCAGGAAGGGGTGGTAAGGTCCCCGACAGCATACTCGTCGCAGCGGACATGTGCGGAGTCAGCGAGGTGTACTGCGTCGGCGGCGCACACTCGATAGCCGCGCTTGCGTATGGCACGAAATCCATTCGCAGGGTGCAGAAGATAGTCGGGCCAGGCGGGGCTGTGGTGGCAGCGGCCAAGCTCCTGGTGAGGAACGAGTGCGAGATAGATTTCCTCGCGGGTCCCTCAGAGGTCCTCATCATAGCTGACGACCAAGCGGATCCCACACTCATCGCATCGGATATGCTTGCCCAGCTCGAGCATGACCCTCTGGCGCGTGCGGTTCTGGTGGCTGTCTCCCCGCCATTCGTCCAGAATGTCCGCAAAGAGCTCGAGTTGCAGATATCCAAGGCACCTCGTCGCGACATCGCCTCGAAATCCGCGGTGAAAGGGGCGGTCTTCCTGATTGCGCCGACTCTCGCTGCGGCCGTAGAGTTCTCTAACCAGTACGCCCCGGAACACTTGCTCATTGACGTCGGGAACCCGGATGAGCTGCTCGACAGCATAGACAACGCTGGTTCTGTGTTCCTCGGCAGTCACTCCTCGGTGGCCTTCGGAGACTATTGCAGCGGGACCAACCACATACTTCCGACCAAGGGTTTCGCGTCGATGAAATCGTCCCTTTCAGTGTATGATTTTCTCAAGATCATACCTTACCAGAGCATTAGCCTGGAGGGGGCAGGGAGGCTGGCTCCAGTGGTGAACCTTCTCGCGAGGTCAGAGGGTCTGCCGTCGCATGCTGACGCCGCAACCTTGCGCTCAAGGAGGACAAAGAAATGACATCCATAGGTGAACTGAGACGTAGGACTCTCGGGTCTCTGACGAGACCGACCTACTCAATCGCACGGAAGGACATGATTCTCCTGAACGACAACGCCAATCTCTTCGGCGTGAACCCAGCTGTGGAGGAGCTTGCGCGTTCGTTCGATTTCGCAAGGCTCTGGGCATATCCGAGCGAGAACTCGGACGAACTCCGCGAACGGATTGCCTCAGAGTTCGGGTTCTCAGCAGACGAGGTCATAGTGGGCAACGGCTCTGACGAACTCCTCGACATCACCTCCAAAACATTCATCAATCCGGGGGACAAATTCTGCCAGCCAGCACCCACGTTCAGCATGTACAAATTCTATGCGAGCGTGAACTTCGCAGAAGTGTGCGAGAAGGTCATCAAACCCGATTTCTCCCTCGACCCTGACGTCCTCCTCGACGAGCGCGCCAAGCTCTATGCGATATGCCAGCCCAACAACCCGACGGCGAACTTGTTTGATTCTCGGGCCGTCAAGAAGGTCCTGTCAGAGGCTCCGGGGATTGTCCTGATCGACGAGGCCTATGCGGACTTCTGTGGATCCAACATGATGGGGCCAGTCATGAGCTCCGAGCGGGGAATAGACATAAGGACCTTCTCGAAGGCCTATGGCCTCGCCGGACTCAGAGCAGGGTTCGCGATATCCTCCAAAGCCGTCATCGATGAGCTGAGAAGGGTCCGAACTCCGTTCGGGCTCAACTCGTTCACGGAGGCGGCAGCGATAAGGGCTTTGGACAACAGAGAATGGATCAGCGAGACTGTCGCCAGGGTGAAGTCAGAGCGGGACTACCTCGCCTCAGAACTCAAGAAGAGAGGTTTCCTGGTTTACCCCTCAGAATGCAACTTCCTGCTATGTAAGCCCCCGGTCCCTGGGCCGGCTCTCGTCGCCGCCCTGAAATCCGAGGGTGTCGCGATAAGGGACCTCAATTCCTTCCCGCTGCTCGAGAATCACGTGCGCATCACGATCGCGCCGAGACCGATGCTCGTCACGCTGCTCGAGAGAATCGACCACCTGACCGCCGGAGGCTCTCGATGAGGATATCGATCATGGACTACGGCGTGGGAAACCTCTACAGCATCGCCAAAGGGCTCGAGCGCGCAGGTGCTGCGGTCGTTGTTGTCACGGATCCGAGACGGCTTGCTTCGAGCGACTGCATTGTGTTCCCAGGTGTGGGAGCCTTCGGAGCGGCGATGGACGCTCTCAGGCCCGTGCGCGAACAACTTAGAGATGCGATAGGCAGGGGCATCCCCACGCTGGGCATCTGTCTGGGCATGCAGATACTCTTCGAAAGCAGCGAGGAGTCTGCTGGAAACGGTTTGGGGGTCTTCAGCGGACGGGTGACGAAGCTTTCCGAAGGTCGCGTACCCCAGATGGGTTGGAACGACGTTGAGTTCTCCAACGACCGGCTGTTCGACGGAGTGCCTCGCGGGTCGCAGTTCTATTATGCGAACTCGTACATCTGCAGGCCCACGGAGCAAGTCGCTATAGCGGAAACCGAGTATGGAGAGAAGTTCCCTGCAGCCGTCAGGAAGAACGTGCTCTGCGGAGTCCAATTCCACCCTGAGAAGAGCGGCCCACCAGGGCTCAGGCTTCTCAGCAATTTCGTGAATCTCGCGGAGGAAAGCCAATGAAGATCATCCCAGCAGTCGACGTCAAGGACGGAAGATGCGTTCAGCTGGTCGGAGGGAAGCCCGGGACTGAGAAGGTCTCGATTGCTGACGTCGACGGGGTTGCCAGGAAATGGCAGGCCGAGGGCGCCGAGCTGATACACATAATTGACCTCGACTCAGCCCTAGGAACTGGCAACAACGAGCGCCTCATCGAGGCGCTCACGGCTTCCCTGACCATTCCTGTGCAAGTTGGCGGCGGCATAAGGACTGATGAGAAGGTCGCGCGTCTCTTCGAGATGGGCTGCGAGCGCGTGATCGTGGGTACCAGGGCGATTCAGGACCGGCAGTTCATCCAGAGGGTAGCGACCGACTATCCAGATGGGGTCGTGGTGGCGATCGACTCTGCAGAGGACCAGGTCCTGATCAAGGGTTGGCAGGAGAGTTCAGGCAAACCTCTGCTCGACGTGGTCCAGGATCTCGAGGACCTGCCAATATTCGGCTTCCTATACACGAACGTGGAGGTCGAGGGAAGACTCCAGGGCATCGATCCTGGCCCCATAAAGGCGCTGATGGCGGGAACCAAGAAGCCGGTGATTGTGTCCGGCGGGATAACGACGCTGGGCGACCTAGACCAGCTCCAGAGGATGGGAGCCCATTCCGCTGTGGTCGGGATGGCGATATACACTGGCAGGATTGAATTCAAGAAAGCGGTGAGGATGTTCACATGAGCCGAAAGAAGACGGGCAAGGGCCGGCAGAAGGCGATCGGACGGAGGACCAGGGAGACCGAGATCATGGTGAAGCTCGACCTCGACGGGTCAGGAAGCTACAAGTGCGACATACCGGACGAGTTCCTGAGGCACATGGTCGAGACACTCGCCAGATACTCTGGGACCGACATTGAGATCTCAGCCAAGGGTGACATCGCACACCACCTCATGGAAGACGTCGCCATCGCTCTCGGGAAGACCTTTCGGGAGGCACTCGGCGATATGACCGTGCAGAGGATCGGGAGCGCGGTTGTGCCCATGGACGACGCCTTGGTCCAGGTGTCGGTCGACCTGATCGACAGACCGTTCGTCCACATCGAGGTCCCTAACCTGATGTACGAACACTTCCTCAGATCATTCGCGATGGAGCTGAGAGCCACGGTGCACACCGTGGTACTCCGTGGGAAGGACGAGCACCACATCGTGGAGGCCACGTTCAAGGCACTCGGCCTCGCCCTGAAGGAGGCAATGGCCAGGTCGGGGAAGACGATGTCCACAAAATCCAATGTGGAGTGGAGGAAGGCCTAATGCCTCTGAGCAAGAGGATCATTCCCTGCCTAGACGTCAGAGAGGGCGTCGTCGTCAAGGGTGTCTGCTTCAGAGACCTGAGAAAGGTCGGAGATCCGCCGACCCTCGCTGTTGAGTATCAGAATCAAGGGGCGGACGAGATTGTGTTCCTGGACGTCAAGGCCACGATCGCTGGCCAGAGGACTCTGCACGAAGCCGTCAGGAAGACTGCGGAGACCCTGTTCATTCCCTTGACGGTCGGTGGAGGGATCAGGTCTTTCAAGGACGTCAGGGACACGCTGAAGGCAGGTGCGGACAAGACCTCCATCAATACCGCTGCGGTCCAGAACCCAGCCCTGATCACAGAATGCGCAGACGCCTTCGGAAGTCAGTGCGTCGTCCTGGCCTTGGATGCAAAGCGAAAGGGGGACAGCTGGGAGGTCTACTCTCACTCGGGGACGACCCCGACGGGACTCGACGCCGTCGACTGGGCAAAGGATGCCTGCGAGCGCGGAGCGGGCGAGATCCTGCTCACGAGCATCGACGCTGACGGAACCAAGGCAGGTTACGACATAGAGTTGACGAGGAGCGTGGTCAGAGCTGTCAATGTCCCCGTCATAGCTTCTGGCGGATGCGGGACGATCGATCACATAGTCGAGGTACTTACGAAGGGTGAAGCAGACGCTGCCCTGGCAGCCTCCATATTCCACTATGGCGAGCACACAGTGGCCGATGTCAAGAGGGTCCTCGAGTCCAAGGGCGTGCAGATCAGGAAGGACGTGGGAATGTGAGCGGGAAGCAGGAATTGACGCCGGTGGTAGTGCAGGACGTGAAGAACAACAACGTGCTCATGCTCGCGTACATGAACCAGGAGGCCCTGGACCTCACCAAGAAGACCGGGTACATGCACTACTGGAGCAGGTCCAGGAACGCCATCTGGAAGAAGGGCGAAACATCGGGCAACTTCCAGAAGTGCATCGAGCTGATGACCGATTGCGACGGCGACGCGTATCTTGCGAGGGTGGAACAGACCGGTGTTGCGTGCCACACGGGACAGTATTCGTGCTTCAGCAAGGACCCGATACCGCCGAACGACATCGTAAGGGCGCTCTGGCGCATATTCGAGGACAGAAAGGAGAGCCAGGTGGGATCCTCGTATACTGTGAAGCTCCTCAGGAACCGCAACTACCTTCTGAAGAAGATAGCAGAGGAGAGCTCCGAGGTGATCCTCGCAGCGAAGGACAAGTCGAGAAAGGAGATCGTGTACGAGGCGGGCGACCTGATGTACCACCTGATGGTCCTTCTCTTCGATGAGAACATAACCATGGACGACATCTACGGAGAACTGGAGGCACGGAGAAAATGAGAGCAAGAAGATGCGACTTCCACATGCACTCGCTGTTCAGCGACGGCGAGCTGCTGCCGATGGAACTGATCAGAAGGGCCGCAGCAGCGGATCACAGGGCGATCGCGATCACGGACCATGCGTCGTTCTCCAATCTCGAGCAGGTCATCAAGAGCGTCTCCATGGACTGCAAGAAGTCAAATGCTTGGGGCATCGAGGCGATTCCGGGCGTGGAACTGACGCACGTCCCGGTCAGGTACATAGACGAGGCAGTGAGGAAATCCAAGAAGGCCGGTGCCGAACTCATCGTGATCCACGGCGAGACGCCGGTTGAGCCAGTCGAGCCCGGTACCAATCACAAGGCAGCTGCGAACTCCGATGTCGACATACTCGCGCATCCGGGGATGATATCCCTGGATGACGCCGAGCTTGCGGCCAAGAACAAGGTCTACCTCGAGATATCCTGCAGAAGAGGCCACTCTCTCGGCAACGGACATGTCGTGGCCATGGCCAGAGAGACCAAGGCGAAGCTACTCGTAAATACCGATGCCCACGCTCCGGAGGACCTCAGCACGATGGCCTTCGCCAATACCGTGGCGCGAGGATCAGGATTGGCCGCCGAAGAAGTGCGCGCCGCGCTGGTGGAGAACCCTGAGGATGTTCTGAAGAGACTGGGAAGGCTCTAGTCATCCTCCGCTCCAAGTTATTCAATATCGGCTGATTTCTTAATAAGACAGAAGTAGTCCTGTCGACAGTACCTGTCCCGATACGATGACTATAGTCAGCATATCAGTTACGGACGATCTGCTGAAGCGATTCGACGAGATCCTGACCGACAAGGGGTTCAGATCAAGATCTGACGCAATGCGGGAATCGATGCGCTCGTTCGTGGACGAGGCGGAGTGGGAGAGCATCGAGGGCGAGAATCAGATAGTGATCACCATGGTCTACGATGAGGTGGGCCCCCGGGGAGAGCTGTCAGTCCTGCAGCACAGATACGAGGAGATACAGATGATGCTCCATCTACACATCGAGAAAGGGCAGTGCATGGAGGTCTTCATCGCGCGTGGGCCATCCAACAGACTCAGGGAGATACTCTCCAAGATAAGGAAAGTCAAGGGCGTCAGGTCCATCAGATACATTTCGACCTCAAGGTCTGTCAACTGACGGATCGCTCATCAGAAATCCTGGTGCTCCCGCCGGGATTTTGGCCCGGAGTTTACCCGCAAGGAATGCTGGCAAGGAGCCCGTGGACGGCCAAATCTGTTGCTTAAGCGACACCTTTGTCTGATTGACAGTCTCGCGTCGTAGCTCGCAGAAAGATTCGCTACGTCCCAGTGGCAGAGCTAGCAGCCTGCCTGATCGGATCAGGAATTCACCTACAGTCTAAATTCCCTAAGAGCCTCAATTGCGATTCAGGGAGCATGGGTGGACTCATGTAGTCAGTGGAGTTCATCGTTCCAACCAATAATGATGAAATGACTTCTGACATCCAGCCCATTAATTCGGGATGTGCGAAATGATTTGGCGCAATCACAGCGCGACGAGAGTAGTGGTCTCGTTGGTCGGTGTCCACAGCGGACTTCTCGGTATCGAACATGGCTGCTTCAAAACACTTCAAGGCAATGCCGCAACAGGCGACCCATTGATAGATGCCATCGGCCCTGAGGCGGGTGTGGCAGGGTCCGAACCCTGCTTGACGGTCATTACAGACTTCTTCGTAACTGGTGTCATTGCGACCGTTGTCAGCATCACAGTCATCCCATGGGCTGCTGCGTTCGTACAGAGGAGAAGTGGCGCCCTTGTCCTGATTCTTCTTTCTGTAGTACAGCTCCTTGTTGGTGGAGGCCTCGCGCCTATATATCTCGGAATCGTTGCTGGCTACCGCGACCAAGATTGGCAAGCCGTTGACTTGGTGGCGCACACATCTGTCCGATAACTCACGGCACTCACTGGCAAAGATGTGGCCGTGGCCTCTCATCGCCTTCTTCTTACTGTCTTCCATCGACCTTGGCATCGCAATCTTCGAGAACAATCCAAACCTTCTGAACATTCTTGCTCCTCTTGTTGGACTTCTTCTGTTGACCGTCTTTGTTGGATTCGCGTTTGACGTTCTGAGGCGGACCAATCCTTATCAGACACAATCGGCGAAGTAGTGACATGACCGAAAACAAGAGGGAGCGCGTGGTTACAGTCCGCGCCCTTGGCTGGGGAGAGGAGCATCTGGATGGGCAGTTCGGACTCCGCATCCACGATCGTGTGGATCTTGAACCCCCAGATGTATTTCTCGTAGGTGTCGTCCCAGCCCCAGTTAGCGTCGGGGTCCTTGAAGGACGCTTCGAGGAAGGTGGAGTCCACGGCCCACTTGTCGCCGATGACGCCCGCCCGTCGGACCTCCTCGACGAGAATCCCGTTGATCGTGTCCAGCACCCTGTCGTCCAGCAACGACAGGAACCTGGAGAAGGAGGACTGGTCCGGCGTCCTGTCTTCGAAGCCACACTTCCTCGCCCAGAAGTGGTCCTTGGCGAGGAAGTCGGAGAGGTATCTGTAGGACCCCAGACCTCTGAGGTACAGGACGAGGACCGCGGCCAACATGGCGGTCCTGGCGTATCTCGGTCTCCCCCATCGTTGAGTTGGAAAGAGGTTTTCCAGCTTAGACAGGTTTGTCTGGTCGAACATGTGTGCCAGAGAAGGAATTCCCATCCCTTCCGTCATTCTTGAACAACACGATGGGAAGGGAATTCCACAACGTCAAGTTTTCGCGCGGACTTCGGCCCAGCCCTCTATCTCTGCCGGACCGACTTATGCAACAGCCTCACAAAGCCTCAAGAAGCCACTCCTTAAATAGAGTCGAACCCTATCAATTGCTCTGCGGGATACGGCATGGGGCTTCTGCCATTTGCTAGGTACTCTATTGTGGCAATTGCCAGAAGAAGGACTCGGGTATTCTATTCCCTCGCGGGCACCCTACTTGCTGTCGCAATGGTCGCAGGAACATCGATTGCCATAGACTCCTCATCTGTCTCCATGCTATTGAGCGCCACTCGCGACATACCCGTCGACTTCCTTGCAGTCAATCCAAGCTGCCCACTCTCCTTTAATGAGTCGTGTTTCGAACCTGCCCTTCAGCAGTTGAGCCAGATTGAGAACGTAGAATGCGCGACCGCACTGGCCAGACTCGGTGGAACGGATCTCTACCCCGGTTTTGGTGGATGGGCGGTTGGCACGCCAAATGGAACCTTGCGCCCCCCAGGGACGAACCTTCTCTTCTTCCCTTCAGACAGCGAAGGCCTCATAGCTCGTTTTGGAATCATCGGCAAGCTCCCTGAGCGGGGCATGGTGGCAGTAAGCAAGAACATGGCCAGGAATCTGGACGTCGGGATTGGTGATTGGATAGTCTGTTCATATGAATCCAACGGAGGAATAAATGTCAATCTCAGTTTCCAGGTTT
>Ga0299915_10001265_pt1 | contig 18767 bp, 20 predicted proteins | sample RVTome_13_FD_200263 | JGI IMG/M metagenome (GOLD analysis project Ga0299915, IMG submission 200263) | Soil microbial communities from uranium-contaminated site in the Upper Colorado River Basin, Wyoming, United States - RVT92D227 (version 2) ... | reverse complement strand
CCCGCCGAAACGAATTCGCAAAGAGATTCCGGCGGGGTCAGGCTACTTCGCCCTGCGAAGCAGGGCTACGAAGCCCGCGAAGCAGGGAGACCCCGCCCTTGTACAGTGCTCGGCGAAGTTCGCAAGAGAGCAAAAGAGGTTCTAGGGGGATTTTTCCCCGGTGATGACCTCCTCTGTGGCGAAGATAGTAGCATTTGCGCGCATTGCCAGGGCGATGGCGTCTCCGTGGCTCGCTTCCACGAGACTGGAGCCGGAGGGAGTATGGAGTGAGACCTTTGCTCTCCAGCCTTTGCCCGCGCGTTCGATGATTACGTTTTCCACTTCCCCCCCGAGCCGGGTAAGGACATTGAGGATCAAATCATGGGTTATGGGCCTTTTTATCAGTTCGTTTTCAAGCACCACTTTTATGCCGAGCGCCTCGCAAGGCCCCAGGGGAAGTTGAAAGTGCCGCTGCAGGTCATCTTCCATGAGCAAGGCGTGAGTGGTCACGGTTTCTCCCCGCCGCTGAAGGTCGGTGGCGAGTTCCACCACTGTAACCGGCCTCATGGAAAGAGTGGCCATATCCTCATATCCGTCCGCTGCTTCCGAATCCGGAACTCTTCGACCCGCCCGGCCTCGCCATGCTCAAGACCGGAGTTCTTTCTCCACCCACTTCAGAAATTCCTTGTTGGAGGGGGTCTTGTTAAGGCCGGTGAGAAGCAGTTCCGTGGCCTGATTTGCATCGAGGTGATTGAGGACCTTGCGAATCTGCCAGACCCGCTGGAGTTCCTCTTTGGTGAAAAGCAGTTCCTGATGGCGAGTGCCGGAGCGCTGCACATCAATCGCCGGGAAGATGCCGCGGTCAGCGAGGTTGCGATCCAGCACCAGTTCCATGTTTCCCGTGGCCTTGAACTCTTCGAAGATCATGTCATCCATTCGGCTGCCGGTATCCACCAGCGAGGTGGCGATGACCGTCAGACTGCCGCCTTCTTCGATGTTGCGGGCCGAGGCGAAGAAGCGCTTGGGCCTTATCAGCGCGCTGGGATCAAGGCCTCCGGAGAGAGTGCGTCCGCTGGGGGCAACGGTGAGGTTCGAAGCCCTTCCCAACCGCGTGAGGCTGTCGAGCAGAATGACGACATCTCGGCCGCGCTCCACCAGCCGTTTCGCCCGCTCCAGCACGATCTCCTGAATGCGAAGGTGATTCTCCGGAGTTTCGTCAAAGGTGGAGGCCGCCACCTCTCCTTTCACCGAGCGGCGGATATCAGTTACCTCTTCCGGCCGTTCGTCAATTAAGAGAACGATCAAGACCACCTCGGGATGGTTGGTGGTCACGGAATTGGCGATGTGTTTGAGAAGGGTTGTCTTTCCCGCTTTCGGCGGGGAGACAATCATGCCGCGCTGGCCTTTGCCAATCGGGGCAATGATGTCAATGAAGCGGCCGGAGATATTCTTCGCGTTCGTCTCCATGTGCAGCCGCTCGGTGGGGTAAATGGGGGTGAGGTCGTCGAAGTGCACCCGGTTTTTTGCCACTTCCGGAGGGTCCCCGTTGACGGCCTCGACGCGCAGAAGGCTCAGATAGCGCTCCGGCGTGCCTTCTTTGGGAGGACGAACATAGCCCAGGACGGCATCGCCGGTCTTCAGGGCGAAACGCTTTATCTGGGACTGGGAAACATAAATATCCTTGGCGTTGGGACCGAAGTTTTGCCCCACGCGCAAAAAGCCCCAGCCCTCGGGAAGAATCTCCAGCATCCCCTCCGCCACCATCTGGCCTTCTTGTTCTCCTTGGGCCTGAAGAATCTTCACGGCCAGATTGTGCTTGTCGAGGTTCTCTGCATCGCCAACCTCATACTCTTTGGCTACTTGCTGGAGTTCCTCCACGCTTTTGGCTTCCAGTTCTGCTAGTTCCATGGGCATGTCAATCATCTCCTAACCCGCTCTGGGCGGGTCCTTGAAGTAATCGCCGGGGTGCCCGGAAATCCGCCCCCGATTATCACAACAGCCATCAGGCACGTGATTTACTATAGGCCTGGGTGGCAAGGGAAACAGAATAGAATGAATGGGAGATAGGGCTGGTTCAGCCGGCTTGCTCTCTTACTCTCGCAGACTCAAGTGGGGCTCCCGAGATCAAATCTCAATCTCTCGCGGCCTGCGCCGTCATCACCCTAGGCCGTCAAACTGGCTACGGATAAGGGAAAACCGCGCTCCAGAACAAAGTGGGATTGCCGTCCGTTCAACTATCAGATCCCAGGTGGAGTATTCTCGCGGCCGTTGATGAGATTAACCACCTGGGCTTTTTCGGTCGCAAGAAGCATGTCGAAAGAAAAACAGGAAGGCACTTGCACCATCAGCCAGCCTGGGCTACATACCCTATTCGGCCGCATTATACCACAAATCCGCCCGGATTATATATGGCTTTTGCACAAAATTTGAAAGAGAGAGGCGAAGAGTCTTTTTCAACCGCCCGGGTTCACCGGCCTGCCGTTGCGGCGGACCTCGAAGTGCAAGTGCGGCCCTGTGGAGAGGCCGGTGGAGCCAACGTAGCCGATGATCTGACCCTGTCTTACCTCCTGACCGGCAAAAGCGGCCAGGCTGGAACAATGAGCATAAAGGGTCGCCACTCCTCCGCCGTGGTCAATGATCACACACTTCCCATAGCCTCCCCACCGGTCGGAATGGACGACTACCCCGCCTGCCGCGGCTCGAATCGGCGTCCCTTGCGGGGCGGAAATATCCACCCCGGTGTGCATCTTGCGAACCCGGAATATGGGATGAATGCGATAGCCAAAGCCGGAGACGACCGGGCCGGAAACCGGCCGGAGGAATCCTCCTGTGAAGGGGCGGGAAAGGCGTTCTCTTCCCGCGCTCGTTGTCTGCAGCCGCTGTAAGAGGGCTTCCACCTCTCTGGAGTTCTGTTCCAGTTCGGCGAGGGCCCGTTCCCATATTACCCGCTCTCTGAGGATGCGCCGCTTGAGGGCCGCGGTGTTTTTTCTCTCTTCTGCCGCCTGCGCATGGGTAACAGCCGCTTCAACTTTAAGGCCTCTTACCAGCGCTTCATCCTCACCCGCCTGAAGCGCAGCCTCTTCTCTGTCTTCTTTCGCTTTTTCATATCCGTTCAGGAGGGCCACATCCTGAGCCATGAACTGATCGAGCAGATATAAGCGATTCTCCAGGTCGGAGAGGCTGCTGGCCTGAAACAGTATCTCCAGCAGGCCGGTTTCTCCCCGCTGGTAGATCAGTTCCAGTCTTTCGCTCAAGGCGCGCTGATGTCGGTCTAACGTGGATTCGCTGGCGGCGAGGGAATGGCGGGCCTGCTTCAGTTTTCCGCGGCTAAGCGCCAGTTGTTGAGATACATCAGAGAGGCGGTGACTCGCCTGCTCCAGTTTCTCTTCCGCCGCGTTCAATTGCGCGGTGACGGCGCGTTCTTTCTTTTTCACGAGGACGAGTTTTCGCTGAACCGAGGCCTTCTCTTGAGAGATCGCGGTCAGCCGCTGCTGCAGTTCTTGCGCGCTGGGGGGAGTGCGATAGCGCGCCCCCTGGCCTGCCGCCGCAGTCCAAATCAGAACCGCCAATACCGAAATGAGGAATTTCCGCATCTCCCGAGATGAACCTATGGAAATCTCGTTGGCACAGATCGCGACATCAAAAGACCTTTTTGCTTCTATCTTATCTGTGCGCCTTGCGGTCGAAGAAAAGAGGCACAAAACTTGCCGTCTAACTATACCACAGCCCGGCGAAAAAGTCCTTCTTTCCAGCCGGGCTGATTCTCTCGCTTGCCCGGCAGGCTTCCAGAGGCCAGAACCTGTTTCAAAAGTTCGAAGAGAACTCCCTGGGGGACGAGCCAGCGATTCGTCCCCCAGACCCCCTCGCTCGCTTTTGTGTCTTTCTTCTCTCGCCGGGACGGCGAGAGAAGAAAAAGCCAAAAACCGAGAGGGGAGCCTGAGGGGGAAATCGGTGGCTTCCCCCTCAGGAAGTTTCTCTGTTGACTTTGAAATACGCTCTGGATGGTAGAGTGGGCTAATCCGAGCAGATTAAACTACTGGCCGAGCGCAGCAGCCAGTGGAGCCGGAATCCGTGCCTGTTCGCCCACGCGTTCTCTTTCCGCAGCCCATAGATACAAACAGGTGTAATAGGCCGTGCGCACAAATTCCGTAAAACAGACGCTTGCTATGAAAATTATTGCTCCAACCGCTATCAGGACCATCAGGAGCGCTTGCTGTCCCGTCGTTTGAAAATAGACGCCGATTCCTACAAGGGCGAATATGATGATGGTCATGATAATGCCGTTGACTACGCTGACGGCAACTTCTCCCACGGCAATCGGGACGAAGTTGCCCCAATGCAGATTTTTCGCTCTGTCAAGTGACTTGAAGAAAGCTATGTCTTCCAAAATAATAATAGGCACAATCAGATAGGTCGCGACCGTCCAAGTGCGCTCTAGCGCCCAGCCGGTCACATCGCCGGCCAGCCCCCCGCGCCGACGCAGCGCCCTGGAGATTGAGGCGACAATCAGAGATGCCGCCGCCAGGTAGAGGAGCGCGGGAGCATTCTTCAGAGCATCCGCGAAGGCTTCTCCAAGTTTCGCATCACGGCCGTGCAAGCGGGCATTGACCAGATTCACCGTCATTCCCATGAAGAAATAGGTAATGACGTAACAGATAAACGCCAAGCCGGAGAAGAGCAGGAAGCGCGGAAGGTTGAAGCCCCCTTCGCTGTCCTTTCTGAGAAGTTCGTCGAGATGGCCGGTGTAATGCGCGGCCAGAAAGACTCCACCAACCAGCGCTCCATTTATCAGAAAGGCGAATAATGAGGGGAGAAGGAGGTCCTTATCGCGGAAGGCCATCCCCATGCTTTGGCCGATGAAAGTGAAGGCCCGCCCCACACTGTCGAAGAAACCGACAGAGTAGGAGGTTCGCTGCATCATGAAAACTTCTGGAGCCCGGCTGACGGTGTCCAGGTCCGCGACCGCGGAGTAAGGCGACGGCGGCCGCGAAGGCGCTTCCGCCTGAGGAGAGGCGTATTGCTCGGGCGCGCAGGCGGCGCAGAGCCCGCCGGCCTGGGGAAGACAAGCGGCGCAGAGTTCCTTGTGGCACTGCTGACAGGTGCCGACAATCCCCTGGCGGCCGCAGATGTCGCACTTCGCCTCCGCCATGTGCTTGCAGCGGGGGCAGGTATCCTCGAAGGGCTGAAGGATATAGCCACATCTGTCGCACTGCATCATCGTCTCCTGACATGGGATTCGGGACTGTGAGGGCCTTCTCCTTCAGAAATTGTCCTCGCCGAAAGGAGGAATCCCGTCGGGGCGGCTTGAAAAGATAGTCGAGGGGTTGGTATCCTTCGCGGGAAGGCCCCCCGCTTATCCGGTTTCGCGCGCAAGGCCTGTTGAAATGGGAAGAAAGAGGAGATCTGGAATGGCAAGAACGGTCAACATCGGGATGATCGGCTACAAGTTCATGGGCAAGGCCCACAGCAATGCCTATCGGCAGGTTTGGCGTTTTCTCGATTGTCCGGTGAAGCCGGTGATGAAGGTGCTTTGCGGCCGCAGCCGCGAGGGCGTAACCCAGGCGGCCGCCCAGTTCGGCTGGGAAGAGGTCGAAAGGGACTGGCGCAAGGTGGTGGCTCGACCCGACATTGATGTGATTGACATCTCCACCGGCAATGATACCCATGCCGCCATCGCGGTCGCCGCCGCCAAGTCCGGCAAACAGATCTTTTGCGAAAAACCTCTGGCAATGAACGTGGCAGAGGCAAAGAAGATGTTGGCCGCAGTGGAACAGGCCGGGGTCAAGCACATGGTCAATTTCAACTATCGGGGCGTTCCTGCGGTCGCCCTTGCCAAGAGGATCATTGCGGAAGGCAAACTCGGAGAAATCTATCATTGGCGCGGCGCCTATTTGCAGGACTGGATCATTGACCCCGATTTCCCTCTCGTCTGGAGGCTGGATAAGCGCTTCGCCGGCTCCGGCGCGCTGGGGGACATCGGCGCTCACAATATTGACCTCGCCCGTTACCTGGTGGGAGAGATAACCGAAGTTGTCGCCGATATGAAGACCTTCATCAAGGAGCGCCCAAAACTCGCCGGCACCACCGGAGGCCTCTCCGCAAAGGGCGGCCGGCAGATGGGGAAAGTTACGGTTGATGACGCTGCCAATATGCTCCTCCGTTTCTCCAATGGCGCCATGGGGGTCGTCGAAACCACCCGTTTCGCCGCCGGCCGCAAAAATGACAACCTCTTTGAAGTCTATGGCGCAAAAGGCGCTCTGCGCTTCAGATTTGAAGATATGAATGTGTTGGAATATCTCGACCGCACTGCGCCCGCAGCCCTGCAGGGCTTCACCAAGATACTGGTGACTGACGGAAGCGTTCACCCCTACTTTGGCGCCTGGTGGCCGGGCGGCCACATAATCGGCTATGAGCACAGCCATATCCACATGGTCTATGAGTTCTTGAAGGCCCTGCCAGGGAAGAAGAACCCCTCGCCGAACTTCTACGACGGCCTGCGCGTTCAGATGGTCATGGAAGCGGTGGAGAAATCGGCCAAAGAGCACCGCTGGGTGAAGATCCCCGCGGGGAGATAGGATAGAGGCATGGAAACGCTTCAATATCGAGTGGTACTCGAACCCAATGAGTTGGGTGGCTTCACGGTCCTCGTGCCCGCATTGCCCGGCTGTGTCACACAAGGCAAAACGCGTGAAGAAGCCATTGAACGAGCCAAAGAGGCTATCGCAGTCTTTCTGGAGAGTCTCCAGGCGGACGGTGAGCCGATACCATCAGATGTGGCCTGGGAGGAGGTACGCGTCGAGGTGGCGGTGTGAGCCGATTGCCACGCCTGAGTGACCGGGAAGCGCTGCGGGTCCTGCAACGAGCCGGCTTCCAGATACATCGGGTTCGAGGGAGTCATCACGTGCTAAGACACCCGCAGACAGGTCGGCGTGTGGTGGTGCCGGTGCACGGTGAAATCCTGGCACCCAAGACTTTGCTCTCTATACTCGCCGCGGCGGATCTCTCCCTGGAGGAGTTCCTCAGGCTGCGGAAATAATACGAGGAGGAAAAAATGAAAGTCGGAGTATTCACGGCTCTGTTCGGCCAGCAGCCGCTGGAGAAGGCGCTGGATTACATCGTTGAGGCCGGGGTTGAGACCGTAGAAATCGGCACCGGCAACTATCCCGGCGACCCTCACTGCAACCCCAAGGAACTCCTCGCCAGTGAGGCGAAGCGCAAAGCCTTTATGAAAGCGATCAAGAGCCGGGGGCTAACCCTCTCTGCGCTCTCCTGTCACGGCAACCCTCTTCACCCCGATACCCGCATCGCCCGGGCGCACCATGAAGTGCAAAGAGACACCGTCCTGCTGGCGGAGAAACTGGGAATAAACCGGGTAATCACCTTCTCCGGTTGCCCCGGTGACAGCGAGAAGGCAAAACATCCCAACTGGGTGACCTGCCCCTGGCCGGAGGATTTCAGCCAAATCGTGAAGTGGCAGTGGGAAGAAAAGGTGATTCCCTATTGGAAGGAAGAGGCGAAATTCGCCAAGAGCCACAAGGTGAAGTTCTGCCTGGAAATGCACCCCGGCTTCGTCGTCTATAATACCGAAACAATGTTGAGGCTGCGCCGCGCCTGCGGGGATAACATCGGCGCCAACTTCGACCCCAGCCATCTCTTCTGGCAGGGGATGGATCCAACCGCCAGCATCCGCGCCTTGGGAAAGGCGATCTTCCATGTTCACGCGAAGGATTGTAAGATATACGAGGCGAACAGCCTCCGCAACGGCGTGCTCGATACCAAGCATTATGGAGACGAAATCGTCCGTTCCTGGATCTTCCGCACCGTCGGCTACGGTCACGGCTTCGATGTCTGGAAAGATATGGTGTCAACCTTGCACATGGTGGGCTATGATGATGTCCTCTCCATTGAGCACGAGGATTCCCTGATGAGCGTAAACGAAGGCTTCCGCAAGGCCGTCGCCTTCCTCAAAGATGTTATAATTGCGGAGAAGACCGGTGGAATGTGGTGGGCGTGAGGCCTCTTGCCGGAGAAAAGAGGAGGTTCTGAGAGATCATGGCACAGGTCATCGTCCGGAAGGTGAGCAAAAATTTCAAGGCCGTGCGGGCCGTAGATGATGTCAGCCTGGAGGCGAAGGATGGAGAGTTCCTCATCCTGGTGGGGCCCTCCGGGTGTGGCAAGACCACGCTTCTGCGCATAATCGCAGGCCTGGAAGACCCAGACGAAGGAGAAATCTGGATCGGAGACCGGCTGGTCAATAACGTCTCTCCCCGGGACCGGGACGTAGCCATGGTCTTCCAGAACTACGCCCTCTACCCGCATATGAATGTCCTCGACAATATGGCCTTCGGTCTGAAGATGCGGAAGGTTCCCTGGCCCGAGATTCAGGGCCGGGTGAAGGAGACCGCCCAACTTCTGGGTCTGGGCGCTCTGCTCAACCGCCGTCCCAAACAGCTCTCCGGCGGCCAGCGCCAGCGAGTCGCTCTGGGGCGAGCGATAGTGCGCAAGGCCCAGGTCTTCCTCATGGACGAGCCGCTCTCCAACCTGGACGCGAAACTGCGCGTGCAGACCCGCGCCGAACTCATCAAACTTCATCGCCGCCTGGGCGTCACCACCATCTATGTGACCCACGACCAGACCGAAGCCATGACCATGGGGGAGCGCATTGCCGTGCTCAAAGACGGCCTGCTGCTGCAGATTGATAGTCCACTGCACCTTTATCGTCACCCGGCCAATCAGTTCGTGGCGGGCTTTATCGGCAGCCCGACGATGAACTTCCTTCCGGTCGTTGTGCAGGAGCGCAATGGCGCCGTATATGTCGAGGGAAAGGGACTGAGCCTCTTGCTGCCAGAGGGGTATGCCTCCCAGGTGAGGCCTCTTGTGGGCAAGCCCGCCACATTCGGCATTCGCCCCCAGGATCTGCACCCCAGAGAGCGCAGTTCCATCACGGCGGGCCCGGGCAATTCCTCCCATTTGACCGTGGACGTGGTGGAGCCGATGGGTGACACCATGCACGTCTATCTGTTGGCGGAGGATCAGCCCCTTGTCGCCGATATGCCGGCTGATGTATCCCCGGAAGTGGGCGAGAAGATGGAGATCGTCTTTGACATGGAGAAGGCGCATCTCTTCGACCCCGAAACAGAGAAGACCATCTTCTGACAGGACCGGTTTTCGACGATGAGGCATGACCCCGGACACGTGGATGACTTGAGAATCATCACCGGCAGCGCCAATCCCGCGCTGGCGGCGGATATCGCCGCCCGCCTCAACGTCAATCTGACCTCCTTGCGCATCTCTCGCTTCGCCGACCAGGAGATTCACGTCCTCATCAACGAGAGCGTCCGGGGCGATGACGTCTTCGTAATTCAGCCCACTTGCACGCCCGCCAGCGAGAATCTGATGGAACTGCTCATCATCCTGGATGCCCTCAAACGCGCCTCGCCCCAGCGGGTCACCGCGGTGATTCCCTACTACGGCTATGCTCGCCAGGAGAGGAAGGTGAAGCCCAGGGAGCCGATCACCGCAAAACTCATCGCCGACCTGCTCACCGTGGCCGGAATCAACCGCCTCCTTACGGTTGATCTGCACGTCCAGTCCATTCAGGGCTTTTTCAACTGCCCGGTGGACCACCTGCTGGCGGGCCCGCTGCTGGCGGATCATTTCCTGGCGCGGGGCCTGGGCGGCAAGGAGACGGTTGTCGTCTCCCCGGATGTCGGCGGGGTGGCAACCGCAAAGGCCTTTGCCGACCGGCTCCACTCCCCTCTGGCGATTATCGCCAAGCGCCGCCTGGAGGCCAACGAGGTGGCGGTGATGGAGGTGATCGGGGAAGTTGAGCAGGAAACGGCGATTATGATGGATGACATGATTGACACGGGCGGCTCTATGGTGATGGCCGCCGAGGCTCTGGTCAAGCGGGGAGTGAAGGAGATCTATGTCTGCGCCACTCACCCCGTCCTCTCCCCGGGAGCCGCGCAGAGATTGGAAGCGGCGCCAATAAAGGAAGTTATCGTCACCGACACTATCCCTCTGCCGCCGGAAAACCGCACCCCCAAAATCAAGGTCCTTTCCGTCGCCCTTCTGTTGGCCGAGGCGATCCGCCGCGTCCACTCCGACACCAGCGTCTCCGCCCTTTTTGAGCCCACTTGGGATAAGTGAAAAGCAGATTCAGCGGTACTGCAAGCCGCGGAGAGGTGGCCCTCCCTGACGTGAAATCTGCCGATTCTGGCTCCATTGAGCGCTGAGATGGAGCAACCCGTAGGAACTCAGCCTTCCCCAAAATAGCCAAGGCCAGCGGCTGGGCATGCAGGCGGCAAGCGTGTAGAATATAGGGGAGTTCTCCGGAGGCGAGAAGATGAAGCGCGTGAAAGGAACCTACAACGGCTCCTCGGTGGTGCTGAAAGAGAGGGTCAACTTGGCGCCGAATACCGAGGTCGAAGTGCTCATCCCTGAACCGGAAGAGAAGACACTCGCGGCCGTGCTCGACGAGTTGGACAAGAGCCCTGCGGGCGAGGCCCTCTCCTTGGAAGAAGTTGCGGCACTGGTGCATCAAGTGCGCGAGAGCCGCCGGTGAGAGTCCTGCTCGACACCAATGTGGTTGTTTCCGCGCTGCTCTTCGGTGGCCGCCCGCGCCAGTTGCTCCGGACGTTCTGTAGCCCACCGTTTGAGTTGTGGACTTCACGGCCCTTGCTGGCCGAATTGGCAGCGACTCTCTGTCATGACAAACTGCGACCTGCCGTTGCTCGAACCGGACTTGGGATCGAGACATTGGTACAGGCGTATGCCAGCCAGGTCTCTGTTGTGCCAGATGCCAGCCTGCCCAACGTAAGGTTCACCCCCGACCCTCTTGACGCTCTTGTGTTGGCCGCCGCACTGGCGGCCAAAGCCAGGTGGCTCGTGACCGGCGACCAGCATCTGCTGGAGGCGAAAGAAACGATTTCCTGTGAAGTCCTGACTATTGCAGAGGCATTGCAGCGCGCCACCACACTGCTCGGCCAACAGTAGGTCCAGCCGCGAGCCTGGGAAAAGGTATTGTCAGCCGGTTTTCTTGAGCCGTCATGGGGCAAGCAAGCAGAGATCATCTCCCTGCCAGATGCGGCGGCGCTTTATTCCTCCGGCTCCTCCAATTCTCTCATGGGCAGGGTCAGGGCGGCTATCGAATCACCGAGGTCATGCCGCACATACTTGCGCATCCGACGGTGAACGTGCTCCTTTTCAAAACGCGCGCGCCCTCTCGGATGCAGGGCCCTCAAGTCCACTTCCGCGCCGTGCGGCAGACGCCTCCGCTCGAAACTGGCCCCGCGCATTTTCGCCAGAATCTCCTTGAGGTTCTGAATCTCCTCGTGTTGAAAGCGCATATTTTCCAAGACCAATTGGTGCATCTCCACAACATGCGCGTGGTCCTCTTGCGCGCGATGTTCCTGCATCTCCGCGATCTGTTTGTTTCGCATCTCCGCGATGGTTGCATACAGCAACACGATGGAACTGACGGCTACACTCGTGGTGTTCAAATAACTGTTGACCGCGAGAACGAAGTCAGTGCTGTGGGCGAAGACAATCAGTGGCAGCAACAGCGACATAGTCGCCAAGATGATGAAGCGGTGGGTAAGGAATTTGACCGGAAAGGGAAGCACGCGGCGGTCCAGGAACTCGTTTACGTTGCTCATGGGAGAGCCTCCTCCAGGGTATGCGCAGTCTCTTGCCCGCGATGTTAGCAGGTGCATTCTCAAGCCACAAGCCCTTGCGCCCGGCGACACAATTTGCTATGCTAGGGCCGATCGGGGGGGAAGTAAGGGGGGTCCCGAGTTGGACATCTATCGCCGCATCGGTGAGCGTATTCGGCACGCCCGACTGGGCGCCAGGCTTACCCAGCCGCAACTGGCGCAGCTCCTCAATGTCAGCAAAGGGATCATCTCGCGTTGGGAAACCGGCCTCGCCCGCCCCAGCCTCGACCGCCTCGAGCCGCTTGCCCGCCGTCTCGGAATATCGGTTGAACAGATGCTCGGATTCGCCGTGGCCGAGGAATCGGGCGCCTATCGTGCTCGCGCGGTGCCGGTTTGGGAACTCGGCGCAGATACCTTGCCAGACTTCAAATCCGCTTCATCTGTCGGCGAAGTGCTGGTGAGCGAGGAAGAGGCCCTCGGGGTGCAGTCCGCCTTGCTCATAAAGGATGATTCCTTTTGCCCCCACTTCTTTGCCGGAGATATAGTAGGGGTGCAGACCGCGGGGAGACCACGGCTTGGAGACCTGATCTTCGTGCGCAGGAACAACAAGGTAATCTTGCGCCACTACGCGGGGAGAAGGAAGGGCGAAATACTGTTCCCCATAGGCCCTTCCAACAAAACGGAAATCCTCGCCTCCATCAATCTTGTGGGCATCTTCCGCTGGCTGCACCGGCCGGGAAGAATCGTCTCCCGGGGCTAATGAGTCTCGTAGATTACAGTTACAAGGTTGGACACAGCAACGGGCTACGGGCCGTTTTTCTGCGTTCGAGTCCGTAGGGGCGGATGTGCATCCGCCCGAATGCTTCTAACCTTAATAGACGAGACTCATTAGCCTTTTCTCGTCATGACCGGGGCAGATAGAAGGAGATGACCTCAAGTTCTCTCATGAGGTCAACATTTCTCACTACGGTTCCCGGCGGGCTCATTATTCTCGTAGGGGCGAAGTTCAGAATCGCTCGGATTCCCCCCTGGGCCATCAAATCGGCGACTTCCTGCGCGGCCCCGGCGGGGGTGGTGATGACGCCTATTTCAACGCCCCGCTCGCGGGCTATCTTGGGCAGTTCCGTCACATCCCTTATCTCCATATCCCAGAGCGGGCGCCCGATCTTGGAGAGATTGTTGTCGAATACCGCCACAAGGGAGAAGACACTGCTGCGCAGCCCCTGATAGCCGGCCAGCGCGGCGCCCAGGTTGCCCGCCCCCACGATGACCACCTTGCGGGGCTGGTCCAATTGCATGATGTGAGAGAGCCTTATCAGCAGCGGCTCCACCGCATAGCCCAAACCGGGCTTGCCGAACTCTCCGAAATAAGAGAGATCCTTGCGCACCTGACCGGCGGAGATGCCGGTTCTCTTTTCCATGCCGGCGGAAGAGATGGTTTGAAGCCTCTCAGCGTGAGCCTGTCTGAGGCAGCGAAGATAGGCTGACAATCGCTGCACGGTCGGATCCGGAGCCCGGCCGGTTGGCAACTCCTGCCTCCATACTAAAGTAGTTTGCGCACCGTTTCACAGCCGCGCAGGATTATAGACACTATTCTATCCGGGGGTCAACAGGTTGAAGAGAGAAGAGCCGCCTGCTATAATCCCCCGCAGACTTCGCTTGAGGAGGCTTGAAAGGTGAAAATTGCGCGTATCGCGGCAAGAGAGATCCTTGATTCTCGCGGTAACCCCACCGTTGAGGTTGATGTAATCCTGGACAAGGGTGTGCTGGGCAGGGCGGCCGTTCCCTCGGGCGCCTCCACGGGAGCGCACGAAGCCCTCGAACTTAGAGACGGCGACCCCAAGCGCTACGCAGGCAAGGGAGTAAAGAAAGCCCTGCAAAACATAGCCGATGCGATTGCCCCCCGGCTCCTGGGCATGGAGGCGGAGGAACAGAAAAAGATTGACACACTTCTGCTCTCTCTTGACGGGACGCCCAACAAATCAAAGCTCGGCGCGAATGCCCTGTTGGGGGTCAGCCTGGCCGCAGCGAAAGCGGCCGCAACCGCGCAGGGCAAGTCCTTCTTCCGCTATCTGGGCGGAGAGCAGGCGCAACTCCTTCCTGTGCCCATGATGAACATCCTGAACGGCGGCAAGCACGCGGACAACAATGTTGATATCCAGGAATTCATGGTGGTTCCGCTTGGGGCGGCGAACTTCGCGGAATCACTGCGCATGGGCGTCGAAACTTTCCACTCGCTCAAGAAAGTGCTGCAGAAGCGCGGCCTCAGCACCGGCGTCGGAGATGAAGGCGGCTTCGCCCCAATGCTCGCCTCAAATGAAGAAGCCCTGGCGGCCATCGCTGAAGCAATCTCTCTCGCCGGCTACGCGGTTGGCAAGGAAGTGGCGATCGCACTGGATCCCGCGGCCACGGAGTTCTATGAAGACGGCCGCTACCTGCTGCGCGGCGAGAATAAGAAGTTCGATGCCGCGGGCATGATTGATTACTACACCCGCTTGCTAGAGAAATACCCGATCGTCTCAATCGAGGACGGCCTCGCCGAGGACGACTGGGAGGGATGGAAACTGATGACCGATTCCCTGGGCGGGCGGCTGCAAATTGTGGGCGATGACCTGTTCGTGACCAACCCGGAGCGGCTGAAGCGGGGCATTGACCAAAATGTGGCCAACAGCATTCTCATCAAGTTGAATCAAATCGGCACCCTGACGGAAACCCTGGAAACGATAGAGATGGCTCGCAAGGCCGGCTATACCACGGTCATTTCCCATCGTTCGGGAGAGACCGATGACAGCACTATCTCTGACCTGGCCGTGGCGGTGAACGCCGGCCAGATCAAGACCGGCGCCCCTTGCCGGGGCGAGCGCACCGCCAAATACAACCAACTTCTGCGCATTGAAGAAGAACTGGGTCAGGCCGCGCGCTTCGCCGGCAGAACCGCCTTCCGCAGCCTGCGCTGAGAGGCCTTCGGACCACGGGCGCCCCCGCCGGGAACGCCGGCGCCGTCTCATCGTCTTCTCGGCAGGAGGAGGCGCCGGAAGAGGTCGGCCTTTCTTAACACTTTTTTCACTCATTCGTGTCAGCCTGTAAGATAAGGAATCTGCCATCTAAACATCTTTGCGTGGATATTTGACGCGGTGTTCTTGTAGGGCGGGGGTTCCACCCCCCGCCGAAATCCGATCTGAAGACATTCCGGCGGGCGGAGGCTACTTCGCCCTGCGAAGCAGGGCTACGAAGCCCGCGAAGCAGGGCGCACCCGCCCTACAAAAATCGCCGACACCGCAAGAGGGAGATACGTGCAGTTAATCATCCTTGACCGCGAAGATGTTCAGCGGTGCAATCCAGAGGAGGCATAGAGAAATGAAATCCATTCTAAAGATGATCGGCGTCGGGGCACTGCTTGTCATCATCTTCCTTGCCCTGACTGCGGGCTGCGGGCAGAAGACCCCGCAGACGAGCGGCGCTGTCCCGGCCTCAACCCAGGCGGCGCAGGAAATCCAGGTGCTTGTTCCCTGCGGCCAGATGGGGCCCTTTTACGAAATCAAGCCCCTCTTTGAAAAGGCCAACCCGGGCGTGAAGATTAACGAAACCACGGAGAATATCGCCGTGCTCACGCGGAAGATCATGGACGGCGTAGAACATCCCGAGGTCTTCATGTCCATGGGGGACAGAGAGGTCTCCATGATCGAGGCAAAGGGGCGGGTCATGCCGGGAACCCGCGTGGCTTACGCTCCTAATTCCATCTGTCTAATCGTCCCCACTGCCAATCCCGCCGGTGTGAAACAACTCAAAGACGTGGCCTCTCCGGCGGTGAAGTCTTTTGCCGTCGTTCATCCCGACAATAGTTCAGCCGGATACCATGCCCGGGAGGCCCTGGAGAAGATCGGTGTCTGGAAGAAGGTGGCGCAGAAGACCACCATTCCCGACCAGCCCGAACTCGTCGCCCAGATAGTGGCCAAAGGTGACGCGCAGGCGGGAATCGGCTATTGGCCGTGTATGACGGAAACCCACACTCCCGGAGCCGGCCCCGCCCCTCGAAAGAAGGTCAAGGTAGCGGAGATTATCCCCCAGAAACTCTACACCCCCTTCTCCTGCACGGCTGTGGTCGTCGAAGGAGCGAAGAACCCGGAAGCGGGAAAGAAGTTCATCGCCTTCCTGCAAACCCCCGAGGCGCAGGCGATATTTGCCAAGTGGAACTTCGTCAGCCCGGAGAAGCAGCCTGCGGCCAAATAAGCCTCCGAACCGCGTCGACATTGGAAGCGACTCCAACAGGGCGGGGAAGGCCCCGCCCTATCTGCTTTCGGAGATGGAGATGCCGCGCGAATCCCAAAAGCCAGGCCGCCTCTTTGTTGTCGGGACTCCTCTGGGGAATCTTGAGGACATCAGCCTGCGCGCATTGCGGACGCTGAAGGAAGTTGACTTGATTGCCGCGGAAGATACCCGCGTTTGCCGCAAACTCCTCTCTCATTACTCCATCTCTACACCGACTAGTTCGTTTCACGAGCATACTCCCCCGGCCAAACTCCAACAACTCATCGCCCAACTCCTGGCCGGCAAAGAGATCGCCCTGGTTTCCGATGCCGGAATGCCGGGGATCTCCGACCCGGGGGAGAAGTTGGTGGCGGAGTGCATTGCCCAGGGAATTGAAGTAATTGCCATTCCCGGCCCAAGCGCGGCAATAACCGCGCTGGCGATCTCCGGCCTGCCGGCCCAAGGATTCATTTTCGCCGGGTTTCTCCCCCGCCGCGGGCCGGAACGCCGCCAGGCCTTGGCGGAACTTGCCGGCCAGCCGCGAACGATGATTCTTTTTGAAGCGCCGCATCGGCTCATGCAAACCCTCGGCGATTTGGAAAAGGCGCTGGGCGACCGGCGCGCCGCCGCCGCCAGGGAATTGACCAAGAAGTTCGAGGAGGTGGTTCGGGGGAGTTTGCAGGAAATTGCGGCCTATTTTTCCGCGCACCCGCCGCGGGGCGAGATTACCCTGGTGATAGAAGGCGCTCCTGCAAAGAGCATAGAAGAAGCGCGCGCCGGCGAGAGCCGGGCTCTTCCCGCGGCCCTGGAGCAAGCCAGAGCATTGATGAAAGCAGGCGCTTCCACAAGAGAGGCCGCCCGCCAGGCCGCCGCCGCAACCGGCCTCTCCCGCCGGCTGATCTATAATGCCCTGCAGAAAGCCTAGAGGTTATTTCGAGACTCCTTGGGAACTATCCGTTGGCGAAGTCGCACGGTGATTTGTTCGTAGTAAGGCGATTCATCGCCGTGGCACGTAAGACGCGCCATGAATGGCGCTACTACGAGCCATCCTGCTTTCGCAATGATTTCTAGAGCCGAACGCCGCTGACCGCAGAGAGCGCAGAGAGGCAGAATTCTTCTTTCATACCCTGGTAATAGAATCTTCACAGACGGACGGGATAATAAGTTACAGTTTTCGCAAAACCGTGGAGATGTTAGGTGGAAGAGGCTGAAGTCATTCCGATGACCCGGGGAGAGCGCCTGAAGGGATTGCTCCTCAATTGGAAGGTGTGGGCCCTCACCGCGGGAATAATCGTCGTTGTCACTTTCGTGACGATAGGGGGGAGGGCAAGCGCCGGCCGCACTTTGGGGGACGCGGTTGACCTCTTCAAGTGCTGCATCCTCACCTGGAAGGCGGTAGTGATAGTCTTTCCGGCTTTCCTGGCCGCTGGGGCCATAGTAACCTTCGTTCCCGACAGCGCGGTAATACGCTACCTGGGCCGGCAAACCGCAAAATGGAAGTCCTACAGCATCGGGTCCGTCACCGGCATGCTGCTGAGCGTATGCTCCTGTAATGTAGTGCCGATCTTCCTGGGGATTCTCCGCCGAGGGGCGGGCATCGGCCCGGCCTATGCCTTTGTCTATGCCGCGCCCGCCATAAATATTGTCACTATGGTGATGGTTCTCCAGGTAATCGGCCCCTACGTAGCCCTGGCGAGGGCGGTCACGGTGCCGATTATCGCCATCATAGCCGGGCTGTTGATGGCGCTTCTCTTCCGCAAGGAAGACATCGAGCGTCAGAAGCAGGCCCAGGCGACACGCCCGGTCTTTCAAAGCCTGACGGGACAGTCCGACGCCTCCACCAAGCGGGCCCTCATCCTGGTCGCGATGGTCCTCTCCGTCCTCATCTTTGGCGCCTGGGACGAGATGGGGGTGTGGGTGAGAGACAACCTTGCCGCACGGCTCTTGTCGGCCGCATTCGTGGCAAGCCTGGATTGGCACCTCGTGGGCATCGTGTTGAGAATCCTGGGAGCGGCGCTTCTAATGGCTCTGTCGGTTTGGCTTTCGATTCGCTGGTATAGCAAAGAAGAGGCCGTGGAGTGGGGGAGGCAGACCGGCCTCCTGCTGAAGACGATCCTGCCCGTCTTTGTGCCTGCAGTCTTGGTTATCGCGGTAATCGTCAATCACATCCCGATACAGTGGATCATCCCGACCGCGGGCAACCCAGATGCTTTCGTCTTCGGCCATCCCAATGGCAATCGCTTTCCCCAGGTGCTGGTGTCAACTATATTTGGCTCATTGATGTATTTTCCCTTGCTTACCGAAGTGGCTTTTGTGAAGGGGATGTTGAAGCATGACCTGGCTCTCGGCCCCGCTCTGGCTATTTTGCTCGCCGGGCCTGGACTCAGCCTCCCCGGCCTGATACTTCTTAACAAGGTCGTTGGTTTCAAGAAGACCCTGGTCTATTTTGTCATCATGGTCCTTCTCGTGGCCGGCATCTCCTACGCCTTCGGGGTGACCCTGGGCCCCTACCAGTGCATCTGCCGCCAGACCAAGCCCACCTTCTGAGAGGATGCCAGCGGCTTCCCCCCGGTGCCTCTCAGCTGACGGTTACCCACTTTTGGAGGATGGCGAAAACTTCTGCCTTTAGCGAATTCTAACCGCATGAGAGTGGCTCCTGGCAGCTCAGAGGGGCCGGTAATCAGGTGCCAGGGGCCGGGGGTCAGGTTTTACTGACTTGAACCCCGTTGGGCAGGACCTTGCGTCCTGCCCCCTTCCAGGTTTTAATGAATCTCGCTGTGGTGAGATCTCCTCCAAACAAAGGCCTTCAGGGCTGTAGGGGCGATTTATGCTTCGACTCCGCTCAGCATCCCGAGCAAAGTCGAGGGACCAATCGCCCGCCGG
>Ga0299915_10001264_pt1 | contig 18767 bp, 17 predicted proteins | sample RVTome_13_FD_200263 | JGI IMG/M metagenome (GOLD analysis project Ga0299915, IMG submission 200263) | Soil microbial communities from uranium-contaminated site in the Upper Colorado River Basin, Wyoming, United States - RVT92D227 (version 2) ... | reverse complement strand
TCCAGGCGGGGGTTATCGAGGCCCTTTTTCTGAAAGTGCTCGGTCGTCCATTGGATGATCCTCTGCACTGTCCACCGCTCTTGGGCCATTACTGACTCACTGCCTTGGCGCCTTGCTGCAGGGTCTCAGCCTGATAGTGGGAGACGAGGGAATTGATGATCTCCCCCAGGTTCCCCTCCAAGACCGTCTCCAGCTTATAGAGGGTGAGGCCAATGCGGTGATCGGTAACCCGCCCCTGGGGGAAGTTATAGGTCCTGATCCGCTCACTGCGATCCCCCGTGCCCACCTGGCTGCGCCTCTTCTGGGCCATCTCCTCCTGCTGCCGTTGCCTTTGGATATCGAGCAGTCGCGCCCGCAGGACCTTCAAGGCCTTGGCCTTGTTCTTGTGCTGAGACTTCTCATCCTGACAGGTCGTTACGATGCCCGTGGGGATATGGGTGATCCTCACCGCGGAGTCGGTGGTGTTGACATGCTGACCCCCCGGACCCGAGGACCGGTAGACATCTATCTTGAGGTCTTTAGGGTCGATTGCCACCTCGACCTCCTCGGCCTCGGGCAGGACCGCCACCGTGACCGTCGAGGTATGGATCCTCCCCTGCGACTCGGTGATAGGGACCCGCTGCACCCTATGGACGCCGCTTTCATATTTTAATCTGCGGTAGACCCCCTTCCCCTCGATGAGGGCGATGATCTCCTTAAACCCTCCGACGCCGGTAGGATGCTGGCTCAGGATCTCCAGCCGCCAGTTGTTCATCTCGGTGTGCTTGGCATACATCCGAAAGAGGGCGGCGGCAAAGAGGGCGGCCTCGTCACCGCCGGTGCCTGCCCTGATCTCCAGGACGACGTTCTTCTCATCGTTGGGATCCTTGGGCAGGAGGGCGAGGACAAGTTCCTGCTCGATACGCTCCTGCTGTTCGGTGAGGGCGGCCACCTCCTCCCGGGCCATCCTCCTCAACTCCTCATCCGCCTCCTGGAGCAGGGCCCTGCTCTCCTCTGTCGCCTTGAGCAGGTCCTTATATCGCCGAAAACGCTCTACCACCCTATTGAGCTCCGCATACTCCTTTGCATGACGCTGGTACTCCCCCCGGTTGGTCGCGACCTGAGGATCTCCCATGAGACGCTCCAGCTCCGCATGCCGGGCCTCGGCCTTTTCCAGCCTCACCATGATCTCATTGTTCACGATCGCTTCCCTCATACATATAAAAAACCGCGACACCAGCTCCCAGAGCCAGTGCGTTCATGGATGATCAATAATATGGGGATGGATCAATTCTGAGGGGAAGCAGCAACTCTCTTCTCCTCCCTCTGGCGATGGGAAAAAAATATCACCGGTTGCACGCCCAACGTTCCTGACGTGGCCGGTGAGGAAGTCCGCTCAGCTAACCCTTCTTTTGCTCCCCCTTTTTGGGGAGGTTCTTGTATTTACGGGTAAACTTCTCGATCCTTCCCGCCGTATCCATCAATTTCTCTTTGCCGGTAAAGAAGGGGTGGCAGCGGGAACAGATGTCCACCGAATAGTCCTTGCGGGTGGACTTGGTCTGAAAGGCAGCCCCACAGGCGCAGGTGATGGTGATATCGTGCATCTCCGGATGAATTCCTTTTTTCATTCCTTTACTCCCCTTATACGTACTCCCTGAGCGTTCTTATTTAGACTACCATGTTTTTGCCGGATTTTCAACCCCCTCATTGGTTCATGGTATCCAAAAACTCCCGATTGGAGGAGGTCTTGCGCAACCTATCCATGAGGAACTCCATGCTGTCGACGGTGTTCATGGGAGTCAGTACCTTACGCAAGAGCCAGATGCGCTCCAGGTCATTGGGTTCAAGCAGGAGCTCTTCCTTCCTCGTACCCGACCGGTTGATGTCGATGGCCGGAAAGATGCGGCGGTCCACTAGGCGCCTATCGAGCATAAGCTCCATGTTACCCGTCCCTTTGAACTCTTCAAAGATTACCTCATCCATCCTGCTCCCCGTATCAATGAGGGCGGTGGCGATGATGGTAAGGCTCCCCCCCTCCTCGATGTTCCTGGCTGCACCGAAGAAGCGTTTGGGCCGCTGGAGGGCGTTGGCGTCTACCCCGCCCGAGAGCACCTTGCCGCTCGGGGGTACCACGGCGTTGTAGGCGCGCGCCAACCTGGTGATGCTGTCCAAGAGGATAACCACGTCCCCTTGGTGCTCCACCAGCCGCTTGGCCTTTTCGATGACCATCTCGGCAACCTGCACGTGCCGCTGCGCCGGCTCGTCAAAGGTGGAGCTGATCACCTCGCCTTCCACCGAACGCTCCATGTCGGTCACCTCTTCGGGACGTTCATCGATGAGGAGCACGATCAGGGTCACTTCCTTATGATTGGCCATAATGCTGTGGGCGATGGACTGCAGAAGCATGGTCTTGCCCGTTCGTGGAGGGGCAACGATGAGGCCGCGCTGTCCCTTGCCGATGGGGGTAAGGAGATCCATCACGCGGGTGGAGTAGTCGTCGGAATTGTACTCCAGATTGATCTTTTCCCGCGGGTAAAAGGGGGTAAGGTTATCGAAGAGGATCTTGTCCTTCGCCGCCTCGGGGTCTTCGAAGTTAAAGGTCTCCACCTTGAGCAGGGCGAAGTAGCGCTCCGACTCCTTGGGGGGCCTGACGTGCCCGGCAATGGTATCCCCGGTCCGCAGGTTGAACCTCCTGATCTGCGAGGGCGAGACATAGATGTCGTCGGGGCCTGGCAGGTAGTTGTAGTCCGGGGAGCGGAGAAAGCCGAACCCGTCGGGAAGGATCTCGAGGACCCCCTCCCCGAAGATAAAGCCATTCTGCTCCGCCTGGGCCTGAAGGATGCTGAAGATCAGCTCCTGTCTCCGCATGTTGGCGGCCCCCTCCACGTTCAGTTGCTTGGCCAGGCTGGCCAGATCCGCAATCTTCTTCTGCTTTAAATCTCTCAAGTTGATAATTTCCGTATTCATGATCTTTCCTTCCCCTTTATCAGCTTATAAAATCTCGTTGCTTGCTCCACGGTTTCCTCCTCGGTGCCCGAGTTGTTGATCACATAGTGGGCATGGGAGACCTTCTCCTCCAGAGGAAGCTGGGCATCTATCCGGCTGATGGCCTCCTCTCGGGATATCCGATCCCTGCCCATGAGTTGTTGGATCTGTCGTTCACGGGTGGTGTAGACCACCACCACCACATCCACGCCCTCGTGACCTCCTTGCTCGATCAAGAGGGGAATATCGAGCACCACGTCTGCCTTGCTCTCTCGAGCCCTCAGCCGCAACTGGGCGAGGATGCGAGGGTGCATGATCCTCTCCAGCTGCCGCCTGCGCTCCTGGTCCCGGAAAACGATCGCTCCGAGCATCCCCTTGTCGATCGTCCCTCCTGCGGTGAGCACCTCCGTGCCAAAGGTCTCCACCACCTCCTGCTTCACGGTCTCATCCTTCGCCATGAGCACATGGTTGACATCGTCCGCATCAATCACCGTCATCCCCAACCCCTTCAGGGTCTGAGAGACAAGGCTCTTGCCGCTGGCGATTCCTCCTGTCAGGCCTATGACCTTCGGCATCAAATATCCAGATTCTCCACCTGGAGTGCATGTTGTTCGATAAATCGCCGGCGCTCCTCCACCTGGTCCCCCATGAGGATGGTAAAGATCTCATCCGCTACCACCGCGTCCTCCACGCGCACCTGCAGGAGACTGCGGCTCTCGGGGTCCATGGTGGTCTCCCAAAGCTGCTCGGGATTCATCTCCCCGAGCCCCTTGTATCTCTGAACAGCGAGACCTTCCTTGCCGATGGCGGTGATGTAATTCAACAGATCCCCCTTGGACCCTAACTCCTGCTGCCCTCCCTTGCGGTAGACGACAAACGGGGGGGTTTCGAAACCGGCGATGGATTGGTAGAGGTCGACAATGCCCCGATATTCCACGGTCTCCACCAGCTCCCTGCCGATTTTTCTCGACACCTTTCTGCCGTTTGTCCTCACTTCGAGGGGAAACTCATAGAGGTTGTGTTCCTCATCGGCTGAGAGGTCTCCGACCCCCATCTCCGCTGACCGCAGGGCCTTGCGCAGGGAGTTGAGCCGCGTTTTGCTGCCGAAATCCTCGGCGCGGGCGATCCCCTGTCGCACGAGGGTCTTGATGGCCTCGCGCGGGTAGCCCCTTCGCTCAAGCCTTCTCAGATAGTAATCATAGCGGGAGAGTTTATTCAGCAGATCCAGGAGCTTCTTTCCCCCCAACCGGCTCCGCGCCTCCTTCATCTCCAGTTGCACTTCCTCTGCGGCTCGTTCCAGCAGGAACCGATCCATCTGCTCCTCGTCCTTGAGATAGCGGTCCTCCTTCCCCTGGTGCACGCGATAGAGCGGGGGTTGGGCTATGTAGAGATACCCCTGCTCGATCACCTCGGCCATCTGCCGGTAGAAGAAGGTCAGCAGGAGCGTCCTGATGTGTGAGCCGTCGATGTCGGCGTCGGTCATGATGATGATTCGGTGGTATCTGAGCTTCGCCAGATCGACCTCGTCTTTAGTAATCCCCACCCCTAAGGCGGTAATGATCGTCTTTATCTCTTCATTGGACAGCATCTTGTCAAATCTGGCCTTTTCCACATTGAGGATCTTTCCCTTGAGCGGGAGGATGGCCTGAAACTTTCGATCCCGCCCCTGCTTGGCCGATCCGCCAGCCGAATCGCCCTCAACGATGTAGAGCTCACTGTGGGCCGGGTCGCGCTCCTGACAGTCCGCCAACTTGCCGGGTAGGAGGGTTGTGTCCATCCCCCCCTTCTTCCTCGACAGCTCCCGTGCCTTGCGGGCCGCTATGCGGGCCCTGGCGGCATCAATCACCTTGGCCAATATCTTCCGGGCCACCGTGGGGTGCTCTTCAAAATAATTGCTCAGCCTCTCATTGGCCAAGGTTTCTACATACCCCTTTACCTCGCTGTTGCCCAGCTTTGTCTTTGTCTGTCCCTCAAACTGGGGGTCCTGGATCCTTACGCTGATCACGCCCGCCAGCCCCTCGCGGACGTCGTCGCCGCCCAACCCCTCCTTCAGGTCCTTGAGGAGGTTATGGTTTGCGGCATAGGTGTTGATGGTCCTGGTCAAGGCGGATTTTAATCCTATCAGGTGGGTCCCCCCTTCATGGGTATTGATGCTGTTGGCAAAGGAGAAGAGGGTCTCCTTGTAGGTGTCGTTGAACTGGAGGGCGACTTCGATGTAGGTATCGTTTTTCGTTCCTTCAAAATAAATGGGTTTGGGATGGATGCAGTTCTTGGCGCGATTGAGATACTCGACAAAGGAGATGATTCCCCCCTTATAAAAGAACTGGTTGTTCTTCTCGCTCCTCTCATCCTCAATGGTTATCGTGATCCCCCTGTTGAGAAAGGCGTGCTCGCGCAGGCGTTGAGACAAAAGATCATAGCTGAACTGCAGGTCGCCGAAAATCTCAGTATCAGGTTTAAACGTGACTGTGGTTCCCGTCTTCTTGGTCTTGCCCACCTGCTTCAAAGGGGTGACTCGCTTCCCCCGCTCATATCGCTGTGCATAGACGCTTCCCCCCCGTTTTATCTCCAGCTCCAGATACTCCGCGAGGGCATTGACCACGGAGAGACCCACCCCGTGGAGGCCGCCCGATACCTTATAGCTCTTCTTATCGAACTTACCCCCCGAGTGGAGCTTCGTGAGAACAACCTCTACGGCAGGCTTTTTTTCCTGTTCATGCATGTCGACGGGGATGCCCCTGCCGTTGTCCTTAACCGTCAAGCTGTTATCGAGATGGATCACGACGTCTATCTTCGTGCAGTAGCCAACGAGGGCTTCATCGATGCTGTTGTCCACCAACTCTTCGGCGAGGTGATGGAGCCCTTCAACGCCCGTGTTGCCGATATACATGGAAGGTCTCTTGCGCACAGCAGCCAATCCTTCCAATACCTTAATATGTCTGGCGTCATAATCTTCTTCTGAGAACTTTGTCGGTTTTTCCAATGCTATCTCCTGGCAACGATGTAGTGGGCGAGATACTAAGAGATATACGGTGTGAGGAGTGAGTATCCCCGGCCTTTTATTAAAGGCGCATGGGCATTATGACATAGAGATGATCCTCTCCGTCCACGGGCCTTATAAGCCCTGAGCTCAATTCCTCCTTTAATTCCAGCGTTACCTTTTCTGTATCCATGATATTTAAGACATCCAAGAGGTATCGGGCGTTAAAACTGACGTCCAACGGGACCCCCTGATAATCGACCTTTATCTCTTCTTGTACATTCCCCACATCGGGTCCGCCGGTCTTAATCTCCATTGATCCCCCGCGGATAGAAAACTTCACCCCTTCGCCTTTTTCACTCGCTATTACCTGTGCCCGGCGCAAGGCACCGACAAACTCTTTTCTCTCTAGCACGATATGCTTGTCGTTTTCTTTGGGGATAACCTGCTTATAGTCCGGATATTCCCCTTCTAAGAGGCGTACGACGACTATCGTCTGTTCTGTTTTAAATATACAATTATTGTCTTTGAGAGAGATTGCTACGTCTGTTTCTCCATCCCCCAATACCCTGCGTAACTCCGTCAAACCTCTTCTGGAAATAATAATACCCTTTTCTAGGGTCAGCTTTAATTCCTTATCAATCAAGGAAAGCCTGTGTCCATCTGTCGCCACCATGCGAAAATAATCTTTTTTGTCTTTATGTACCTTCTCCATATAAACGCCATTGAGATTGAATCGGGACTCCTCTGAGGAGGCGGCAAAGACGGTCTTTTCTATCATATCCAAAAGTATCGATGCGCCTATCGTAAAATAAGCAGACCCTTCTATCGAAGGAAAGGTAGGAAACTCTTTAGGATCAACGCCGGGCAGATTAAAAACGCTCTTTCCCGCCTTGATAGAAACCCAGAAGTTTTCTCCTCGCTGTACCTCCACCTGCTCTTCAGAAAGTTCTCTCACGATATCGTAGAGCTTCCGTGCCGGCACGCAAATATCACCCTTTTCCACTTTGTCTGCTGCGGTTATCTCCATCACTCCTATTTCCAGGTCCGTAGCTACGATATTTATCTTGTTTTTTTCTCCAGAAATCAATGTATTGGAAAGGATAGGGATGGTACTCCTACGTTCTGCAATTCCCTGAATCTTTCCCAAACATGTTTGTAATAACCCTTTTTCTATTGTGAATTTCATATGGTTCTCCTTCAAAGACACTTAATAGTAGTCATAAGCGCTGTTCATAAGTTCATAACTTATATAATCATTTGATATTAAAGAATTAATCCCTGTTTATAAATTTCTTCCCCTGCGGTGCACAGGTGTGAACAACTATTCCGCTATCATTTTCATAAGATCGGCAACAACGCTCTTCGTATAGGGGTCATTATTGATCTTATCCTCTATTTTTTTGATGGAGTGAATGACGGTCGAGTGATCTTTTCCCCCGAACTTTTCACCAATCTCTATAAGAGAGGAGTGAGTAAGCTTCCTGGCAAGATACATCGCGATCTGTCGGGGCACGACCACCTGTTTGAGACGTCTCGGAGATCTGAGGTCTTTAGGTTTGAGGTCAAAATATGATGACACTATTTTCTGTATACTATCAATGGTAATGGTTGTCTCTTTGTCTTTAATAAAATTTCTCAATACCTCCTTGGCCATATCCAGGTTGATCTCTTGCTGCTTCGTCAGGGAGGCAAAAGCGCCCAGGCGGATGAGACAGCCTTCCAAGATGCGGATGTTTGAGTTGATGTGGGATGCAAGGAAGAAGGCTACTTCATTGGGAATATATATATTCTCTAATTCCGCTTTTTTCTTGAGTATCGCCACCTTGGTCTCAACGTCGGGGGGTTGGATGTCTGCAATAAGACCCCATTCAAATCGCGACTTCAGGCGCTCCTCAAAGTCGGGGATCTCGCGGGGAAGCTTATCGCTCGTAAGGACGATCTGCTTTTTATTCTCATATAACGAGTTGAAAGTATGGAAGAATTCTATCTGCGTTCTCTCCTTGCCGGAGATAAACTGAATGTCGTCAATGAGGAGCACCTCTATGCTCCGAAACTTCTTTCTAAACCCGTCCATACGCTCGAATCGTATGGAGTTGACGAGTTCGTTGGTGAACTCTTCGGAGGAGAGGTAACAGACCTTGGACGGGTCGGCAACCGTCCTGGTCTTTATTATTCTATGGCCAACGGCATTGAGAAGATGCGTCTTGCCCAAACCGACGCCTCCGTAGACGAAGAGTGGATTGTATCTCCTCCCCGGCGTGTCGGCTACTGCCTGGGATGCGGCATGGGCAAATTGATTTCCCGCCCCGATCACAAAATTATCAAATGTATAGCGGGGGTTGAACATGCGGCTGGCCAGATCATCATCCCCCCCCCTTTCATCCGTTGCGGGAGCTTCCTTGAGGTGGGGGGGCTTCACCTTTTTTACCTGCAGAGATACGGTGTAATCCTTTCCCGTGAGTTCAAAGAGCACGCCCTTGATGGTCTGTACGTAGTGTTCAGCGACCCAGTCACGGAAGAAATTATTGGGCACCTCGAGGACGACCTTCTTCTCATCAATTGATTGACAGCGGATAGGTTTAATCCACGTCTCGAAACTGTTGATATTTACCTGTCCTTTGATGGTCTCTAAGACTTGTGGCCAAAAATCTTCCATGGTTACAGAACTATATCTGCGCACGGCTGTTACACTGATGTGCGCGCTCACATTGATGGAATTTCAACATTTATTCCACAATTTGTGGATATCTTTTTTTGATAGGAAAAAGGAAGTGTTCTTGAAAGTCTTCTGTTAATCCTCTTTTACCATACATTCCCTTGGGCCCGAGACAATTCTTCCTGCTGGCGGGCATGTATGATACATCCTCTGTATCAGAAAAGTGCGACTAGGTCAAGTCCTTTTTCTCCTTTTCTTCGACGAGTCGTGCCAGGCCCATCACCTTTTCCCCGGTTTCCATATCGATGAGCCTTACCCCCCTGGTATTTCTCCCCCTGCGGGGGATGTCTCCCACAGGGAGCCGCAAAATCTTCCCCCTGTCCGAGATCAAGATCACCTCATCCTCATCTACCATCTGGAGTATACCCACCACCGGCCCATTCTTCTCGGAGACCAGGGTATTGATAACCCCCTTGCCGCCCCGGTTTTGGCTGCGGTACTCCGACAGGGCGGTCCTCTTGCCATAGCCCTTCTCAGTTACGCTGAGCAGCTCGGCCCCCTGCTGGACGATCTCCAACGCAACCAGTCGATCCTGCGCCGCGAGGGTGATTCCTCGCACCCCGCTGGCCGCCCTCCCCATCTCCCGGAGGTGCTTCTCCTTGAACCTGGTCGCCTTACCCAAGCGCGTCCCCACAAAGATCTCTCTGCCCTCCTCGGTAAGCTTGGCATCTACCAGGGCATCTCCTTGCTTCAGGCGCAACGCGATGATGCCGTCAGCGCGCGGATTGCTGAAGGCCTCCAGGGCGGTTTTCTTTATCATCCCTTGCCTGGTGGCCATGATGATGAACCTTCCCGGCGTGAACTCCCTGACCGGCAGGATCGCCGTGATTCGCTCCTGCGGGGAGAGGTTGATCAGGTTGACCAAGGCCTTGCCCTTGGCGGTAGGGGCAGCCTGCGGTATCTGGTGCACCTTCAACCAATAGACCTTTCCCTGATCGGTAAAGAAGAGGATGTAATGGTGCGTGGGGGCGACGAAGATGTGTTCTACAAAGTCTTGGTCCCTGACAGTGATAGCGAGCCTCCCCTTCCCGCCGCGGCGCTGGCTGCGATAGAGGCCCGTCGGGGTCCGTTTGGCGTAGCCCGTGTGCGTTATCGTGACCACCATATCCTCTTCCTGGATCAAGTCTTCGAGGGAGACATCGCCCCCATCCTCGATGATCTGGGTCTTCCGTGGGTCGCCGAATTCCTCTTGGATTCCCCGCAACTCCCGGACGATCACCTCCATCAGGAGGCGCTCATCACCGAGGATCTGCTTCAGCCGCGCTATCTCCTTGCTCAGCTGTTCGTTCTCATCGGCGATCTTCTCCCGCTCCAGGCCGGTGAGGCGTTGCAGCCGCATCTCGAGGATGGCCTGGGCCTGCACTTCGGTGAACGCAAAGGACTTCACCAATGCTGCCTTGGCCTCGGCTGGCGTCTTTGATTTCTTGATTAAGGCGATAATGGCGTCGATGTGTCCTAATGCCTTCAGCAGACCCTGGAGGATATGGGCACGGGCCTCGGCCTCGCGCAGTTCATGGCGGGAACGACGGGTAACCACCACCCGACGGTGTTCAACAAAATGGCCGATGAGCTCCTTTAAATTCAAGACAACAGGCCTGTTATCTACTAAGGCCAGGAGGATGATTCCGAAAGAGCCCTGCAGCTGGGTGAGCTTATAGAGCTGGTTGAGGATCACCTCAGGCACCTCGTCCTTTCTCAGCTCCAGCACCATTCGCATCCCCTCGCGGTCGGACTCATCTCGCACCTCGGCAACCCCTTCGAGGCGCTTCTCCTGCATCAACTGGGCAATCTTCTCCACGAGCCGCGCCTTGTTCACCTGATAGGGGAGCTCGGTGATGATGATCCGATTTCGCCCACCCTTCTGCTCCTCCACGAGGGCCCGCGCCCGGAGCTGGATGACCCCCCTGCCGGTCTGATAGGCCGCCCTGATCCCCTCCCTCCCACAGATGAAGGCGCCTGTGGGGAAGTCGGGTCCGGGGATGAACTCCATCAATTCCTCGATGGTTATTGCCGGATTTTCTATCTGGGCGCAGATGGCGTCGATCACCTCGACAATGTTATGGGGCGGAATATTGGTGGCCATCCCTACGGCGATGCCGGCGGAGCCGTTGACTAAGAGATTGGGAAAACTGGCGGGCAGCAGCAGTGGTTCTTCGAGGGAATCATCATAGTTGGGGCCGAAGTCCACCGTGTCTTTGTCGATGTCCACCAGCAGTTCGTTGGCCAAACGGGTGAGCCTGACCTCCGTGTACCGCATGGCTGCTGCTGAATCGCCGTCCACCGAGCCGAAGTTCCCCTGCCCCTCCACCAGGGGGTAGCGCAGGGAAAAATCCTGGGCCATCCTGACGATGGTGTCATAAACCGCAACGTCCCCGTGGGGGTGATATTTGCCGATGACGTCACCCACCACGCGGGCCGATTTTTTAAATGGTTTGTTCCAATGATTCCCGAGGGTGTGCATGGCAAAGAGGACCCGCCGGTGCACAGGCTTGAGACCATCCCGCGCATCCGGGAGGGCTCGCCCAATAATAACGCTCATGGCATAATCCATATAGGATCTGCGCATCTCGTCTTCGATATTCACCGGCACGAATCCGCTCGTCGCAATCGTCACCACATCCTCCGAAAACAAAATTTTCTCCATTGTATCAGAAGGCGGAGGCGTTATCAAGGGAATGGTTCGTCAGGTTCGCTACTGCTCCTGCCGACGTTCAGGGAGCAGCGTCAGCACGAGGGTGAGGGGCCCTCCTTGACAAGGGATGAGGGGAGGCTATAAGATGCCCACGAGGTGAGGGAGATGATCGACTATGAGCGCCCCGATCTTGCGCCGCATGCCTCCCGTAGCGTTCTTTCGAAAGGGAGACGATATTCGGAGGAGTTCAAGGACGATCGGCCGGCCTTCGAGAGGGATCGGGATCGCATCATCCACAGCGCGGCCTTCCGGAGGTTGGAGTACAAGACCCAGGTCTTCGTCAACCACGAGGGTGATTACTACCGTACCCGCCTCACCCACTCCCTTGAGGTAGCGCAGATCGCCCGCGGAATCGCTCGCAAGCTGAGGCTCAACGAGGAGCTCACCGAGGCCATCTCCTTGGCCCATGACCTGGGGCACACGCCTTTCGGACACGCAGGGGAGGACGCCCTCCATACCCTGATGGCAGAGTACGGGGGCTTTGAGCACAACCTGCAGAGCCTGCGGGTCGTGGAGGTCTTGGAGGAGCGATACCCCCTTTTCCCCGGCCTCAATTTGACCTTTGAGACGAGGGAGGGCCTCGCCAAACACTCCTCCTATCATGACTCCCCTGGCACGGATCTTTCCGAATATGAGATGGGCCTATCCCCGACCCTGGAGGCCCAGATCATCAACGTGGCCGACGAGATCGCCTATAACAACCATGATATCGATGATGGGTTGGAGTCAAACCTTATTGATCGGGATGAACTCAGAGAGGTCCCCCTCTGGCAGGAGGTTTTCGCGCGGGTAGAGAAGAGATATACGCAGGCAACCGTGCAGGCGAAGACGTACGCGGCCATCAGTTCGCTCATCGGCCTGTTGATCCAGGATGTCGTCGGCCAGACCCTGCACAACATAGAAGGGCACGGCATAGTGACCGTAGAGGATGTGCGCAGGCTGGGTGAAAACTTGGTCAGCTATAGTACAGCCGTCCAAAAGGAGAGCGGCCTCTTGAAGGACTTCCTTCACCATCGCCTCTACCATCACTGGCGCGTGGAGCGGATGAGGATCAAGGCCGAACGATTCATCTCCGAGCTCTTCAAGGCCTACGTGGAGACACCTGCCTTAATCTCCGGGCGTTACCGGATTCACCGGGAGGGAGAGTCCGTCCCTCGAATGGTGTGTGATTATATCGCGGGCATGACCGACCGCTTTGCCCTGGACGAATACAAAAAACTGTTCGACCCATATACGAAGGTATAAGAAAGTTCGAAGATCCCTACGAGAAGGTATAAGAATGATCGAAGATCCTTATGAGAAGGTATAAGTATGGCCGCATTCCCTCCCCTGGTACAGGCAATGCTCGACCCCTCCTTTTATCCCCATCATCCCCCGCAGGTAGATCTCGTGCAGACTCATATCTCGTATCTCTTTCTCTGCGGAGGCATCGTCTATAAGGTCAAAAAGCCGGTGGACTTCGGCTTTCTAGATTTCACCACCCTGGAGCAGCGGGGCTTTTTTTGTCAGCAAGAGGTGAGGCTCAACAAACGATTTTCCCCCGATGTGTACCTCGGCGTCGTCCCCATCTCCCTTGTCGGTGGCTCTTTTCGACTGGGGGATGAGACAGCGGTAGTAGAATACGCCGTCAAGATGAGGCGCATCAACGAGGAACACATGCTTTACCGGCTCCTGCAAGCAGGACGGGCAGGGCCCGAGACCATGCAGCGCATCGGAGGGCACCTGGCCAGTGCCTATGCGACCATCCCCAGCGATGAGAAGGCACGGACCTTCGGCGCCTTGGATGTTATCGCCACCAATGTAAAGGAAAACTTTGAGCAGACGAGGCACTATATCGGTGGTCCCGTTACCAAAGAGGCATTCTCATCTATCGAGCGATGGAGCCTCTCCTTTATGAAAAAAAACAGAGCACTCTTCGAGCAGCGGGTGGCTCAGGGCCGCATCAAGGACTGCCACGGTGACCTGCATCTGCAACACATCTGTGTAGAAGGGGAGCACATATATATCTTCGATTGCATCGAGTTCAACGAACGCTTCCGCTTCGGCGACGTGGCCTCGGATGTGGCGTTTCTCGCCATGGACTTGGACTTTAATGACTATCCAGATCTCGGCAGCATCTTTGTGGATGCATACGCCGCGGCCGCGGCTGACCTCACCCTGTCAGAAGTCCTTCCCTTTTACAAGGTGTACCGGGCCTATGTGAGGGCCAAGGTAACCTCCTTCCTGCTCGATGATGCAGCGCTTGATGAGAAGGCAAGGGAGGAAGTCCTTCAACAGGCAAAGAGATACTATGATCTGGCCTGTCGCTATGTCACAGGAAATACTTAGAAGCGGTATCGCCTTGACGCAGGTGGAGGCGTCTCATATACTGAGAAAATGTAAGCGATGAAGATAGACCTGCACATACACTCCAAAGATGGATCCGACGGGCGCTGGAATCTGGCGGAGATCTTTGCCGAGGGCGCCGAGAGAAGGCAGATTGATCTCATCTCCATCACCGACCACGATTCCATCGCTGCCCAGCGACCTGCCATTGAGCTGGCCCGAGCGCACGGCATGGCGTATATCACCGGGGTGGAATTGAACGTGACCTTCTCTCATCCCGACTACAGGGGGGGGAAAATCGACCTCCCTCGATTGCCTCGGATATCAGTTTGATATCGACAATACCGCTCTCGTGGAGAAACTCGAGACCCTCAGGGATTACAGGAAAAAGCGAGCCGTGCTCATCCTGGAGAATTTAAACTGCGCCTTTGCCGAACAGGGCCTACCGGCATTTACCATGGCAGACCTCGCGGCTATTGAGGCCGGCGTCGACGGCGCCATCGGCAGGCCCCATATTGCCAGATACATGGTCGCTAAGGGCAGCGTGTCTACCCTGCAGGAGGCCTTTGACCGATATCTGGTGGCGGGCGATGTGCCGAAGATGCCGTTGAGCCTGCCGGAGGCCTCTGAGCTGATCCGCGGGGCCGGAGGAAAGCTGATACTCGCCCATCCCAATGATCCGAACGGCACGTCGCTGGTGAATCTCGCCTCCTCGGTGGAGGAGCAAGTGCGGATCATTCGCGATGCCATGATGGCATATATCGACGGGATTGAGTGCTGGCACTCCCGGCACGATACGGAGACCGCCGCTGCATTCGCAACCTTTGCCCGGAACACAGGACTCATTGTCTCCGGCGGGTCAGACTGCCATCAGCATCCCGTCTTGATGGGGGAGGTGGATGTCCCTGATTATGTGGGGGAGCAATTTTTGCAGGGGATACATTCAGCAGTTCGAGGAGCTCGACGATGAAGGTGCCATTTAAGGAATTTGTCAAGACGGAGATGGTGGATGACGCTGTCCTGATCGCCTGCGGACTTCCTGCCACCAACAAGACGGAGACCATGGAGGTTGTCGCGCGGCTCAAGGGCTATGCGATGCTGCGTACGGACCTCATCCGCAAGGAGGTGCTCAAGGATGAGGATATATTCGATGAAAAGGTAGCCGCGAACATGGACAAGCGGCGGCTTGTCTATGATACGATGTTCTCCAGGGCAGCAGATCTGGCCTCCCAGGGCAAAGGGGTCATCATGGACGCCACCTTTATCAATCAGAGACTGAGAATGAGGGCAGCAGAGGTGGCTGCAAAAAATCATAAGACCTTTATTATCCAGCAAACCCACTGCCCCGAGGAATATTCCCTGGCAAAGATCGCCAAGAGGACAAAGGAGAACTATGAATCCAATGCCTTGACCCCGCAGGCATATTTTAATAATAAGTCACGATTCGAACCTGTAGACCTTGATGAGTTCAAGAGGCAATACCCGACTCTTTCCATAGTACATCTGGTGGTAGACACTGCCTCGGATTCGGAAGACGAGTGGTATGTGATAGGAAAGACCGCCAGATGATCGACTCACACCTTGATCTCGATCACCCGGGCTTTCTTTAAATCCGTCGTACCCAGCCCCAGCCGCTCGGCCACCCGCAGGTAGGGGATGATCATCTCGGTGGTATAGGTATCATCGTACTTCTCCATGAGGCGCGAGCAATAGGTATCCAGGGCCACCATGTCCCCGCTCAGGATGATGCGGTTGACCCCTTCCCTGATCTCGCCTTTGCCGCGCGTGGGCCCGCCTTTGGTAAGGATAGACCTGGCATCCACGATGGAAAGCTCCGGGCGCACCGCATCGGCAAACTCCGCCAGGGCGGTCATGAAGTGGGTCTCGTCGCGGAACGGGGCCTTGGTCCGCGCGTCAGCACCCTTCATCCCTTTTTGAATCCCCTCTCCCCGGATGTGGGCGTCCCAGCGCTGGGGGCCGTAGATGGCCCCAAACTGGTTCTTCAGGGCACAGGTGAGGAAGGACGAGTGGTGCCTCTTCAGGCAAGGCATGTTGACGACGACCGGGGCTTGATGGACCTTCTTGTGCACGATGATCTCGGGGTAGGCCCTCCACCCTTCCTTTTTGGTCTTCACATATTCACGGCGACGACCGGCGTCGCCGGTGGTGACGGTAATTCCCTGTTCTCGTCCCCTGCGGACGATATCGTTGAAGTCGAAGGTCTCCCGATCAGTTCCCACGAGGTAGGTCCCGGGGGCGTCAAAGACCTCCACCCCTGAGGCCCCTGCCTCGCGCAGGAGGCGGGCCACGAGAAAAATCGTCTCGGGATCGGTGGTAATGGGATAGGGTTGGCGGAAGATGAAGTTAGGTTTGATGAGCGCCTTGTTCCCATTCCCCACCAGGGGCTTGAGGCCGCCAAGGGCCTCCAGGGCAGCGCGGAGCATCCGCTCAGGGTCCTTGCCCTGGACCGAGACCACGAAGGGCATGCCCCCCTGCATAAAGGGATTGGCGATACCGGGCCGAGGCCCTTGTGCCCCTCGGAAGCATCCAGATCCCAGGGCCGACAGGGCAACGGTACCCCCGACGGCCACTTTGATAAAGTCGCGGCGTGATAGCTCTCCGTTATCTCTTTTTCCCACGTGCGGTGATTCTCCTTTTGCTTTTTTTGGCGATCCGCCCCTCATCTCCCTTGAGCCAGGCAATTGCCCCCCCGATAAAGCCTCCAACCACCACCAGCCCGAGCACATCCACATCATAGTCAAAGGTAGTGGGCAGGTTGAACATCGGCAGGAGGGCCTGGGTGATCAGGGGCAAAATCCCCATGCCCAAGAGACCGGCGATAAGGCCGATGGCACCCCCGCCGATCCGCCTCCCCAATCCTTTGGAAGGGGCGAGGCAGCCGAAGACCGCTCCTAAGAGAGGCCAGGCAATTAAGACGGGATATTGTACAACCCTGCTCAGGAGCCAGGTGGCAAGGATGACGCCTCCTCCCAGTATCCCCCACCACAAGCATAGCCAGCTTCCTTTAGCACGGTGTGGGCGCTGGGCAACGGCCCCGAGGAGTATGCCGGTGACCAACCACCCGGCGATTTGTAGATCAATCAGTTCATAGACGATGATTCCGATCACACCGGCGGCTGCGCCCAGCGCGATACCCAGAGCCACACGCTTCATCCTTGCCCCCCCCTGTATGGCAGGGACCGCAAGGCCCTTGTTACGGTCTCGCGGGTTTTCCCGTCGAGGACCAGGACTACGATATCCTCCGACAGCAATGCCCCGCCGTCTCCCTTCCTGCTCTTGCCCAAAAAAAGCCCTTCTTTTAAAGCACCCTGCTTAATGACCCCGGATGACCGGAGGGATTTAAAGGCCTCCAGGGCCTGGGGATGGCCCGCATAACGCACCATGATGACCCTGAGGGGTTGAGCCTCCGGTTTATAGAGAAAGGTGATACCTTCAGCGCCCTTGCTCAAAAAGAGTACATCTTGATTGGAGAGGAAATAGCCGTTGTTGAGGGCGACCTGCCCCCGGAAATAGAGCAGCGAATCCGCTACCACCCACTGGGGGGGAAGGAAGGCGAGGATCGCAGGTCTTTCCCCTTCCTGGGGGATCTTCTTGCTGATGGCCTGCCCTAAGGCCAGGAGGATATCCTTGAACTTCTCGTTATCGGAGAGGGCCCGCACGCAATACCTCCCCTTCCAAAAGGACAAAAGCCCGCGCGCATAGGTGGCATCCTGCCCTATAGGGGGGTGCTCACCCTGGGTGTCGAAGGTATAGACCCCGTAGGCATGGGCCGGGGTGTCCATCTGGTAGATCTCTACGGTGACCTCCCCCTCTTTGGCCTTGTACCGCTGTACGCATGCCTGCTCAAAACCATATTCGTAATAGAGCTCGGCGCCCCCGTCCATGTAGTCGAAGAGTTTTTTACCATCGTAGATCCGGGCCTCACCATCTTTTTTGATCTTGATCCCCTGCGCCTTGACAGCAGAGGGGAGGAACCCCTGCAAGCCGCTGCTGCCTCCTCCTGCGCAGCCGAGCATCAGGATGGGGAGGAGGAAGATCACTGCCCATATCCTTTTCAATCTCGTATCCTCCTTGTTTTCTTATCTTCCATTGTAAATACGCTCCTGCTGGGGAGTCATACAGCATGCGCCTTGTGTCAGAGGGCAGGGGCGAGTTAATCTCAACGCCGCATCGATAATGACGATCGGCAGCTTATTGTGTCCCTTTCACCAATTCATAGGGCCATCGTGAAACGCCTCCCCAGACCATGAGCCGGGTGTATCCTTGCTTCTCCAACTTCTTAAAAACACCATAGGCGCGACCACCGGTCTCACAGCACAAAATAAGGTATTTGTCCTTGGACAGCTCACCCAGACGGATGAGTATAGTGGAGGAAGGGAATGACTTGGCCGTGGGGATGTGGCCCTTCTGATACGCCGAGGGCGGGCGGACGTCGATGATCCAAATTGAACTATCCGGCTTATCGACTAATTCTTTTAGTTTTTCCGGCGGTAGATATTGTTTGAGCATTGCCCCGTCGGAACCGACAGTCCCCTCATAGCAACCGGTTACAAGGAGAGCAAGAACAATACCGAGGCTTGCCAAGGCTATGTTGAGAATAGTCTTTTTTGTTTTCATCGGGTCCCTCCTGGTGTTTTATAATGATTATTATCGAGGCGGGATGCAGCGTATTAACTTATTGTCTTATTATAGTAACCATTTTCTCGCAATACAAGGACTCTTTTACGCAGGATGCCGGCAGGGGAAAAGAGGACCTCTTTATGAAAGGCGGAAGGCAGAGATTATTATTTAGCCCTTCTGCTCCGCCAGGGGAGCTTGGCCCACCCGAGGCGCTCTCTGCCGAGGACCTTTTTTCGGACAAAACGATGCAGAATGAGGTTGAAGGGGAAATAGATGGCCTTATTGGCCAGGGTAGGAGGGTACTCCCACTGAAACCTCTTAAGGATGGCGGGGTACGAATAGTACTCCCGCCAGGTCCACGCCCATCCTTCCTGGAGCTCTTCCCTCGTCATCCCTCGGGGGTGGAAGTGGGGGGCGCGGGCCTCCTGATCTTCTAAAAGCCACCA
>Ga0299915_10001261_pt1 | contig 18786 bp, 26 predicted proteins | sample RVTome_13_FD_200263 | JGI IMG/M metagenome (GOLD analysis project Ga0299915, IMG submission 200263) | Soil microbial communities from uranium-contaminated site in the Upper Colorado River Basin, Wyoming, United States - RVT92D227 (version 2) ... | reverse complement strand
CGCGTGCCGCGCGCGCCGGCGCTCCACCTCCCGAGGCCTCGCTCGTGGTCGTCACCGGCCCTGCCGGTGGTGGCTTCGCGAACTTCGTCGGCGGGGTTGGTGGGGTCGGTGGCGGTGGCGGTGGCGTGAGGCAGTTGTCACCGAGCGTCACGGACGCGAGCTCGACGCTGACCTCGTTCGGGACCCTGGCTTCGCTGATCGCGCAGCTCGCGAGCGCGAGCGCGGTGAGCATGTGGAATCTGGTCATGTTGCTGGCAATCCTTTCGATCAGGTCGGGACCGGCGGTGCGAGCCGCGCCGGCGTGATCGATTGTTTCTCGACGGTGCGGTTCGCGCTGCCGATCGTCACGGTCACGCGAAGCTGGAACGTCTTGCTGTGCGCGCTCCAGCGCCCGTTGGTGAGCTTGTCCCAGCTGGGAGAATTGAGCTCGTAGGTCGACGCGACGGTCTGATCGGCGGCGATCGTCTCGTCCCAGGCGACATAGCTGCCCTCGGCCGTCCAGCGGGCCGGTGAGCGCGCGGTCAGCACCTCGAGGACCTTGCCCTTGGGGTCGAGCAGCTCGACCTTCTTGATCTTGATCGTCGTGCGCGTCGCGCCCGCGGGTGCCTTGAACGACAGCTGCATCGACGTCTGATCGCACCGCGAATGGCCGCCGCAGTCCGGGCCGCCGCAATCGCCCGGCGCCACCACCGAGGGCGATGCGGGGCTCGAGGGCCTCGGCTTCGCGGGCCTCGCCGGCTGTGGCGGCGGTCGACCGCAGTCGTCGGCCAGCGTGACCGCCGCGAGCTCGACGGAGACATCCTTCGCCGGGGTCGCATCGCTGGTTGCACAACCCGCGGCGAGCGCCGCGAGCTGCAGGAATCGATTCGTTCTCGTCATGTGACCTGGCTCCGAGGGGAACGGGTGATCGTATCCGATTTCACGTCGGGACCGGGGGCGGCAACATCGCCGGGGTGATCGACTGCCGATCGACGGTGCGATCCTTCGAGCCGATCGTCAGGATGACGCGCAGCTGGAACGTCTTGCTGTGGGCGTTCCACCGGCTGCCGGTGAGCGTGTTCCAGTCGGGTGCGCTGAGCGAGTAGCTCGCGGCGAGCGTCTGGTTCGGCGCGATCGTCTGATCCCACGGGGTGTAGCTGCCGTCGGTGGTCCACCGGGTCGGCGACCGAGGCGCCAGCTTCGCGAGCAGCTTGCCGTCGGTGTCGAGCAGCTCGACGAGCTTCACGCGAACGTTCGTCGGCTCGCTGCCGTCCGAGGCGCGAAGCGAGAGCTGCATCGAGGTCTGATCGCAGTGCTGGACGTAGGACCCACCGCAGCTCCCCATGCTCGGGTTGCACGGTGCGGCGGCACCTGGGGGCGGCGGCATCGGCGCTTCCGCGGGTGCCATCGCGATCGGCGGCGGAATGAAGCCATGGTCGCCGCAATCATCACCGAGCGTCACCGCCGCGAGCTCGACCCGAACATCGGTCGCGGTGGGTTGCTTCGTGTCGGGGGTCTGCGAGCTCGTCCAGCAGCCGGCGAGCAGGGCGGTTAGTACGGTGAATCTAGTCATTTACGTGCCTCGGAGATGAAACGTCCCTACCGGAAAACCGGTCTGAACGGCGCTAACGTGGCCCAACTCAAGCTCGATCTACTGCAGTCCGTCGAACGCCACGACGCTCGCGTTGTTGAGGCCGGCCGCGTTCGCCTCGTCGGTGTCGATGTGCATGTCGAGCTCGTACGCGGCGTTCACGCGCACGATGACATCCCCCATCGTCATCTCGCGATCGCCCTCGACGCGGACCTTGATCATGTCCTGGTCGCCGACGCCGTAGTCCTTCGCCTGCGCGGGACTCATGTGCACGTGACGATGCGCGAGGATCACGCCGCTCGGGATCGTGATCGCGCCCGCCGGGCCGCGCAACATGATGCCGGGCGTGCCGTCGAGCTTGCCGCTCTCCCGCAGCGGCGGCGAGACGCCGAGGACGAACGCGTCGGTGCGCGCGACCTCGACCTGCGTCTGCTTGCGAAGCGGCGCGATGATCGCGACGCTGCGAACCTCGCCCTTGGGACCGACGAGATCGACGGTCTCGCGCGTCACGTATTGGCCCGGCTGCGTGACCTCGCGCTTCTTGGTCAGCTCGTAGCCGGGACCGAACAGCGCGTCGGTGTCGTGACGGCTGAGGTGGACGTGACGGACGCTGACGCCGACCGGGATCGGCTTCGCGCGGATGCTGCGGATCGCGCCGGTCGAGCCCGCCACGCACCGCATCGCCTCGCGCGCGATCATGCGCTCCTCGTCGGTGGTCACCACGAACACCTTCGTCGGCGAGCGCGGCTTCGAGATCTCGGCGATGCCGCCGTGGTCGCTCGCTCGCCGCGTGCGGTTCGCTTCGTCGTCGAGCACGATGCCCATGTAGAACAGGCCATCGCAGACCCGGTCGCGAACGCGCACCGAGTTCTCGCCGATGCCGCCGGTGAAGACGACCGCGTCGGCACCCCCCATGACGGCGGCGTAGGCACCGATGTACTTGCGGATCCGGTGCGTGAAGACCTCGATCGCGAGGCGCGCGCGTGGATCGCCGCCATCCGCGGCCGTCTCGATGTCGCGAAAGTCAGAGCCGATGCCGGAGAGCCCGGCGAGCCCCGACTTGCGGTTGAGTAGCTCGTCGATCTTGTCGTAGGTCATGCCATCGCGCGCGAGCAGGAGCGGGATCGCGGGATCGAGATCGCCGGAGCGCGTGCCCATGACGAGGCCTTCGAGCGGGGTCATGCCCATCGAGGTCTCGACGGAGATGCCGCCATCGATCGCGGTGACGCTCGCGCCGCCGCCGAGGTGACACGTGATGAGCTTGAGCTTCGAGAGATCGGTCTGCAGGTGCTCGGCCGCCGAGAGCGCCATGAACTGGTGGCTCGGCCCGTGGAAGCCGTAGCGACGCACGCCCTTCTGGAGATAGAGCTCGTGCGGGATCGCGTAGGTATAGGCGTGCGGCGGCAGCTGCGCGTGGAACGCGGTGTCGAACACGGCGACGTGCGGCACCGACGGAAACACTTCCTTCGCCGCGCGGATCCCCGCGAGGTTGACCGGGTTATGGAGCGGCGCGAACGCCGCGCACTCCTCGATGATGGCCTCGACCTTGGCGTCGATCAGCGTCGGGGTGATCAGCCGCTCGCCGCCATGGACGACGCGATGACCGACCGCGCCGAGCGCACCTGGCTCCGGCAACGGACCGCCGGCGCGCGTGAGGTGGGCCATGATCGCGCGCAGCGCGTCGGCGGAGCTGCGGCCCACGATCGGAGTGCTGCCGGTCTCGTGGACGTGCGCCGCCTCGGCGGTACCGACTCGCTCCACGCGCCCGACCGCAAGCCGTGCCTCGGTATCCATCTCGTAGAGGTTGTATTTGACGGACGTCGAGCCGACGTTGACGACGAGGACCTTCATTGGCGACGAATGCTAGCAGCGGCCCGCGTTGCCGGTCTCGCCGCGACCGAATATCGTCGCGGCCATGGAAGATCAGCTCGTGGAGCTCGAGATCAAGCTCGCTTACCAGGAGCGCAGGGTCGCCGAGCTCGACGCGCTCGTCCGCACGCTCGCGGCGCGGATCGAAGGCACCGAGCGCGACCTTGCCGACCTCAAGCGAACCTTCACGCCGCCGGCGCCTGTGAACGAACCACCGCCGCACTACTAGGGGCGGGCCTGCCCGATCGTCGAGGCGTCCACGGTGGCCGTGGGAGTTATGGTGAAACGGTCATGTCGCATCACCGCTTCGAGCAGGCCCTACGTCGCGAGCACGTCCGCGAGCAACTCGCGGCACTCCAGCCCGGTGGCTCGCCGCAGCGCGCGATCCGGGTGGTGTCGGCCGCCGTGATCGAGCCGCGCGCGGCGAAGACGCCGTGCCCGCACTGCGGTGGGTTCTATCGGATCGACGAGCACACGGCGGTCCGGGGCCTTCGCCGCGCCGACGTGACGTGCCGGCACTGCAGCGTGCCGCGAACGCTGTGGTTCCGGATCGTCGACCCCCACCCGAACTAGGGACGCTTTCCACTTTCACAACTTCGCGCGCTGAAAGCCGGCTCGGTCAGGTCGGACCGATTCCGAGCGGCTCGGCGGTTGCGGGTATGCACGGATAGACCTGCTCGGCCGGTGTCACGAGCTCGGTCGTGCCGACGCGGCCGATCGCATCGAGCGTCCCCAGCTCACGGGCTCGGCTGGGCCGACGCCGGGCGTGCCGCGATCCGCTTCGCGAGGTCACCCGAGTCGACCAGCTTCTGCACCTCCTCGGCGCCACCGACCAGCACGCCCTTGACGAACACCATCGGGAACGTCGGCCAACCGGTCCACATCTTGAGCGCGGTGCGCCGCCGCCACGTGCTCAGGTAGCTGCCGTACTCGAGGTAATGAAACTCGATGCCGGCGGTGCGGAGTGCCTTGCGAGCGCGACGCGGGTACGGGTTCTGCTTCATCCCGACGACGACCACGTCATGCGCGGAAACCGCGGCTTCGACTTGCTCGACGATGTCGCGATGGCTGTTCGAGATCTTGTCGCGAATCGCCGGATCGATCCGGTCCTGGGCAAGGAGGTGACGCTGCATGGACGGCACCGTACACCTCCGAGACCGTCGCGGCGAGCGATGGCCCCCGACCCCGAAATACCGCGAGAACCACCACCATCCGCTCCCCAGCGGGAGCGCGTGGAGCGAAGCCGACGCCCTGCTGTGGTGATTCTGCCGACGTCTCGGCCCGACGCGCTACTCGACCTGGGTGATCGTCAACATGCGCTTGCCGAGCTCGCACTCGTCATCGAGGGACCGGCCGAGCAACATGCGTCCGATCGGCGATGTGGGAGTGAGCACCGTGACGTCGCCCGGCAGCACGTGGCCACCACCGTGCGCGGCGAGGAGGAACACGCGGCTGCGGTGTTCTTCCTCGACGTGAACGATCGCGCCGAGCGTGATCGGGGCATTGCCGGACGCGCGCGGCTGCCACGCACCGATCTGCGCGACCGCGGTCTCGAGGTCCGCCACGCGCTGCGCGTGACCGCGCGCCAGATACGACTGCTCGAGCCCGCGCGTGTCCTTGTCGTTCTCGGGGCGCGCCTCGGCGTGCGTCGCGCCCTCGACGGCGGCCTTGTGAGCGGCGCGCGCGGCAGCCAGATCCGCCTCGAGTCGCTCGAGCAGCGCGAGCTTGAGCGCGGCCTTCGAGCTGCTCACGTCGGCGCTCCGAGGTCGACCCTGCGCCACAGCTCCTCGCGTGGACTGCAGTGATACATGTCGAGGAAGATCTCGTACGCGCGTTCGGGACACGGCGCGATGTAGAGGTCGACCGGCTTGTCACAGCTCAGCAGGCTCTCCATCGCCGAGCCCTTGCGTGCCGCGTGGGCCTGGTTGAAGTCCTCGCCCCACGGCTTCGAACCGCCGGCGCAGGTCACGCGCGTCAGCCAGGTCAGGACACCGTGCAGGCCACAAGCTTGGATCGGTGCCTGCTGCGTCGTGACGGTGTCGCCGAACCGACGATCGTGCGCGCCTCGGCGCGCACCGGCCTGCGCTGCATCGAGGTGGTACGAGCCATCCTCGCGCTCGGGCAGACAGTTGCCGCGCCGGTGGACGGTGTGTTGCTGCGGCGTGGTCGAGGTCGTGCCGCCTCCACAATTCGCGGCGAGGACGAGCGAGAGGACCGCCGGAATCGAGCGCATGACGTAGCCTACGCTGGTACGTCCGAGCTCGCGGGAATCTGCGCGCACGGAGAGGGGTTGAGCCAACGTGATCCGGGGTGCCACCAGAGCTGACTACGGAACGTTCGCGACCCTGTTTCGCGAGCTCGGGACCGACGACGCCACGCCGACGATTGATCGCTGGACGTCCGACCTCGTACGGGAGACGCTGATCTCCGAGCGCGATGGCAAGGTGCTGGGTTACGTCAGCTTCTACACGCTCAGCGAAGCCGGTCATGTTCGCAACCTCGTCGTGGCGCCCGAGGCGCGCAATGATGGAGTCGGCGACGAGCTCATGCGAGCGGCTGCGAACGCGATGCGCGCTCGTGGCATCGGCGAGTGGCACCTCAACGTGAAGCGCGACAACGAGCCGGCGATCCGGCTGTACGAGAACCTCGGCATGCACGTCGAACACCGCTCGACGGTGCTGCGCGTACCGTGGCAGTGCGTCGGTGCGTTGCCGCACGAACCGGCCACTGCCCTGCCGGTCGCGCCCGAGGAGGACGACGACATCGAACGCGCGCTCGGGTTGCTCGCCGGGCGGATCGCGATGTTGCGCATGCGCACCGGACGCGCGCTGGTGCAATTGCGCGACGAGCGATGCGCTCCGATCGGATTCGCTTCGTTCGATCCGGCGCTGCCCGGCGCGATGCCTTTTCGCATCGTGCGCTCCGGGCTCGCCGGTACGTTGCTCGACGCGTTGCGGCCGTACGCGACCGGCGACCACCTGCAGATCGTGGTCGACGACGACACCGCGCTCGCCGAGTTGCTGCTCTCCGGCGGTGCCGAGGCGCGACTCCAGCTGTTGCACTACCGCGGTGCGCTGCCGGACTGACCGCCGTCCCTGCCCTCCTCGCCGGCTCGTGCTCGACGTCGACGGTGCAGCTCGCGAACGAACCAGCGGTTGCGACGCTCGCGGCAAACGGCTTCACCGACGTGCGCCGCTTGAAGCGGATGCGCGGCGCTGCAGTGCACGCGTCTCCTGGATCTGGACGCTCGCAAGCGCGGGCGCCGGATGACGTCACGTCAAGCATCCAGCGAAGGCTTCGTGTCCGCATGACGCTCTCGAACGGATTGGTGTTTGCACGTTGATCTCTGCGAGGATTTCGTCACGTCCAGCGAGCAGATCGTCGGGATGTAGCTTGCGTATCGAACGCCGTGGTAAGGACACGGTCCAGTCGAGACTCTGTCGTGATGGCGTCGTGCGTCACAGGCGAGCCATGCATCGCAATCTCGGCTATGCTGACCAACCACACAAACTGAGAGCTTCCCATGGCCGATCGAAAAGCAACCTTCGCCAAGCGTCAACGCGAGACCGAGTTGAAGGACCGCGCGCGCGAGAAGGAGGCGCGCCGCGTTGCAAGGCGTGCTTCGCCCAGCGACACCAAGGGGCCGCAGATCGCGTGGGATGAGGCAGTTCGCTACGTCGAATCACCACTTACGGGTGATCTCGCACCATCGGTCGACCCGGGCGACGACGAGAATCCGCCGCCTCCCCCGATTCCCGATGGCCCGACCCGTCCGAGCCAGCCGATCGTCGCAGCCCCCACGCCCGTGCGGCCTCCGGTGGTCTCGGCGCCACCCGTCGTGAAGCCCGTCGAGCCTCCAGCCGCGCCTCCGGTCGCCGTTGCGCCTCCGGTCGCCGCCGCGCCTCCGGTCGCCGCCGCGCCTCCGGTCGCCGCCGCGCCTCCAGTCGCTGCCGCTCCGGCCACGAAGAAGTCCTCGAAGTCGACGGCTGCCAAGCCCACCGATCCGACGCGTTAGCAGCGGCCGTCGTTCGACGGTAGCTCCGCGTGCACGAGCAGAAACGCGCTGTCGGCTGCGGTCGCCCGGGCTGGTTTTCCGGGTGAGAAGATCTAGGCTTGCACCATGGCGGTCGCCGCGGCCCTGCAAGATGCCTATCGAGTTGGAGTCGCGGTCGTGCGCGTGCTCGGGGACTCCACGAAGACGCACGAGATCCATCGGGTCGAGGAGATCACCGGACGTCCCCGCTACCGGCAGGTGATGGCCGAGCTGGCTGCGACCGGCGAGGGACGGCGGCTGCTCGCCGAGCGGCCGGAGCTGTCGAGCGATCACGTCGACTACGATCACCTGCGCGCGTTGCCCGAGACCACGTTTGGCAACGCGTACGTCCGTCACCTCGACGACAACCACATCACCGCGGACTACCAGGCCGCGGCGACTCGTCACGTCGACGATCCGGACATGGCGTACCTGATGCGACGGTTTCGCCAGACCCACGACGTGTGGCACGCGCTCCTCGGGATCGGGATCACCGGCCACGAGGAAGTGCTGATCCACTGGTTCTCGTTCGGCCAGCTGCGGCTTCCCGTCTCGGCGCTCATCATGGTGTTCGGCACGATGAAGCACCTGCTGCTCGAACGCCGGTGGGACGCCCTGCGCCACTCGATGCTCGAGGCGTATCGCGGGGGTCGCGATGCTGTACCCCTGCTCGGCGTGTACTGGGAAGATCTGTGGGAGGCGCCGCTCGAGGAAGTGCGTCGCACCTATGGCATCAAGCCGCTCGATCGCACGCGGTTCGATTAGTGGCGAAGAAGCGTCCCGAACGGACCGCGCGGCGAGCGGAGGAACGTGCGGCGCGCCAGCTCGTCCGCGATCGCGAGAAGCTCGCGGCACTCGTGCCCGGAGGTTCGCAGGAGCGGCCGATCGCGGTCGCCTCGACGGCGATCATCGAGATCCGCGCACGCGCGACGCCCTGCCCGCAGTGCGAGGGCGAGCTGCGGGTCGGCGAGCATCGCGCGCCGTCCTCGGGGTTTCGCGCGGTCGGCGTGACGTGCACGCGCTGTCACGTATCGCGCGAGCTGTGGTTCAAGCTCGTCTCGAGCGATCCGAACTAGCCGACCCGCCCGCGCGCTTCGATGGTGATCCGCACCGGCGTCGCACTCGTCGTAGCGGACGCGCAGCAGCACCCGGAACGGCTCCATCATCGGCGCTTGCCCACGAGCGACTGGTGCGCGCTCTCGATCACCGCGGCGATCTCCGTCCACGCGGCGTCGCGATCGAGCCGCACGCCGATCCATCCTCGATAGCCGACGTACGGCGGGACGAAGTAGTGATCGGGATTACTGTCGACGAGCATCGCCTGCGCGCCGTCGGGTGCGGCACACCACAGCGCGAGCCGGCCATCGTCGTGGTGGTTGTCGACGATGTAGACGAACACCTGCTTCTTGAAGAAGAACGTCGGTGCTCCGTGGCTGGGCTTCTCGCTCACCTCGGGGAGTGCGAGACAGAACTTGCGAACCTTCGCGAGCTGCGCCCGCGCCGCTGGCCCCGGGGTCAGCCGGTCCGCGGGCGCCGCGGCTCGGGTCCGTGGCTTCACGGCCGGCTTCGCGGGTGTGCGCTTCGCCGCCACGACCTCACCCGAGGAACGCGCGCAGGTCGAACGCGAGGTCTTCTTCTCGCTGCTCGAGGCCGGCGACGCTGCGCCACGACCGCGAATCTCCGCAGGCCTGGCAGATCTTGATGTCGCGCCCGCCGTTGCGACCCTGGATGATGTAGCTGAGCACCGCCTGCTCGTGGCACTTCTCGCAGCCGTGCAGGAAGAGGTCGTCGCGACGAAACCCGCGCTTCGACAGCTTGTACTCGAGCGTCGCGAGGTCGTCGATCGCCATGAGCACCATCGTACGCGATCTGTAGCCGGATCGCCGACCGGTGCCTATTCGCCGGTGACGAACGTGAAGCGGATCATGCCGTGCAGCGACTGCGTGCTGCCCGACAGGCCCACGTCCATGCCGTCGTCCTCGACGCTCGTCAGGATCGGCACCGCGGCTCCGACTTCGACGCCGAGCGCGAAGTTCTTGTGGAGGTAGTAGTCACCGCCGATCCCGGCGAGCACCGGGATGAACGTCGCGCTCGCCTCGGTCTTCATGCCCATCGTCTCGCTGGTCAGCGTCCCCTTGCCGAACCCGGCCCCGCCGACGAGGTTGAGCCGAGCCTTGCCGTCGCGCGACTGCCAGACGTCGAAGTAGATCATCGGCATGATGTGGATCAAGCTGAACGAGTCCGTGGTGGTGTCGTCCTCGAGCGAACCGGCGGTGAAGCCGAGCTCGGCGCCGATCACCATGTTGCCGGTCCGGTAGCCCACCGAGAATCCGGGCGTGATGATGCTCGTCAGTCCGAGCTGCGTGGCCATCCGGGCCTGCAACTGGAACCCGGTCTGCGGCGGCCCGCCGATCTCGCCGACGACCGGCGCGACCGGCGCTGCCACCGGTTGAGCCACGTACGTCGGCGGTGGTGTCTGTGGCGGCGGCAGCGGCGCGGGCGCACCGGCGTTGGGATCGGGCGGCGGTTCGGTCGGTTGCGCGAGTGCGATCGAGGGCAGACCGAGGAGGAGGACGATCAACGCGAGGCGCTTGGACATGAGGCCGCCAGGATAAACACAAAGCGAATGTGATTACCGCTCGGCCAAGACCGTTCTCGCCCGACGACGATCTGATGCGGGTCGAACACGCGGAGAACTGGCACACCGCGCACAAGAACGGCACCTTACTTGCCCGCGTAGGTCAACCCGGCCGGCCCGTACCACGACAGGATCTCGGGCACGAGCCGTTGTGCCGCGATCGCAGGATCGTGCTTCAGCATCGCGTCGACCTCGGCGCGCTCGGGAACGTCGAAGATGAAGATCCCGGCGGCGGCATTTCGATCGGTCTCGGGCGCATCGATCGGTCCCGCGATCAGGAGCTTTCCGGTCGCCGCCATCGCGTTGATGTTCGCCATGTGACCCTCGAACAGCTGCCTGGTCTCGGGCGTCTTCTCGGGTGTCCACGCCGGGCCGCGACGCAGCAGCACCAGGATGTAGGGCTTCATCTGGACCTCCGGCTTGGCTGGAGCTATTGGGGTCGCGGCACATCCGAGGATCGCGAAGACGATGAGGGCGGCGCACTTCATGCCGCGCACGATATCGCGTACGGCGGCGAGCCTGCGTGGCTGCCTACCTCCAGGCTGCTACGTTCGGACGATGGATCTCGTCGAGCCGCTCGCCGCGATGCTGCGTGGGCGCCGCGTCGTCGTCCTCACCGGCGCGGGCTGCTCGACGGAGTCCGGGATCCCCGACTACCGCGGTCCCGACACTCCGCCTCGCAAGCGGCCACCGATCCAGCACCGCGAGTTCGTCGATCGCGCCGACATGCGCCGCCGCTACTGGGCGCGCTCGGTGCTCGGCTGGCCGTTGCTCGCCGGCGCGCGACCCAACTCGGCGCACGACGCACTCGCGGCACTCGAGCACTCCGGCATCGTGGCCGGCCTCATCACCCAGAATGTCGACGGTTTGCATCAGGGCGCCGGGAGCCGCGCGGTCGTCGAGTTGCACGGCGCCCTCGCCCGCGTGCGCTGCCTCGGCTGCGATGCCGTGATCGCGCGCGACGATCTGCAGGCGCGCCTGCTCGCGGCAAATCCGGCGTGGCCGGAGCGCGCACGCAGCGTCGAGAGTGCCCCGGACGGCGACGCCGATCTCGCGGACGAGCTCGTGGCGGACTTCGAGGTGATCGCATGCGCCGCGTGCAGCGGCGTGCTGATGCCCGACGTCGTGTTCTTCGGCGGCAGCGTGCCGCGCGCGACGCTCGATGCGGCGTGGGCGACCTTCGATCGAGCGGAGGTGCTGCTCGTGGTCGGCTCGTCGCTCACGGTGTTCTCGGGCTATCGCTTCGTGCGGCGAGCCGCGGAGCGTGCGGTGCCGGTCGCGATCCTCAATCGCGGGCCGACGCGGGGCGACGACCATGCTGCGCTGCGCGTCGATGCGCGAGCCGGCGAGACCCTCGTGGCGCTCCAGCACGCCCTGACGTAGCGTAGCCGCGGTGAGCACGTTCTGGTCGGTCCTCATCGCGTCGCTGATCCTCGGCGTCGCGATCCTCCTCTTGCTGGCGTGGGAGCTCCGCGTGTCACGCCGGCGCGGGCGGCAGATCGCGACCAGGGGCTGGACCCTCTCCAACCTGAGCTGCGGCGTGATGCGCACGCTGTCGGTCGCGGTGATCCAGGGGCCGCTGTTCGCCGGCTATGTCTGGGTCGCGGGCAACATCCGCTGGACGTGGCCCTTCGAGTGGTGGACCTGGCTCGCCGGCTTCGTCGCGATCGACCTCGTCGAGTATCTCTCGCATCGCGCGTCGCACGAGCGGCCGCTCCTGTGGGCGATCCACGCGGTGCACCACCAGTCCCCCGAGTACAACCTCTCGCTCAACTTCCGGCTCGGCATGCTCGGGCCGTTCACCGCGCTGCCGTTTCACCTGCTGCTCGCGCTCGCCGGCATGCCGCCGGTGATGTTCGCCGTGCTGCTGCCGATCCAGGCCGCCGGGATGATCCTCACGCACTCGCGGTATCCGGGCACCCTCGGCCCGCTCGGCCTCTTGCTCAACGCGCCGGCGTGGCACCGGGTGCACCACAGCGCCGTGCACGCGCACCGCGATCGCAACTACGGCGCGGTGTTCATCGTGTGGGATCGCTTGCTGGGCACCTTCACCGACGGCTCGCAGGTGCCGCCGCGCTGGGGCATCGACGACGAGCCGACGACGATGAACCCCGTCGAGTCCAACGTCGGGCCGTGGCGATCGTTGATCGGCCGCGTGCAGCAGGACGGCCTGCGCGCCCTCTGGCGCTGGTGATCACTTGCGATAGACGGACGTCGACGGCGGTTCCTTCGCGAGCGAGTTCCGCGTGGCCTCGACCCGCGCGAAGAACGCCAGGAAGTTCTCGCCGAGGATCTTCTTCACGCGCGCCTCGGAGTGTCCGCGTCGCAGCAGCTCCTCGGTGAGCTTGGGAAGCATGGAGACATCGTCGAGGCCGATCGGCGTATCCGAGACACCGTCGTAGTCGGTGCCGAGCCCGACGGCATCCTCGCCGGCGACCTTGATGACGTGCTCGATGTGATCGACGACCTTCGTCCACTGCGTACGCAACGGAGTGCCGAGCTTCTTGAACATCGCGCTCCGCTGGTCGGCTGCCTTCGTCGGGTCGTCCTTGTACTTGTTCCGGATCGCGATCCACTCCTTCTTGATCGTCGCGAGCTTCGTCTTCATGTTGTCGTACGCCTTCTGGTCGAGGAACACGGAGCCGAAGTTGATGTTGATCATCCCGCCCTTCGCGGCGATGCGCTTGATCTGATCGTCGGAGAGGTTGCGCGGCATGTCCGCCAGCGCGCGGACCGACGAGTGCGAGGCCATCACCGGCGCGCGCGAGATGGCGAGCACGTCGTCGACGGTGTCGTCGGAGACGTGCGAGATGTCGACGATCATGCCGAGGCGATTCATCTCCATCACGACATCGCGCCCGAAGTCGGAGAGCCCGCCGTGCACCGCGGACTTCTTCGGATCGAAGTCGGGCTCGTAGAACGGACCCGACGAGTCCGCCCAGTGGTTCGTGTTCGTGTGCGTCAGCGTCATGTAGCGGATCCCCGCGCGATACATCTGGCGCAGGATCGCGAGCGAGTCCTCGATGGCGTGGCCACCCTCGATCCCCATCAGCACGGCGATCTTGCCGCCTTGCTTCGCCGCGCGAATCTCGGCGACCGAGCCCGCGAGCGTCAGCTCCCTGGGATGACCGTCGACGACGCGATGGGTGAGATCGATCAGCTCGAGCGCGCGTCTCGACGCGCCACGGTCGGCGTACGAGGCGGCGACATAGATCGAGAAGAATGGTGCGGTCAGGCCGCCCTGCGTCGCGCGGGGGAGATCGAAGTGATCGGTGGCGCCCGGCTTCGCGACGTCGGCCCACTTGTCGGCGAGCTGGTCCGGGGCGTCGAGGTGCGTGTCGACGATGATCGCGTCGCGATGCAACGCCTTCGCGCGGTTCGCTAGGTCCTTGTCATCCGCGAACGCGAGGCTGGGAACGAGGAGGAGTGCCAGCAGGGTGTGCCGCATGGCGTGGAGAGTGACACGCGAGCGCGGGAAGGTCCGTCGCCGGCTACACGAGTATTCGGGGACCGCGAGTAGCCACCGGCAAGGCTCGCGACCGACTCGATTTCCTTCGGTCTGATCCGGCGGGCGGCGATGCGTGCACGAGTGACGAGCAGTGCGCGTTCACGGCGACCAACCAGACCGCGAGCTGCCATCCCGCGGGCTTCTGCACGATCGCGTGTGCCGGTTCCTGCCCCGATCTGTTCGGCAGGGCACCGACGTTCTGCATCGCAGACGCGCGATCGACGACGCCGAGAGGCCTGTGCGTCGTCCAGGCCGCGTCGCAGAACGCCAGCTGCAGCGCGCTCGCCGGGACGACGAACCGCAACGAGCCACGCTTCGTCGGGACGAGCGGCGCCGCGGCCGCGACGGCGAACGTCTGCGCTCCACGCTAGGCATGCGATCGCCGGCACTCTGCCGGAACACCCGCGTTCGCAGTACCCTCGCCACATGTCGGATCTCCCGCAACGCTTCACCGAGGCCCAGGCACGCATCAAGCCCGTCACCGGGCTCGGCAACGACGTCATGCTCGAGCTCTACGCGCTCTACAAGCAGTCCACCCTCGGTGACGCTTCCGGAGCTCGCCCCGGCATGATGGATATCAAGGGTCGCGCGAAGTTCGACGCGTGGGCCAAGCACAAGGGCAAGTCGAAGGACGCCGCGATGGAGGCGTACATCGCGCTCGTCGGACATCACGCGAAGTAACGACTCGCTGTCCTGGGCCATCGGTCAATCGTACGCCTCGTCGAGCGGCAGCGCGTGCACTCCCACGACAGCATCGAGGTCGAGCGGGCCGAAGAGATGCGGAAAGTCGTCGTGGTCCGTGCGCTCGAATCGCAGCTCGCTGCGCAGGCGCGCCGGATCGATCTGAAGGAGCACGAGGTCCGGGACGGCGCGATAGAAGCGCTGCAGCGTGCCCCGCCATTGCTCCTCGGTCGACAGATGGATGAAGCCCTCGCTCGCGAGCGACGGCGCGCGGTACTCGCGCGCTCCCTGCGCCGCCTCCCACGCCGCGCGCGTCGTGATGTGGAACAGCGGCTTCACAACGCAAGCGTCATCGCGACGTCATCGATCTGCTGGTTGTCGACCCGGAACCGATCGCGCGTCGTGCCCACCTCGACGAACCCCAGGCTCAGATAGAGGGCACGCGCCGGCTTGTTGAGCGCGAACACGCCGAGATCGATCCACGCGAGGCCGTGCTCGCGCGCCCAGGCGATCGTGCTGCCCATCATCTCGCGACCGAACCCACGGCCGCGCGCCGCCCGCTCGATCCCGATCCCGAGCGTGGCGCGGTGCAACTCCGCCGGCAACTCGCCGCCCTGGAGATCCACATGGCCGTGGATCACACCGTCGAGCACGAGCCCCCACGTCCGGATCCAGTGCGGCTCGTCGAGGCGCCGCGTCCACCCACCTCGATGACGCGCGACCGTCGCGGCTTCCTCGAACGGCTCGTCGGCGGAGCGCGGGCGAAAGATCACGTCGCCATCGCGCCCCGACTCGGCAGCACCACGACGAAAGTGAGCGCACAGCGCCTGCAAGTCGGCAGCCCCGAGCATGGCGATCGACGACATGACAACGGAATGTTACCCCGCCTTGATCGCCGGGTGGCGTGGGGCGATCCTCGGGTCATGTCATCGCCGTGGCGCCTCGATGGTCGTACCGCGCTCGTCACCGGTGGTAGCCGCGGGATCGGGCGCGCGATTGCCCTCGAGCTCGGCGAGCTCGGCGCGCGCGTGCTGATCGTCGCGCGCACTCCGGCCGATGTCGACGAGGCGACCATCGCGCTCGGTGTTACCGGCCTCGCCGCCGATGTCACGAGTGCCGTCGACCGGCTGCGCATCGTCGCGTTCGTGCGCGAGCACGCCCCACTCCACGTGCTCGTTCACAACGCGGGCGGCAACGTGCGGTCCCCGCTCATCGGCTACGACGACGACACGATCGAGCGCATGATCGCGCTCAACCTCACCTCACCCGTCCTGCTCTCGCGCGACCTCCACCCGTACCTGCGCGCCGCCGGGGATGCCAGCGTCATTCACGTCGGCTCGGTCGCCGGGCACGTCGCGCTCCCGACCGGTGTCGCGTACGCCGCCGCGAAGGCCGGGCTCGCACAGGCCGCACGCACGCTCGCGCTCGAATGGGCGAAGGACGGCATCCGCGTCAACACCGTCGCGCCGTGGTACACGCGCACCCCGCTCGTCGAGCCGGTGCTGAGCCGCCCCGAGTCGCTCGCCGCGATCATCGCGCGTACGCCGCTCGGCCGCATCGCCGAGCCACGCGAGGTCGCCACCGCGGTCGCGTTCCTCGCGATGCGGGCCTCGTCGTACGTCACCGGTCACTGCCTCGCCGTCGACGGCGGCATGACGATCCAGGGCCTCGCCCCGGTCTAGGGCTCGTCGGTAGCGCCGATCGCAGCGCGAGCATCACCGAGCTTTGCGAGGCCGGGTCGTGGTCGCGAGACGCCCGGTTGGCGGATCGGGGGCGTACACGGTCACCACCATCCTGCCGCCGAGCTTGACGACGCTCGCCAGGGTCGCCGGCTCGATCGCGAGCTCGAAGCTCCGAGGCTCCGACTCGCACTGGATTCCGATATTGAAGTCGCGCACGCGCGCCGCACGCCAGCTTCGCCGGGCGGCCGGGCTCAACCGACCGAGGACGCGCACCAGCTCGCGAACCGTGGCGTCGGCGGTCTTCGTCAACTTCGTCGTCTCGTAGTTCGCCCGGGTCACGCCGCGATGCGTGGAGACGTGGAGCTCGAACAGGGCCTGCGAGAGCTGCTCGACGAGCACTCCGCCATCGCCGCTCACTGCGATCTCGAGATCGACGTTCAGGAACTGGGTGGTGGTCATGAGCTGCTCAGATGCCTTCGAGCGCGGCGAGGAACGGCGCCGCGTCGGCGGAGAGCTTGCGGATCTCGTCGACGCTGCAGCCGAGCGCGGTCGCGAAGCGCACGAGCTCGCGCGCCTCGGCTTCCGAGACGTAGCCCTTCGCGAGCACGACGGCGATGCTGTCGACGACGATCAACGCGGCGAGCTCGCCGGGATGCATGTTGGCGCCCCGGAACGGCGCCGCCGATGCGCGGAGCTGGTTCGCCAGCTCGCTCGGGGTGAGCGGCTCGAACAGCAGCAGGTCGTCGAGCGAGAGCGCGAGTCCCGAGCGCGCCTCGACGCGCTCCTGGAGGCGAAGGCCCTCCTCGAGGCCGAGCTCGTCACCGGCCCGTGCGATCGCGAGCACGGCGCGCGCGTAGAGATGCGCGAGCCCGACGTCGAGCAGGCGGAGCTTAGCGGCCACGGAAATTCCCCGACCTGCGCTCCATGAACGCACGCAGACCTTCCTGCATGTCGTCGCTCGCCATCAGCGGCTGGAGATCCGGAAGCAGGCGCGCGGCGGCGGTGGCCTCGGTCTCGGCGAGCGCGGCACGCGACGAGGCGAGCGTGGCATAGACGCCGAGCGGGGCCTGCCGCGCGATCACGTCGGCGAGCGCCGTCGCGCGCGCGAGCTGCGTGCCGGGTTCGACGACCTCCTGCACGAAGCCGATGCGGTGGGCCTCGGCACCATCGAATTCGTCTCCGGTGAGCAGCCAGCGCATCGCATTCGCCCAGCCGACCTCGCGCTGAAACCGGATGGTCGCGCCGCCGACCGGGTAGATCCCGCGCTTGATCTCGATCTGGCCGAACCGCGCGGTGCGTGCGGCGATGCGGATGTCGGTGGCGAGCAGGAGCTCGATGCCGATCGTGAAGCAGATGCCCTGCACGGCGGCGACGATCGGTTTGCCGAGCCGCGGGCCCTGCAGCCCGAGGGGGTCGAGCCCGCCCTCGGGAACGTGGAACTTGCCGCTCGCGAACACCGGGGCCCACTGCACGAGATCGAGCCCGCCGGTGAAGTGGTCGCCGAGGGCGTGCAGGACGCCGACCCGGAGCTCGGGATCGCGATCGAGCTCGCCGTAGGCGCGGCACAGGCCGTCCCACAGCGGCAGATCGAACGCGTTGCGCTTGGCGGGTCGGTCGAGGCCGATCAGGAGCACGTGGTCGCGGCGCTCGAGCTGGATCTGACCGGTCGTCATCCCCGTCAAGGTGGCAGATCGAGTGGCCAGGTCGCCATACCGCTGCGGTCGAAAAGCCTGAACACGGACGTGTGCACTCGCGCTGCAAGTTCGCGAACCCGCAGATCGTGGACTGGGTCACGGCCTGGCCGGGCGCTTGCTATTGCCTCGGTCCATGCAAGCAACCTGGTTTCCGATCGCGGTGATGCTCGTCGGTTGCACCACCGAGCTCGTCGAACCAGAGGGCAACCAGATCGACGAGTACATCGCCTCGCTGCCGTATCTCCCGGTCGAGTCGCCTCAGGTTGCCGAAGGCGACCGCTCGGCCGAGGCCCGCGAGGGCGACTACCAGTGCACGACGCAGAACCTCAAGGAGACGCGCCAGTACGACCGCATCGTGGCGTACGCGGCGAACTCGGACTCGCTCTATCCGGGCGCGATCGTCAGCGCCGACTCGGTGCTCACCGGCCTGTTCACCCAGATCGTGCTGCCGCGCGCACCCGCGACGATCTCGGTCAGCCTCGAGAACCTGGCCGGCGGCAAGACCGCCGTCATCGACGACCCGAGCCTGTCGTCCTATCGCGACGCGCTCTCCGGCATCCTCGATTCCGAGATCACCGGCTCGACGCCCGCGAACCTCTACAGCGAGATCGAACAGGTTCATTCCGAGAGCCAGCTCGACATGGCGCTCGGGATCCAGGCGAGCTGGGGCCTCGGCCTCGCGAGCCTCAAGTCGAGCTTCAACTTCTCGCAGCAGGAGATCCGGTCGCGCTACGTCGTGCGTTACACGCAGGCGTACTACACCGTGGATCTCGACGCGCCGACGTCGCCGAGTGCCCTCCTCCACTCGACCGTCCGACTGCCGGACGTCGAGGCCAAGATGGACGAGCAGCGCCCGCCGGTCTACGTCTCGTCGGTGACCTACGGCCGGATGGTCGTGTTCACGTTCGAATCGGAGTACTCCGCCGAGGAGATGGGCGCCGCGCTCGACTTCGCGTACTCGGGTGGCGTCGACGTCAAGGGTGATGTCTCGGTCACGTACAAGGACATCATCTCGCGCAGCAAGATCACCGCGTTCATCCTCGGCGGCGACGCCGGCAGCGCGGTCAAGACGATCGACAGCTACGAGACCTTGATCGCGTTCATCAAGGAC
>Ga0299915_10001260_pt1 | contig 18787 bp, 16 predicted proteins | sample RVTome_13_FD_200263 | JGI IMG/M metagenome (GOLD analysis project Ga0299915, IMG submission 200263) | Soil microbial communities from uranium-contaminated site in the Upper Colorado River Basin, Wyoming, United States - RVT92D227 (version 2) ... | reverse complement strand
GGTATATCCTATAATGAACCTGCACCGCATACCTTTTCGTTTAATTCACCCCAGGGCGCCTGTATACGGTGCAACGGCCTGGGTACGATTAACCAGATTGACACAGGTAAAATTATTACAAATCCTGAGCTAAGTATCAGGAAAGGCGGACTGGAACCCCTGGGGCCTTACCGGAATACTCTGATCTTCTGGCAGCTTGAGGCCATTGCTTCAAAATATAAATTCACGCTTAATACACCCATTAAGGACATTCCGGAGGACGGCATGAATGTCCTGCTTTACGGAGCAGAAGAAACCTTTAAACTGGAAAATACACCTCTCGGTCTTTCTACTAATTATTTTCTGAGTTTCGAAGGAATTATCAACTATGTGGCAAACCATCTGAACAGTTCCGGACAGAAAGATGATGAAAAGTCGACAGATCAGTATATTCAAAAAATAACCTGTCCTGAATGCCACGGAACCCGTTTGAAAAAGGAATCATTGTATTTCAGAATACATGACAAGAATATTGCACAGCTATCGGCAATGGATATTTCAGAACTCAGTGCCTGGCTGTCGGGTTTGGATAAGCACCTGAACAGCCGTCAACTTGCCATTGCAGCTGAAATAATTAAGGAACTGCGGAGCCGGATAGGATTTTTGCTGGATGTGGGACTTGACTACCTCTCCCTTAACCGAAATGCAGGAAGTCTGTCGGGTGGCGAAAGTCAGCGGATCAGGCTGGCCACCCAGATCGGTTCTCAGCTTGTAAATGTGCTTTATATTCTCGATGAACCCAGTATTGGTCTGCATCAGCGGGATAATCACCGGCTGATCGGATCCCTCAAAGAGCTTCGTGATGCAGGTAACTCGGTGATTGTAGTAGAGCATGACCGTCAGATGATCCAGAGTTCAGATTTTGTGATCGACCTGGGACCTTATGCCGGAAGACACGGAGGTGAGATTTGTGCTACCGGACGACCCAGCGAAATCATGAAAAACAATTCTCTTACCGCACAATATCTAAGTTATCAGAAAAGAATACCCATACCTGAAAAACGACGTGCCGGCAGTGGTAATTACCTTATCCTCCAGGGGGCATCCGGCAATAACCTTAAGAAGGTGGATATTGAATTTCCCTTAGGCAAATTTATTTGCATTACCGGAGTTTCAGGAAGCGGTAAATCATCCATCATTTATGACACCCTTTTCCCGGTGTTGAGCAAACATTTCTACCGTTCATTGCTGAAGCCACTGCCCTATGAGCGTATTGAAGGCCTTGAGAACATTGATAAAGTAATCGAAGTTGACCAGGCACCCATTGGTCGTACACCCCGTTCAAATCCTGCAACTTATACCGGAGTATTTTCCGATATCAGAAAACTATTTGAACAAACACGAGAGTCAAAAATTCGGGGATACAAAGCAGGGCGCTTCTCATTTAATGTAAAGGGAGGAAGGTGTGAAACCTGTCAGGGTGCCGGATTACAGACCATTGAGATGAATTTCTTGCCGGATGTTTATGTACATTGCAACGAATGCAATGGCAAACGATATAACCGCGAAACCCTTGAAGTGCGTTACAAGGGGAAGAATATCTGCGATGTACTCGATATGACCATCAGTCAGGCCGCAGCGTTTTTTGTGAATATACCGGCAATCCGTCACAAACTGGCTACCATCGATCAGGTGGGACTGGGATATATTACACTCGGGCAGCCTTCAACAACACTGTCAGGCGGTGAATCACAACGGATTAAGCTGGCTGCCGAACTGGCGAAGAAGGATACAGGAAAGACCATTTACATACTGGATGAACCAACCACCGGACTTCATTTTGAGGATGTAAGAGTACTGCTTGAAGTTTTAAACCGGCTGGTTGACAAAGGCAATACGATAATTGTAATTGAACATAATATGGATGTGATTAAAGTCGCCGACCATGTTATAGACATGGGACCGGAAGGCGGTGCCAGGGGAGGAGAAATCATTTGTACGGGGACACCGGAAGAAATAATCAGTAATCCTAAAAGCTACACTGCGGTATTTTTGAAAAAGGAACTCGAATTTAAATTTTGAAACTGCATAACATAATTCCCGTGCCACCTCATAAGCAATAATTTTAGTAATTTTGCCTGATTCAGTACAACCATAACCCGTTGTTATCGTATAGTTATTAGATTTTCAACGAATTCAAGTTTATGACTCACGGAGAGGAAAAAATCATCGATGCTTTCAAGAAGAAAGACTGGCAGGAAATTCAATCGGCTGACAGCTGGAACATTTTTAAAATTATGTCTGAGTTTGTTGAAGGATACGAAAAGCTTGCCCGAATTGGTCCTTGTGTAAGTATTTTCGGATCGGCACGGACAGAGCCCGGCACCAAGTTCTATAAACTTGCAGATGAAATAGCATTTCAGCTCACTCAACACGGGTATGGCGTTATTACAGGAGGTGGACCGGGTATTATGGAGGCTGCCAATCTGGGAGCCAAAAGGGGCAAAGGCCGGTCCGTTGGAATCAATATTGACCTTCCCTATGAACAGGAACCCAATCTTTTTATTGATTCAGATAAGCTGATAACTTTTGATCACTTTTTTGTAAGAAAGGTAATGTTCATTAAATATGCCCAGGGTTTTATTGTGCTTCCCGGCGGATTTGGAACTTTTGATGAACTGTTTGAAGCCCTCACTCTGATTCAGACTGAAAAGATTGGAAGATTCCCGATTGTCCTTGTCGGAATAGAATATTGGGAAGGCCTTGTAAAATGGGTAAAAGAAGTAATGCTCAACGAACAAAAGAATATCAGTACCGATGATATGGAACTCTTTACTGTAGTGGACACTGCTGAAGAAGCTGTAAAACATATCAATAATTTCTACAGCAAGTATTTGCTCAGTCCGAATTTCTGATTCCGGAACATGGACTGGCGGCGTTTTGAGCGGATTTTTGTTCAAACAGGTGTTTATAACTTAATTGGTTTTATGAACAGGATTATTTTATTTTTAATCTCGTATAATATCCGAATTAATGGTTAAACTGGTTATTACTTTACTGAATCTGATTGTTTTTCTGGCCGTACAGATATTTCCGGGCGATGTATCGGTGAAGTTAGACGTTCCTTCGGAAGTTCAGGCTGGTTCAGAATTTGATGTTAAGATAACATTAAACAAGGGAACCCTGGAAGGATTCTCCCGTTTTCAGCAAACCATACCGGCAGGTCTCACGGCATCATCAGGGATATCATCCAATGCCGATTTTTCTTTCAGCGAAAAAAAAGTCAGACTCATCTGGCTGCGTATACCATCATCCAATGAAATCACCATAACCTACCGTGTTAAAATCGATGAACGGCTTAAAGGCACATTCATGCTCGGCGGTAAATTTTCTTATATCGAAAACAATGAACGAAAATCGGTGGATATCGACCCGGTGGCCATAAGGATCCTGCCTTCCCCCTCTGTTGATCCGTCACTGACAGTTGATATCAAAGATTTTGAGAAGATGACCATGCCCTATCCCGGAATAACACCCTCCGATGTCGCTAATATCGCCTGTATCCGTCAAAAACCTTATTCAGGAGGAAAAGGCGACTACATCGTTAAAGTGCTGGTGAGCAAGGAATCGACACGGCGCTTTGCCAAAATTGAAGAAGATGTACCTGAGGGCTTTACCGCTGTGGCTCTTGAGACCAGGGATGCCATTTTTACCTTTAAAGAACAAAAAGTTAAGTTCCTGTGGATGAACCTTCCCATGGAACCTTTTTTTACTGTATCATACCGGCTGATTCCGAAAAATCAGGCCAGCCTTCCCGTTCCGGCAATTGACGGAGCTTTTTCCTATCTGATCGATGATAAAACAGTCAGCATTGATATTGTTCAGAGTGAACAGGACCTGACAACTGTTAATCAGGACAATATTAAGGATTTTGTTGCTAATGCACTTACAGCGCCGTCCCCTGTGCTGGCAGACATAAAATCAGACGAGCCCGCGAAAGCTGAACCACAGCCTTTGGCTGCTGAACCGCGGCTAACAGAAAAACCTGACACCGATAAACCGGTTGTAACCAGGCCACAAGCTGTCAGAAAATCACCTGCTGATGACAAAGCCGATGCTGCCACCCTGTTGTCTCCTGAACAAGGTGTTTATTACAGAATTCAGTTGGCAGCAGGTCATAAATCCATTAATATTGAACGGTATTTCAAAAACATGAACCTGGAGAAGGAAGTGCGCCGGGAGGTACATGAAGGATGGAAGAAGTATTCAGTAGGTTCCTTCAGTATTTATAAAGAAGCCAGAGATTACCGTGTGCATATCTGGAATACAACCACTGTTAAGGACGCGTTTATCACCGCCTATAACAGTGGCCAGAGAATTACCGTACAGGAAGCCCTCATGATTACCGAACAAAAATGGTACCGATGAACCCGGATAGGTCATTCCAAACCTGGATCTGCATGATTGTGCTGGTTGCCTTTGTCGCCTTCAACGCATCATTCCGAGCACTGGCTCAGGAAGATGAACTCGACCGCCTGCTGAATGAAGAAGTTGAAAACATCAATCCCGTATATAAACCGGTTGTCGGCTTTGGTGCGGGTGTACTCAATTATTTCGGCGACATAAAAAACAATTATTATTCGCCAACCATCGGCACCCTGGGTTATAAGGTCAACCTGTCTACTTACATTGATAACCGCCGTTTTCTCAGGGCTGAGTTTTTTTTCATGGGAGGAAAACTGAACGGTAATGAGCGATCCTTCACTGATCCCCAGAAGAATTTTAATTTTCAGACATCAATCTACAATTTTGGCTTCAATGTAAACTATGATTTCGACCATTTATACAAAAAGAAAGAACGGCGCATACATCCCTTCGTCTCCATCGGTTTTGCCACCTTACTCTTCAATTCCAGAACCGACAGCTCTTTCAGGTATTATGATTCCGACCTGGGCACAAATATAGACGTAAAATATCACTACTGGACCGATGGTACCATCCGCAATATACCGGAAGCATCGGGAGATCCGGACCTCAGCCATCTGATGAAACGAGACTTCACCTATGAAACCGCTTTACGCAAGAGTGATTGGGGTCTCGGGCAGTACGCGCAGTATGCATTTGTAATACCCTTTGACTTTGGACTCGACATGCAGTTGTCGGACAGGATGATGGTCCGGCTGGGTAATTCGTTCTGCTATACTTTTTCTGACATAATTGATCATGTGAGTTTTAAAAATAAATCAGGACGCATAGGGAAAAAGGGTAATGACATGTTCAATTATACTTACCTTTCTTTTCACCTCGACTTGTTTTCATCAGCCAAAACCCTGAAAATAGAAAGACTCTTCAGAGACATGGAATTTGATCCTATGCTTTTTGGTGATGAAGATAACGACGGATGGATGGACGGATGGGATCAATGTCCCGGCACTCCGCTTGGTGTTGCAACTGATTCACTAGGATGTCCGATTGATTCCGACAAGGATGGGATTTATGACTACCTTGACAAGGAACAATTCAGCAAGTCAGGGGCTTACGTTAATGATGAAGGTGTTGAAATTACCGAGGATGATCTGATCACCCTTCTGAATAGATCTATGGCAGTTGGCCGAAATGAAATCAATCTGTACATCCGGACGTCCGATTCTTATGCAGGGCGCAGGGGGAGTGGACTTCCCATACCGGAAAAATTCAAATCGATTGATGCTGACAAGGATAATTACATTTCTTTCGATGAAATGCTGAAAGAGATTGACCGTTATTTTGATTTTGAATCATCATTGACAGCTACAGACATATATGAGCTTAACGGTTTCTTCTTTTCTCAATAGTGCTGTATTGGCAAAACAGATTTAATGTTTCATCATCCTGTCGAGTTCTCGTTTTGAATCTTTTTTCTTCAGGTCTTCACGCTTGTCATATTCTTTTTTACCCCTGCACAGGGCAATTTCAAGTTTGGCATACTGACTCTCGGCAATAAAAACCTTAAGCGCCACGATGGTCAGGCCTTTTTCCTTAATATTCTTCTCAAGCTTCTTTAACTCACGACGCGTGAGTAAAAGTTTCCGGTCGCGCTTCGGGAAATGGTTATAGATATTGCCAAAGTCATACTCCGTAATGTGCATGCCCTTTACATATAATTCCCCCCGGTTGAAATAGCAATAAGCGTCGACCAGGCTGGCCTTGCCTGCACGGATAGATTTGATCTCTGTTCCCGTAAGCTGAATACCCGCTACAAATTTGTCGAGTATTTCATAATCGTGCCAGGCTTTTTTATTCTTAATATTGATTTCGGCCATTTGCGTCAGTCAGCTTATCTGCAAATTAAGTTTATTTTATCCGATTTTCCATAATTTAGCAGGAGTGAATTACTTGTTATGCCTTACCAGTATAACCTGATAGCTGTTATTGGTCCAACAGCCAGCGGTAAAACTGCCTTCGCGGCCCATCTCGCTTACCGGCTTCACGGAGAGGTGATCAGTGCTGATTCAAGACAGATATACAGGCACATGGACCTGGGTACAGGAAAAGACTATTCCGATTACCTGGTTTATGGCACCCGTGTGCCATATCACCTGATAGATATTGCTGATCCGGGTTATAAATATAGTGTTTTTGAATACCAGCGTGATTTTTACCGCGTATTCTCCGATATTCAGTCCCGTGACAGATTTCCCGTTTTGTGCGGCGGTTCAGGCATGTATATTGACGCTGCCACGCGGGGATATCATTTAATTGACGTACCCCGAAATGATGCGTTGCGGCAGGAAATGGAACCAAAGTCGCTTGAAGAACTTACCGCCTTACTTTCAACCTTCAAAATACTTCATAATACAAGTGACGTTGATACAACAGCACGTGCAATAAGGGCCATTGAAATAGCCGTGTATTATCGCGACAATCCACATCAGATAATGAACCGGCCCGCCACCAAACCGCTTTATATAGGTGTTCAGTCGGGCAGGGCTGCTGAACGGGACAGAATAACCGAACGACTTGAAAAAAGGTTGAAACAGGGTATGGTTGAGGAAGTAAGAGATTTACTGGAGTCAGGATTATCAGCTGATTCACTCTCCTATTACGGCCTTGAATACCGTTTTATTACCAGTTATTTAACCGGCAGGCTGGATTATGATACTATGGTCCGACTGCTTAACACGGCCATTCATCAGTTTGCCAAACGGCAGAGGACCTGGTTCCGGAAGATGGAACGTGAAGGTTGTGACATTCACTGGATCGATAGTGAACTGGAAATCCCGGAAAAAATTAAAGTAATCCTTAATCTTCTGTCACAGCCCTGAATATTCCGGGTTACATTAATGCCCATTTGTGCGAGACACACAGATAGGAAAGATAACAAAAATACAACAGGTTAATTACTGATACCAGAATATTATATTCAATCCTCTTTTTCTTGATCCTGCGTCTGATCATTATTCCGACATTGGGTACAAGCGTAGAGGTCAGGAAAAACAGGAAATGGATATTGAATAAGGTTTCATAGGGCTGCTCCGAGTCAGCAATTTCCTTCCTGCCAAAGAGCAACAGGTAGGTAAATGCCAGAAAAGAAGCCAGATATAACATATAGGTCATTTTAAGTATAACGGTCGACTTTTGCCGCCTTCTGTGATACCGGAACGGGCGGAGAATTAAAATTGTAACTACAAACAGAACAACATAACCGATCAGGAAGAATGTCTGGAATACCCCATGAAAGAAATTTCCCATATTATTGAATTGATGATTATCCTAAATTATAAAAAAAGCCTGAGAAGTTCCGTGATTAAATATTGACTTTTATTAACCATGGGTCAGAGATTTCAGCAGTGCAACATTTTCCACATGGTGGGTGTAAGGAAACATATCCACGGGCTGAGTTTTTACAACCCCATAATGTGCTGAAAGAAGCTGGATATCCCTGGCCTGTGTGGCCGGATTGCAGCTTACATACACAATTTTTTCAGGACTGGCTGCAATTATAGCCCGAATTACATCTGCATGCATTCCGGTACGCGGCGGATCGGCAATAATCACATCCGGAGAGCCTTCCTTTTCAACCAGGTTGCTGTTGAGCAAATCCCTGATATCGCCTGATAAAAACAGCGCGTTCGAAATGCCGTTTAATCTGGCATTAATCCTGGCATCGGCGATAGCCTCAGCAACATATTCAAGTCCAACAACTTTACTGCTTTTACGGGCCAGAAAAAGCGCAATTGTACCTGTACCGGTATAAAGATCAAACACGATTTCCCTACCGGTAAGCTCCGCAAAATCACGCGTAACGTTATAAAGATTATGTGCCTGTCGGGTGTTGGTCTGAAAAAACGATTTGGGAGAAATCCGGAATCTCAGGTTCTCCAAATGCTCAATGAGATGATCACACCCTTTGAAGAGTTTTACATCAAGATCATTTATAGTATCATTGGCCTTGGGATTAATGACATACATCAGCGAAGCTATTTGGGGAAAACGAACAGCCACAGCAGTGAGCAAATTTTCAATGGTTTCCTGATCCTGAGAAGAACAAGACAGAACAACCATAGTATCACCTGCCTCATTACAACGGATTATCAGGTTTCGTAACAATCCTTGCTGGCGCACCAGATCAAAAAAGGACAGGTTGTTCTCCAAGGCATAGGTGCGGATGAAATTCCGGATCAGGTTTGATGGCTCGGATTGAAGGTAGCATGTGTCAATATCCAGCACTTTGTCGAATTTCCCCGGAATATGAAAACCAAGGGCCCGGTGTTCATCCAGGGATGTGCCGGATTGAATTTCAGCCGGCGTGAGCCACCTGTTATGGGAAAAGGTAAATTCAAGCTTGTTCCGGTAATATTTTTGCTTCTCCGATGCAATAATGGGTAAGACAAGGTTAACTTCCACTTTCCCAATCCGTTTGAACGCATCGATCACTTGTTGCTGTTTGTATTTAAGCTGGTCAGGGTAAGGCAGATGTTGCCATTTGCAGCCGCCGCAAACACCAAAATGGCTGCAGAACGGCTTTTCACGGTTGGGTGAAAAAGCATGAAACTTAACCGGATATCCCTCCATATATTGTTTGCGTTTCCGGATGATCTGAACATCAACAACATCACCAGGAACACATTGCGATACAAAAATCACCATACCGTTATGTCGTGCAACAGCCTTCCCTTCCGCTGCAATATCAGATATTGTAAGCCTTTCCAGTAATGGTTTATGTTTCGAACGGGACATGCTGATAAAATTGAATCCCAAAGATAATTGAAATTAAAATTTGACAAAGTGTAGCATTTGTCGTACCTTCACTTTACTGCATTCAATCCTTTCTGCCATGAAAAAATCCTTTTTCATCGTTATTGCGTTTGTAGTTGTTTTCACTTCATGCGGGAAAGCCGCAAAAGATAATCCTGAAACTGTTTCTGATACCACAATTATTAAAGAGTATTTCAGCACAGGCAAAATTAAAACCGAAATCTCTGCCATTGGCGAACTAAGGCAGGGCTGGACCCGGAATTACGACCAGCAGAGCAGGTTGCTTTCCGAAGTTTTTTACGTTAACAATCTTAAAGAAGGCATCGCAAGGAATTATTATACCAAAACCGGAAAATTGAATTCCACCATCGAATATAAAAATGGTATTAAGCAGGGCGATGAGATTTGGTACTACGAAAGCGGAAAGCAATACAGGGTTACTCCATATGCTAATGGAATTATGGATGGCACCCGTAAGTTATATTATGAGAATGGCAATCTGATGGCAGAAATACCCTTCAGGAACGGATATCCCGGCATTGGCCTCAGGGAATACAAGCCCGATGGAACTCTTATTAAAGATTATCCCCACCTGTTAATCCGGAAGGAGGACCATCTGAGCTCGGCTAATAAGGTGTTGCTCTTCATCAGCCTTACCGGTAAGGCTGATGTTGTAAAGTTTTATAAGGGGCCATTGCTTGCAGGTAAGTATCTGCATAAAAATATGCTTTTGCTGGCAACCCAGAAGGATGTTGCACAGATTGATTTTAATATTCCTCCCGGTGCCTCAGTGAATCAAATAACCACGGTCACAGCCTCCTTAAAAACGCCCATGGGAAATCCCCTCATCACTAGCAGAAAGTATAACCTTCAGGCAATAAACCTCCCTTGACAACAAAGATCGTACTCACTCCGGTCAGATAGCGGTACGGTATATTCTCGGGATTGTACACAAGAAAAAATGTTTTATTTTTGGTGCCTGATGTGTATGATATGGTCTCCCTTTACATTAAAGAGATAAAGAGCTTTTTCAATTCACTCACCGGTTACCTGGTAATCATTGCTTTTTTGCTCATCAATAGTCTGTTCATGTGGGTATTCGATACTTCCATGAATCTGCTTGAAGGAGGGTATGCCTCTCTGGATACACTTTTCATAATGGCACCCTGGGTCTTCCTTATGTTAATTCCGGCTGTCACCATGCGCAGTTTTTCGGAAGAGAAACGAACCGGGACACTCGATCTTCTCCTTATACGGCCACTTACTGAAATACAGATCATTACAGCCAAGTATCTGGCGGCTTTAACCCTGATTATTCTGGCCCTGCTTCCAACACTTGTATATTACCTCTCGGTTGTTTCCTTAGGAAATCCTGTCGGTAATATCGATAAGGGTGGTACCTGGGGTTCATATATCGGACTTCTCATGCTGGCCTGTTCCTACGCTGCCATTGGTATTTTCTGCTCTTCACTCACTGACAACCTGGTGGTTTCATTTCTATTGGCAGCTTTTCTGTGCCTTTTCATCTGTTATGGATTTGAACAGGTTGGTTCCTTAATTAGCATGGGTGAAGCTGGTAAGTTAATCCTTTCGCTGGGAATTACTGAGCACTATAAATCCATGAGCCGTGGTGTAGTCGATACCCGTGATGTGGTGTATTTTGTTGCACTTACACTGATATTCATTTTAATGACCAGAAACCGACTGGAAAGCCATAAAAAGTAGGGATCATTTATGATGAAAAGGTATTTAAAAGCATCGAAACCGGGGATCAGACTGACCATCTCGCTGGCCATTGTGATCTTATCGGCATACCTGCTTTCCGCTTTCTTCTTCCGGATTGATCTGACTTCGGAAAAACGCTATACCCTTTCCGCATTCAGCAAGAAAACACTTCGTGAGCTGGATAATATTGTTTATGTCAAGGTTTTCCTCGATGGCGACCTGAACATTCCTTTCCGGAAAATGCAGCAGCGGCTTAGAGAAACCCTCGATGAATTTAAGGTATATGCCGGTGACAATCTGGAATATGAGTTTATCAATCCATTTGCCGGTGAGGATGCCAAAATGCGGGATGATGTTTTGAATGAACTGTATGACAAAGGATTAAAACCTACTAATATTCTGGCTAAAGATCAGGAAGGAGGCACCTCTGAAAAACTGGTTTTTCCGGGTGCCTTAATTCATTTCAGGGGAGTGGAAGTCCCGGTAAATCTGCTGGTTAACAATCCCGGATCCGATGCTGAAGAAAACATTAACAATTCAATCCAGTCATTTGAGTTTAGCCTGATAAGGGTGATCAATACTGTTACATCAGACACCACGGAAAAAATTGCCTTTATTGAGGGCCATGGAGAGTTTAATGAGTACCAGGTGGGGGATATTACCAATGAACTGGGTTGGTATTTTCAGGTTGACCGGGGTACAATAGGAGGAAGATCAGGGGCCCTGGATCAATATAAGGCAGTGATTATTGCCGGACCTTCGCGACCATTTAATGAACAGGACAAATTCATACTCGACCAGTATATTATGCAGGGTGGAAAGGTTTTGTGGTTCATTGATCCGGTCAATGCCAGCCTGGACAGTATCAGTAAACGCGGCTCAACGATCAGTCTTTTCAAAATGCTGAATATTGAGGATTTGCTTTTCAGGTACGGAGTAAGAATAAATCCGGTTTTAATTCAGGATATTCAGTGCAATATGATACCCGTTAATGTTGCACTTGCCGGTAACCAGCCTGATTTCAGGCCGGCTCCGTGGTTGTATTCTCCTTTACTCAACCCACCTTACAATCACCCTGTTACCCGTAACCTCAATATGATCAGGACCGAATTCACAAGCAGTATTGATACCCTTGCAGCCAGAAAAGGTATCCGGAAAACGGTTTTGTTAAGATCATCTGATTATTCCCGCCAGGTTAATAGCCCGGTTATCATTAGCCTCGATGAGGTGAGGCTTACCCCGAAACAGGAGGAGTTTACTGACCGGTTCCTGCCAGTGGCAGTATTGCTGGAGGGTAATTTCGAATCTGCTTTCAGAAACAGAATGATTAGCGGAATATTTTCAGACACTGTGATACAGGTAAAAGAAATCAGCCCGCCATCAAGTATGCTTATAGTGGCAGATGCTGATATAATCAGGAATGATATAAGGCCCGCTCCCCAGGGTATCTTCATCTCACCACTGGGATTTGACCGATATACCCAGCAGACTTTCGGAAACAAGGAATTCATTATAAATGCTGTTCAATATATGACAGGTCGTGCTGACCTCATTAACCTGCGTTCCCGGGAACTGACCCTGAGATTGCTCAATAAGTCAAAAATCAGGGAGAACCGAAAGACATGGGTACTTGTTAACACCATCTGTCCTCCGCTGATAATAATTATTGCAGGGCTTGTATACACCTGGATCAGAAAAAGAAAGTATGCCGGGGCATAACAGTATTTCCAGTATTCAGAGATATGGGGGATTTTCAAAAAAAATGAAATCAGTCGCCCATGACAATCTTTTTTTTTCGTAATATTGGTTCCCTGATGAGGACAGGTAATCCTCCAAAAAACATTGTGTTTTACTTTTAATTAAATTATTCTTCTCATGAAATTTGTCGTATCAAGTATTGACCTGTTGAACCACTTGCAGGCTTTGAGCCGTGTAATCAGTTCAAAGAATACGCTACCTATATTGGATAATTACCTTTTCAGGCTCGACGGGAAAACCATGGAAATTACCGCATCCGATCTTGAAACCACCATGGTTACCAAACTGGAACTTGAAAATACAGAAGGATCAGGCAGCATTGCTGTTCCTGCCAAATTGATAACTGACTCACTCCGTGAATTTCCTGATCAACCGTTAACGTTTACCATCAATACGGAAACTTTTTCTATTAACATCAGTTCGGAAAACGGGCAATTCTCAGTTGTTGGTCAGCATGGTGAAGACTTTCCGCAGCTGCCCAAAATTAAGACTGAACGTAGCGTATCGTTGAAAATGACTGCCTCATCGTTGTTAAGCGGAATTACCAGCACCCTTTTTGCAACGGCCGATGATGAACTGCGTCCGGTTATGAATGGTATTTTCATTGAATTGAGTCCGGCCGATATTACTTTCGTGGCTTCTGATGCGCATAAACTGGTGCGCTATAAACGGAAAGATGTAACTACAGCAGCAAATGCTTCTTTTATTCTGCCCAAAAAACCGGCAAGTCTTTTAAAAAATCTTTTGTCGAAGGAACATGAATTGGTGAATGTTGACTTCGATGATAAGAACGCTTTTTTCACACTCGCTAACTACTCGGTGGTATGCCGCCTGGTTGAGGGTAATTACCCCAGCTACAATTCGGTAATTCCAACCAATAATCTCAATAAGTTATTAATCGACAGGATTAAACTGTTGAACACGATTCGGCGTGTTTCAGTATTTTCTAACCAGGCCAGTAATCTGGTTCGTTTATCCCTTAAAGGGAACGGGCTCACGGTATCGGCACAGGATATTGATTTTGCCACATCGGCCGTAGAAAATGTTACCTGCCAGTATAACGGTGATGAACTTGAGATTGGCTTCAAATCAACCTTCATGGTTGAAATCCTCAGCAACATCCAGTCGACCGAAGTTTCCATTGAACTTTCAGACTCCTCCAGGGCCGGCTTATTTATACCCTATGACCAGGATAATGAAAATGAAGATGTACTGATGCTCCTGATGCCTATGATGATCAATTCATAGTTACACATGAAGCTGAATCTCAAAAATCCACTCATTTTCTTTGATCTCGAAACAACAGGTATTGATGTGGTAACAGATCGTATTGTGGAAATATCCTACCTGAAAATCAATCCGAATGGCGATGAGGAATCTAAGACGATAAAGGTAAATCCTACAATCGAAATACCACCAAAGGTGACAGCCATTCACGGGATCACCAATGAGGATGTTAAGGATGCCCCCAAATTCAGTGAAATTGCAAGAATGCTTAGCAAAATTTTTGAAGGATGTGATTTGGCAGGCTACAATTCCAATAAATTCGACATTCCCCTGCTGGCAGAAGAGTTCCTGAGAACAGGTGTGGATATTGACCTGAAGAAAAGGAAGTTTGTCGACATTCAGGTAATCTTTCACAAGAAAGAACAGCGAACACTATCTGCCGCCTATAAGTTCTATTGCGAAAAGAATCTGAATGATGCCCATTCAGCTGAGGCTGATACCAGGGCAACCTATGAAGTACTGAAAGCACAGCTCGACCGGTATACCGATTTGTCCAATGATATCGATGAATTGTCAAAGTATTCCAGTCATAACCGGAATGTCGATTTTCTGGGTCGTATGGTATATGATGATGAAGGATTGGAAGTATTCAATTTCGGAAAATACAAGGGTCAACGTGTGGAAGAGATATTAAAAAAAGACCCCGGTTATTATGGATGGATTATGAATGGGCAGTTTCCGTTGCATACTAAGAATGTTTTAACGAGTATAAAACTGAGGGGAGCATTCGGAAAAGAGTAGGGAGTAACGAGTAACGAGTAACGAGTAACGAGCGGGATCGGAGAATTGAGATTCGAGTGTGTTATCTCTAGCTGATTTAGCGGATTCCGCTGAAACTTTAAAAAAATCTGCGTGATCTGCGATATTTGCGAGAAACTTTAACAACTGGATCGTTATGAAAATCATATGTATAGGCCGAAATTACGCCGAACACGCCCGGGAACTCAACAATCCCCTGCCCCTGAAACCTGTGTTCTTTATGAAACCTGATTCGTCATTGCTCCTTAACAATAAGCCTTTCTTTCTGCCTGATTTCTCAAATGAAGTTCATTATGAAGCGGAAATTGTACTCAAAATATCAAGGCTGGGCAAAAACATTCAAAAACAATACGCCCATCGGTATTACAACATGATCGGGATCGGTATTGATTTTACCGCCAGAGACCTCCAGGATAAATGTAAGAAAGCCGGGCATCCATGGGAAATCGCCAAGTCATTCGACCAATCGGCCGTTATCAACCGCTTTATCCCGCTTGCTATGGTACCTGATCCCGGTGCCATTAATTTTGAGCTCAGGATTAATGGAAGTGTTGTACAAAAAGGCAATACAAAAGACCTGATATTTTCATTTGAAGATATAATTTCCTATGTTTCTGCTTTTATAACCCTGAAAACCGGTGATCTCATATTTACCGGCACGCCCGCTGGTGTAGGTCCCGTCAGCACCGGCGATCATCTGGTTGCGTCGGTTGAAGGACAAGTCCTGCTGGATTTTCATGTAAAATAAACCAGCTGTTGCCCACCTGAAAAGCTAATTTTTTTCAACCGCTTCCAACTTAGTGAAAAATAACGTAGGTTTGCAGCAAACTATAACTGTTGGCATGATACAATCAATGACAGGATATGGTAAAGCTTCATGCATTTTGGGAGAAAAAGTCGTTACCATTGAAATCAAATCACTGAACAGCAAACAGCTCGACCTGTATTTCAGATTACCTAATGGCTATCGCGAACAGGAAATGGATATGCGAAATGAGATAGCTTCCAGGCTTAAACGGGGCAAGATCGAAGTAAATCTGACACTGGAATATAACGAAGGAAAACAAGCCACCCAAATCAATACAGAGGTTGTAAAAAATTATTACAATCAGTTAAAAACCATCGTACAGGACATCGGCATTCAGGATACTGAACCCTTACTTCAGGCTATTATACGGTTGCCTGATGCTTTAAACACCGGCAAGGAGAATATTGATCCGGCCGAAACGAAAAAAATTATGGAAACTCTTACCTCAACACTTGATGAGGTGGAAAAGTACCGAAATGCCGAAGGTATTGCTTTGGCAGCAGATATTTCAAACCGGATTGGACTGATTGAATCCTTCCTGGATCAGGTTAAACCTTTTGAGCATGAACGGTCTCAGGCACTCCGGAACAAACTTGAAAGATCACTTCTTGAGTTTATTCCGCAGGAAAGCCTCGATAAAAACCGTTACGAACAGGAAATAATTTACTACCTTGAAAAACAAGATATTTCTGAAGAAAAGACACGACTGCGTCATCATTGCCATTACTTTCTTGAGGTGATGAAAGAAGCTGAACAGGTGGGCCGTAAACTTGGATTTGTGGCTCAGGAAATTGGCAGGGAAATCAATACCATTGGGTCAAAGGCCAATCATTCCGGGATTCAGCAACTTGTGGTGCTGATGAAAGATGAACTCGAAAAAATCAAGGAACAATTAATGAACGTTTTATGATCCTATGACCGGAAAAGCAGTGATCATATCGGGTCCATCCGGTGCGGGCAAAACCACTATTGTGAAATACCTGCTGTCCATCAGCAAATTGAAGCTGGCGTTTTCGATTTCGGCCTGTACAAGACCCATTCGTGATGGAGAAGTAAACGGACGCGACTATCATTTTATAACCGTGGACCAGTTCAAGAACAGAATTGATGAAGGTGCCTTTATTGAATGGGAAGAAGTTTATAAAAACAGCTATTACGGAACACTCAAAAGTGAGGTTGAATGCATCTGGAAGTCAAATTATCATGCCTTGTTTGATGTTGATGTTATGGGAGGTGTAAATCTGAAAAATAAGTTTGGAGATAATGCTTTGGCCGTATTTATTATGCCTCCATCAATAGATGTGTTGAAACTGCGACTTAAAAAACGGGGAACTGAATCGGAAGAAAGGATCAGAAACCGTATCAATAAAGCCACTCTGGAACTAAAGTTTACCAGGAAATTCGATGTGACGCTCCTGAACAATAATCTGGCCGAAGTTCAAAAAGAGGCTGAACAGCTCGTATCGGCCTTTCTGATAAATACAACCTGAAAATGAAAACCGGGCTGTTTTTCGGTTCATTCAATCCTATACACATCGGGCACCTGGCAATTGCAAACTACATGCTTGAGTTTACCGACCTTGTGCAGTTATGGTTTGTAATAAGTCCGCAAAATCCATTGAAAAAGAAAGCCACACTGCTTGAAGATCACAAACGCCGTTCCCTGTTGGAAATCGCATTGGGTAAAGATGACCGTTTCAGGATTTGTGATGTTGAATTCAGACTGCCCAAACCTTCTTATACGGTAGATACCCTGGCCTACCTGAGTGAACAGCATCCCAAACATGAATTCATCCTGATCATGGGATCAGACGGTCTGACCACATTCCGCAAATGGAAGAATTACAAAGTAATAGAGGAACATTATCCCCGTTATGTCTATCCGCGTACGGGTTATCCTGTCAACCGTGACGAACATCCAAATATCAGGATTACTGATGCCCCCCAGATTGAAGTGTCATCGACCTTTATCCGTCAGGCTTTGAAACAAAAAAAGGACATCAGGTATTTCCTGCCTCACGGCGTTTATGAATATATTACGGAGATGCATTATTACGGAACATGATGTCGAGATTCAAATTTCTGTCGGGTTATATCTTATACTGGTTGCTGTTTTTTATTATGGTCAGGGCCATTTTCCTGCTTTATCATTATACATTTTCATTTCAACTCAGCATTTCAGAGATCTTTAATATTTTCCGGCACGGGTTGCCGCTTGATATTTCGGTAACAGGTTACCTGGTCCTTTTTCCTGTCATTGTGCTGATATTTACCTCATTTGCCCCGGGAAAGATCCCCTCAGCGATTATCAGTTTATATACTTTGCTGATCCTGCCGGTAGTTCTTGTTCTTACCCTGGCCGACCTTGAAATTTATAAATACTGGGGAGTAAGGATCGACAATACGGCTCTCAGGTTTGTCAGTACACCCAAGGAAATGCTGGCCTCAACCACCTGGCTGACCCTTGGACTAATGCTTGGCACATTGATCCTGTTAATATCAGGATGCTATTATCCTTTTCGAAAGGTTCTTTTAAGAATCCTCAAAGTTTCTGACCGGCCGGGATGGAAAGGACTGATTATTTTTGTGCTGGTTCTGCCATTTGTTTTTCTTGCCATTCGGGGAGGAACCGGTATAGCTCCAATTAACGTTTCACGCGTTTACTTTCACCCCGAACCCTTTCCCAATCATGCAGCCATCAATGTAATCTGGAATACCGGGCATTCTTTAATGGAAAAAAAGGACCAGCCCAATCCGTTTAATTACCTCGACGACCAGTCGGCCCGAAAATGCCTCGATGAATTATTTATGGAAGATTCCACTTCCGTTGGCCTGCTCAATACTTCAAGGCCCAACATCATTCTGGTAATGCTGGAAAGTTATACAGCTAAAATAATTGAGCCCCTGGGTGGATTGCCGGGTATAACCCCGCATTTTAACCGGCTCAGCGGCGAAAGTATTTTTTTTACCAATTTGTTTGCCAACGATTCGCGAACCGACAAAAGCATTGTTTCGATACTGAGCGGTTATCCGGCACTTGGGAAAATTTCTATCATTAAGTTCCCCAATAAGACCCAGAAACTGGGGATCATTTCACAGGAGATGATACAGGCAGGCTATCATACTTCTTTTTATTATGGTGGTAATGTTGATTTTGCCAGTATGCGCTCATACCTTGTTAACGGCAAATTTCAGGATATCGTGGCAGCTTCTGATTACAGTAAATTCGAACAA